>Ga0100391_1006557_pt1 | contig 10461 bp, 9 predicted proteins | sample CryGeymeta201515_FD_81541 | JGI IMG/M metagenome (GOLD analysis project Ga0100391, IMG submission 81541) | Groundwater microbial communities from Crystal Geyser aquifers in Utah, USA - Crystal Geyser metaG 2015-15 | ecosystem: Environmental > Aquatic > Deep subsurface > Groundwater | place: USA...
AGTCGATGCTTCGAGGCCTGCAACTTTCTCACGGATTTTTCTCCAAGATCAGCTTAGAAAAAACCTACGCTACCAAAAACTAATTTTCTCTGATGATCTTGAGATGGGAGCGGTGGCTTCTCGTTACGACCTGAAAGAGGCGGCATTTTTGGCTGTTGAAGCTGGTTGTGATCAATTGTTGTTTGGGCATAAGTGGGATCAGATCGAAGATGTTTGGCAGCACCTCGTCAAAGCTTTTGTGGATGGTGTTCTTCCAATGGAAAGACTCGATGAAAGTATTGCGCGCATCTCAGAAAGCAAAATGGCTCATCTAAGCCCCTACAGGGCTCCGTCAATTGAAGAAGCGAAGGCTTTTGTCGGGCATGCGGCCCATAAAGAATTGGCAGCTGCTATTGGACGCGGTGAAGTCCCGAAAATTGTATCCGAAGCTTAGGTTCTGCCATCATTAGAAAACTAAGCAACGCTGCGGTGAGTTCTTAAAAGGACTTACATTTGCTCGGCATCCCCCATGAGATCAAAATAATGGCTATCGTTATTAGGACCTGGGAGGGGAGAATTATGTCGAATTTGAGGAATTTATTTTTATTATCTTTGGGAGTCATCGCTACACATGGGGAAGACTCTTTTGCATCGAGTCTTCATGAAAAAGCACAGGGACAATCTGTTCCACAAAGCTTGATCGTTAAAATGAAGCGCAATACAAGTGTTTGGGGATTGAATGCTCAATTGGCGACGATGTCTCTTGATTCTCGCTCAGTTGGGGCCATTAGCGAAGTTGAAGCTCTTCATGGTGCTCTTGATCAGGGTGCGACGAAGTTGTTGCGTTTTGCGGCGGGTTTGACTTCAAAAGAGGCGGCGAAAAAACTTCAGTCTTCGGGCCTTGTTGAGTGGGCTCAACCAAATTACTACCTTTCCATTTTTAAAACTGAGGAAGAGTTGAATGGCAGTGTTGAGCTGTTCCGTGGCTTTGATATCTTAAAGAATGGTTTTGATGTTCTCCAGACGGCGAATCCTCCCTTTCAATCTCCGATTGGTGAGCCAGCAGAAAACCTGGGCGATCCATTAATGGGAGAGTTGTGGGGGCTTGAGCGAACTCGTGCGAATCTAGCTTGGGAGGCTCAACCAGGTTCTCGTGACATCATCGTTGCCGACATCGACACTGGTGTTGATTACAATCATGAAGACTTAAATCAAAATATGTGGGAAGGCGTTGGCTACGACTTTGCGGACAAAGATGCATTCCCCTTCGATGGTCATGGTCATGGAACTCATACTTCTGGAACGATTGCTGGTGTTGGTGGCAATGGTATTGGAGTTAGTGGTGTGGCACAGAAGGCAAGTATCATGGCAGTGAGATTCATTGGAGATCAGGGCTATGGAACGACAGCGGATGCTATTCTTTCCATTGACTACGCTGTCGCCAACGGAGCCAGGGTATTGAGCAACTCCTGGGGCGGAACTCCAGAAGAAGATGATTCTTTGAACATTGCGCTTAAGGAGTCCATCGAACGCGCGGCTGAGGCCGACGTGCTATTTGTTGCAGCTGCTGGAAACGACGGTGCTGACAATGACTCTCGCCCTCTCTATCCTGCGGCGTATGACGTGGAAAACATCATCACTGTCGCTGCGACGAATGATAGAGATCGTAGGTCATTTTTCTCGAACTACGGAGCTGAGTCTGTGGACCTTGGTGCGCCTGGCAGCAACATCTTAAGCGCTGTACCCGGCAATAAATATCAAAAAAATAGTGGGACATCGATGGCATGTCCGCATGTGGCGGGACTCGCTGCCTTGATTTTGGCGGAACGACCTGAGCTCACAGCATTAGAAGTCAAAGAAATCATCCTTAGTACAGTTGACCCATTCCCGGCTCTTCAGGGTATAACTGTAACTGGGGGTCTTATGAATGTTCAGGCGGCCCTGGAAGGGGCAAGGCAATTTGACAGATAGTTTTTCAAGCTCAAGCGGCGGCGATTTTGGCGACGCAACTCACATTTTATGTCTGGGAGCCCCGGAACAAGTTAAGGGGCTCCAGTGGGCATTGGACCACAAGGCGCCCTCTCGTAGGGCTTATAAGGTCTATCGCGGACGCCTTGATGAGCTTTCGAGTTCGTACAACGAATACGACTATGTCGTACTCCTCTTAGATTTGGGGCAGCCTGTTCCTGTCGAATTTTTAAAAGATGTTGCACCTAAAAAAGAAGGTCTTTGTGCGTTCATTCAGCCAACGCCTGGACAGCTTTTGGCACTCAATGAGTTTTCTGACTGGGATGCTGTCGCTTGGGACGGAGCTACGACTTCGGACCTTTCTGTTCGAATCGATAAAGCTGTAGACGACTTGGATCGAAAAATTAATAGCAAAGCCTTTATTGATTCCGCACGTCAGTGGATCAAAAAACAATTTCACGACGTTGAGGAGATTCGTCTCATCAATCCTCCAGAAAACTGGGCTCAGACTTTGGTGAGAAAGCTCGACCGAAGTGTCGGAGTTTTTTCCTTTGGAGCGCGAGAAAGCCGGGCGGATATTAAGCTGCCTTTCCCCGGCTCAGAAGATTTTTGTGAGCTGAGATACTTTGAGAAGACTTGGTCTGTCCAGGCATTGAGTAAAAATCTTCCTATAGAGTTGCGAGGTGATCCCTCGGGTCTTCGATGCGGCGATGAGCTGCAGATACATGATTTAGTGTTTTCTTTTGGAAGAGACTCTGAATTGGACAAGTTTGTTGGGGTGGCGAAGAAGCTAGATATCATTCATGACTCAGACATTGATGAAGTACATGATGGTAGAAGATCTGAAAATGTAGAAGATACCATAGAGGGTTTTTGTCGCGCTTTAATGTCCCGCCAAGCAGTTGGAGAGCTTCAGGTGAAGGCTGGTCATAGGTCTGGTTCGATTTATTTTTACTCGGGCAATGTAGTTCATGCGATGACGGGCGCAGTTTCTGGGGCAAAGGCATTGCTAAGAATCATTCACTGGCCGGATTCGAGTTGGGCATTTCATGAAGGCGTAGCTGCGAAGGTGCCTCTTGAGAGCATTCGTCTCGACCTGGTGGGGTTTACGCGATCCGTAAATACTTCAAAGAAAATTTTGAACAAGGTTCAGGCTTACATCCCTCCTGGAAATGTTTCTCTGAAAATTGTTCCAGATAAGTTTAGGGCTAAGAGATTCTGGACTATTCCTGAGACCAAAGTTCTGGCCAGTGTTGGGGAGTACGGAATTGTGCGTGATATTTTGAACTATTGCCCTTTGCCAGATGCGGAAATTTTTGAGACATTGATCGAACTTAGGCAACAAGGGTTGCTATTGCCCGTTGTGGCTCAGAAGAGGAATGTTTAGTTATGTCCATGTTGGCTCGATATAAGAAAAATTCTGCTTCAATGATGGAGCTTGTGAAGCTCATTGAAGAATCGGCAGAACCGAAGCGTTCGAACCTTTTGAATATGGTCTTAAAGGAAGACCCCGAATTTGGGGCCAAGATTCAAGCACGCCTTTTCGACTATACGAAGCTGAAGGCGCTTGATGAAAGTTTGATAGCTGAGATTGTGTCGGCTGGAACGCCGAAAATTCTCGCTCTATCTTTGCATTCTGAAACGGACGAAAATTTTAAGAAGCTAGTTGAGAAGTGCTTAGGGGGCAGGTTTTCGTCTTATCGAGAGGAAAAAGAAGCTCTTGCAGATGCGCCTCCCAATGAAGGTCAGATTCAGTCGGCGCAACGAAAGCTAGTTTCGGAGGCTCGAAAGTTGGAGTCCGAAGGCGCCATCAAGCTTATGGACTACGATAAGATTGATGCTGAGGCTGCTGGCGGAGCAGGTGGTAGCGGTCTTGGTCAGCAGATGGGAGACGGAAACGATTCCACTTCTGCTGGTGCGGCGACTGAGGCCTCTGGTGCTCCGAGTATTGAAACGTTTGGAATGGAAGTTCCGCCTGCTGGTTTGCTTGGCGAAAGACTTGAGGCCTACGTTAAAAAAACGTTAGGGCTTTAATTGTTAACTCCCATAGGTCGTTAACTTAGCCTTTGGCTCTGGCCATTTCGCTTCGTTCGATGTCTTGGCCTGCGGCCGAGCATGGCCAGTTCCCTTTTGGGAGCTAGCCAGACGAAATTTATAATAGATATCTTTTAAAATGTGACGCCGACGAGCATGTCGAAGGCTGACATTTTTGTTGAAGCGTCGCCAGTTGCATTGGTCTGCAAGTTTTTCATTCCGTAGAGGTAGCGACCTTCAACAGATAGAGTTGTCACGCCGAGAGGAAGTGATATCCCGACACTGGCGACAGCTCCGAAATCAGACTTGCTGAGGTTTGCGGCAGCAAAAGTGGTTGTGCCAGTCGAAACTCCGAGGTTGCTTTCTGTGCTGATGTCGCCAAGTGCCGTAGAAAAATAGCCGCCCAAGCCAAGACTAAGAAGTGGAATAAGAGAAAACTTTGCTTGAACAGGAACAAGAATGGTTTTCCATTTGCTTGTTGTTAACGTGTTGAAGGAGCCTCTTTGTGCAAAAAGAACATCTGCAGCAACACTTGCGACACCCAAGCTAAACTCAAGGCCCAGTCCGCCTTGGTATCCGATACCAAAGCTGCTTCCGGCGATGGAATTTCCGCCACTATCAGTAGAGCTCATTTTATTCAGGCCTATTCCACCCTTAAGGCTCGTGGAAAGTAAGGCTTGAGATTGTTGGCTATATCCAAAGCCGACAATCAGACAAAGTGCTAAGAACGATCGATTCAATAGTTTCATAAAATCCTCCAGTCATGACGAATGACTAGCTTTAGTGTTGCAACATTTGGCCGGGAAAACAAGCCTACGTTTTTGTTGATGTCGAAAGTTTGACACTATCCGACTCTTTGCTCGCCGGCGTAGCCTTAAGAGGTCACTTCTATTATCATGAAGTTGTTGTGAAAAGGGTTTGGGGTTTGTGCGCATTGTTGATGTTGGGAATCGCTATGACTGCGTGCAACCAGAACACGCCAAATAGCGCACAATCTGAAAAGCTTAGGAAGAGAGCCCTACGAAACCAAGCGAAGCTAGGGTTGGCATTTTTATTTCAAGCCGTTGGATCTTCGGATGTTCAAAACCGTGAGGGAAGCCTAGCGGCTTTTGAAAATCTCATTAATGAAAATGCAAACGTAAGTCACGCCTATGAATATGGTTGGCTGACGACAAAAGAAGAGCTGCGCAGTTCTTGGCTTAGTCCTGGGCCCATCGATGAATCGCTCGCCTTCAAAAACTTTGATTTGCTGAAGGGTCTTTGTCCACAATGTGGAATCTGGAATTCAGGAATGATTTTGATGGCCGTTGGCAACCTAGATGACGACCCTGATCTCGATGTTTGGACAATGGATCAGACGAGAATCTTTGTCCACCTCTTAGAAGATTAGAACCTACCCGAGAATGAAACTCCCCCATGCACATACGTGTTGCTAGTGAGGTATGTTTCTAACTTATTCACAGCTACTTCTAACTTCAGAATCGTGCCTTCATGTCCAAGTTGAACTCCAACGTTTCCGCCAAAGGAATTGGCAGCTCCTTTGATGGCGGAGATATTGCCGGTACCTGTGCTTAGGTTTTGAGTCATGGAGTATGGAGAATTAAAAATATAGGCTCCGCCGTATAAAAGGAAGCTGTCGGTGAAACGGAATCCGACGATGGCAGAGGCGTCGTAGATCTTGCGATCAAAATCATATTGGTAATACGCTGGCTCCGGAGTTTCCGCTTCTGAAATTGAGCCACCAGCAATTCCCCGAGAAGCCCAAGCTGCTGTGACGGCAAGGGAGAAGTTCCCAGCTTTCGCGTCATCGGCATTGGCTCCTATAAGTTGAACTTTCGCTCCGAGAGTTGATGGGAAGGTAAGCGAGAATTCGACGGGGATGACGGCTGGACGGTATCCGAGGTTGAGGTAGATGTAGCTCCAATTGAACAGAACATCGAGGACGTCATCATCGCTTTTGTCCATGAAGCGCTGCCTAACGGTTGCAGGGCTTGTGTGAATCGGGATGGTTTCAACTGCTGGCGTAAGCTCGACATCGTTGTAGCTTTGGAGACCTCCCGCAAAGCTCATGTTTTCTTTCGGGCCGTTGACCTCAGGACTCTGAAATCGCAAAGATGGGACTGTGAAGCGAAATGGGGTCGAACAGGCTCCTAGTAGGGCTAGGAGGGCTAAACTGCTGAGAATTTTTGGCATAAAGGCATCATAGAATGCTTTTTCCGGGTTGACCACCTGACTTCCTCTGACTATATCGGTTACCTTCCAACAAGGAGTCCCTTAGCTCAGTTGGTTAGAGCACCTCCCTTACAAGGAGGGGGTCATCTGTTCGAGTCAGATAGGGACTACCATATTGTCAACTCACCTTAGTTCGTTGACCTAGCCTTTGGCTCGTTAACTTGGCCTTCTGCCTCACTCTTCTCAACTCGCTTTGGCTCGTTAACTTGGCCTTCTGCCTCACTCTTCTCAACTCACATTTAGTTCGTTGACCTAGCCTTCGGCCTCTCGTTTCTATACGCTTAACTTTGTTTCGGTGTTGACCATTTTCTGGGCTATGAGATGATTCGGTCATCGATCGAGTTTCATCTCGTCGGAATTCTACTTGATGTTTTTATGTACAAAAAACGGGAATGGTCTGATCTCGGGAGATAAATCGTATGTCGTACAAACAATTGTATTTGGTGTTTTTTGTTTTGATTGGGTTCTTATCAAGAGACTGTCGTGCTTGGGGGGAGATTGGGCATGGAGCCGTGGGCGAAATTGCCGAGCGGCATTTGACCCCTGAAGCAAAGAACTTGGTTTTTCAGATCCTAGGTTTGGAACCGTTGGCAATTTCTGGTGTTTGGTCTGATAAGGTAAGATCAGATTCTCGTTTCGATCATTTTAGTCCTTACCATTATGTTGAAGTTCCGGTAGGTCAAAAATACGAGGATCTGCCTCCTGATCAAATTGCCAAGAAAAGTCTGCATTCGATTCTTTCTTTGGTTCCAGGAAAACTGATTGACCCCAAGATTTCTCAGCCCGAGAAGGCGATACTACTTAGATATCTTGTTCATGCCGTTGGCGATGTTCACATGCCTTTGCATGTGGGGAATGGCTTGGATCAAGGGGCGAATCTATGTTTGGTGAAGTGGATTGACCCCCTTAGTAGACAAGAGGTTCTAACAAATCTTCATACGCTATGGGACGAGGGAATGTTTGAATATACGGAAGCTGAATTCAGAAAAACATCGAAGCCCTACCCAGGACAGAAAAGGTACTACGGATATCAAGAGTTCTTGGCGCAGACATTGGATAAAAAATCGTCTCTGCACTTAGAAAATCCGCCAGCGCTTGGAAAGGTTGGAGGGCTAGATTTGTTGACTTGGTACGCAGAAGCACAGGCGTTACACCCTGTGGTCTATCCGGACAAAGACCCCAAAATAGCGCCTAGCAAAAGAGCTTATTGTAAGACTGTGGATCCTAAAACCCTTCAGGTTGTAGACGGTAGTTTTCGTGCTTCCAAGGTGCCAAAAATCAGTGCAGATTACTTGCGACGCTCTCTGCCAATTGTCCAAAGGCAGGTCCTGCTTGGGGGGCTTAGGTTGGCAGGGATGCTAAACGAGGCTGCCAATAAGGGCAAAGTTAAGCCAATAGGCTCAAAAACTTTAGAGAACCTAACAAGGGCGACGGCTATTGAGTTAAGGGACCGGCAAGTAAAGTAACGGACCGTCTCCGGCCGTAATAAGATTTCGCTCGGACTGTTTTCTTAGCTATCTTTTCTACAAAAAAAGCGCAAAATGAAAGCTTAGGCCTGGCTCCAATAGTGAGCGAGGCAGAAGGAGAAATGTCACATGAATGGCATGAAAATTTTTGGAACAGCAACATTGGTGTTTACCATCTTGTTAGCTTCTCAGGCTGAAGCAAACAAAGAAAAAGCAAAGGCTCCCGCGGTAAAAAAAGCGGTGCCTATGATGAGTTTTGAGGAGTGCTGCGACTTGCACGAAGACACGGGAACTTGTCAGTCTCTATCAAACGTTAAGGATAAAAAAGGTAAGTCTTGCCCTAAAATTGAATTTGAAGTGGAAGATGACTACGTGGAAATGGATGAATCCGAGATGGATTCAGGCGACGAATAATCGCTTAGTAGCACGATGTAGTTTTGAAGGCGAACGGTCAAAAAGACCTTTCGCCTTTGTTTTTGTTCATTAACCCAAGCTTAACTTTTGGAGTTTCGTCCGAAAGTGCTAATATTTAGGGATATGCAACCAACTAATTCTTTCTGTGGTCGTTCTCGTTCGGGGTTTTCTATTGTGTCGGTTATGGTTGCGGCAGTGCTCGCGGGCTTTGTGGCGGTTGCAGTTAGCACAATTATTACTGGTGCCAACCAAGGTCAGGCGCAGATTCAAAGAAATGCTGTCTTTACGATTCTAGTGGCCTCTATTAATTCGATTTTGAGTAAGCCGGAGCTTTGCAGGCAGGCTTTCAAGACGGCCAGCGGCGGTGATTTGCTTCTCAATTTTTCTGGTGCGCTTTCAGAGATTATCCCTGCCGAAGGTGGGCAACCTGCAAAACAAGGTTTGTTGGTAAGCTCTGTGTGGTTTGGAGATTCGAAAATTTTAACGAACAATGAGATGGTTGGGCCAGGGTTGCAGATTCAGAACCTTGGTCTTGTGCCTTCAGGCGTTTCTCCCGTTCCGGCGACCGTTGAAGCGACGCTACCAGGTGACACTGCGGCGAATACTTATGCGAGGACTTTCGCTGCCTTGTTTGTACGTGCAGAGATGATGGCGGGTGCTGGTGGAATGCAGAAAAAATTTGAAAAGCAGTTCCCCATTGAATTTCTATATGATGAAAGCTCGGGTGAGATCGGTGGCTGTTCCATAGATGGCTCACTTCTATCTATATATTTTGAAACACAAACCTGTGAAGAAGGCTCTGTGATGATTGGCTTTGGTCCGGAGGGGCCGGTATGTGAAAGTATCGCTGAAGCTCCGGGGAGTAAGGAGTTCGCTTCCTTTAGCCAAGATTTGCCGGAAGGCTATACTCCAGTAACGTGTTCTTCGAATTCGGGAAACCGAAGTGTCGACTATACGTGTACGGGCAATAAGTTTAAATGTGAATACTCTGGATCAGGTTGGAAGCTACTAAAGAAAAGCAATGATAAGGTCATTAGAGAGTGTGGAAATGGAGTTACCGGTGTGTTGGCCGCTACGGAAACTCCTGTCGGAAAACAAGACGCGCTACCCGCTAATGTAACTTTAGATACTCATGAAGTTTCTTGTATCAAAAACCCTAGAGAGAGTAAGTCGTGTACAAGTGTCGGCTTACAGAGTCCCGCTCAAGTAGGTGACTGTCATCAAAACACAAGAAATGGAACTTGGATGTATGTTCATAAAGTAGGAAAGAACGGTTCTCCTCGAAACACTGTTTGCTCCGGAGGCATGCGAGCTGTCGCTGCTCCTCCGGCACCATAAGTAGGACTTCTCCCGGCCGTAGCGCGCCCTTATTCTGCAGTCGCAATCCCGCGGTGGGCGTCTGAGAGGGGCTTCCACTGAGAGCTGGCGAGAAGACCAAGGAACAGCGTTAATATAAAGAAAACAGAGAAAATAGACGTCCAGGATCGCGTCTTTTCTAGAGGCCTTTTGGGATGAAACACCATACGATCTTATCGGTATGGGGTTTGCTGATGTTGAGTAAAAACCCTTGTTTTTACTTGTGGCTAAAAAGCCAGAAAGTCAGCGAAACGGATCTAGTGGGTCTGGCGAATGTTCACCAGGCCACCTTTAGTCTTTACTTGCGTCACGGATTTGACGTTTGTCCCCAAAACATCTTGTAGCGGATCGGTTTCGTCGAGAGCTAGGGCAATTTTCAGTACTTGATCTACGTGCGCTACTGGATAAATGTTGAGGTCTCTGAGAATCTCTTCCGGAACATCATAAAGATCTTTTTCATTTTCCTCGGGGATAATGACGGTCTTAAAGCCCGCACGTTGAGCCGCAAGAAGTTTTTCTTTGAGACCACCAATAGGTAGAACATTGCCTCGTAGGGTGATCTCTCCAGTCATTGCCACATCTTTGCGGACGGGTTTTTGAGTGAGTGCGGAAGTTAGTGCGGTCACCATGGTGATGCCTGCGCTTGGCCCGTCCTTCGGAACTGCTCCTTCGGGAACGTGAATGTGGATGTCGATCTTCTCGTAAAAGTTGGGGTCGAGGCCCCATCTCGTTGCACGCGATCTCACGTAGGTGTTGGCCGCATGCGCGGATTCTTGCATGACATCGCCAAGCTTTCCTGTGATTTTGAGGTTGCCTTTGCCTGGAAGGATCGCCACTTCGATGTTGAGGGTGTCGCCACCGACAGAAGTCCAAGCGAGACCATTACACATTCCAACCTGATCGGTTTTGTCGATAGAGCCCCATTTGTAGATTCTTGGTCCAAGAAAAGCTTCAATTTCGTCTGCCTTGATGAGCCATTTCTTTTTGGTGTCACCTTCAACAACTTTTTTTG
>Ga0100391_1006569_pt1 | contig 10449 bp, 7 predicted proteins | sample CryGeymeta201515_FD_81541 | JGI IMG/M metagenome (GOLD analysis project Ga0100391, IMG submission 81541) | Groundwater microbial communities from Crystal Geyser aquifers in Utah, USA - Crystal Geyser metaG 2015-15 | ecosystem: Environmental > Aquatic > Deep subsurface > Groundwater | place: USA...
ACGGGCCGTCGACGCATCCGCCTCCTTCACGTCATTGATAGACAGTACCGCCCTTGCTTCCCGAGGATGCGAACACGAGACCTCCGGCGGCATCACGGACTTCCAGCCTGCCTTCGTTGGTGAGGCCGATGCGTGCCGCATTGGTGCCGAATGACCAGACCACGGCACCCGACGTGTCCCTCTGGACGAACTTCCCGTTCTCGATCGAGACCTTGGTTCCGAATCCCCGCCTGGAATTCGCATTGTTGCTCTCCCAGAACCTCGTCTGGGCCTTGTCGTTCGTATAGATCGCCAGACGGTTGTCGGCATGCCCGAAATTGACATTTGTCGACAGGATGTAGCGTCCGTTCGGCGAGATCAGGCTCTCGTAATCGATGAGTCCCTCGGTGAGGAACGACGTCCCGCCCTCGATGGAGTAGGGCGCGATGTACACGATCCGGCCACCGTCGGAGAACCCCCAGCGCCGCCCCGATCGATTCGTGCTGTACACGATGTTGCCATCGGGATTGTACTGCTTGAGCCCATCCGGCTCCAGCACCATGCGCCAGCCATGCGATTTCGACTGCAGCTTTCCGCTGGAGAAGAGCACACTGTTGGTCGCGGTGGTGTACCCGACGAAGTTCCCGTCCGAGCTCTGGAGCACGGCGTGATAGGCTTCGTTCGGGGAATAGACCGATTCGCCCTGCTTCAAGACCGTCGGACCGTAGGCGAAGCCGTTGGCCCTCTGACCGACATCGTAGTCGGCGAGCCGGTCGTAGTTCCCGCTGGAGGCGAAGAGCACGTTGTAGCATTCCCCGGCGATCGTCCTCAGGATGCCGTCGTTCCCCATGACCATGCGCGCGTTCTCGGCCGTCCTGCCCCAGGTCTTCAGGGGATTCCCTGCAGCATCGCGGACAGTGAGCAGCCCGTCGACGACCGTGACCTTCGCCGCGGTGGCCGCCGCGCCCGTCGACGCGATGCGCGAATAGGTCACGACGTTTCCATCGTCCTGGAAGATGACATGATACTGGCCGTTGGGGGAATAGTACCTCTCGTTCCTGACCAGCTCGGACGGAAGCGGGGTCGCCTGGCCCAGGTATTCCCAGCCGGCCGTCTTCTGGATGCATCGGCCGTTCGTCGGCGAGGCATAACCCTTCCAGGGATCGCTCGGGACGGGTGCATCCGAATACGCCATGGCGACCGGCATCCCGACGCCGTCCAGGGATACCGCCAGAAAACGCCTCCCCGTCACGCCACTGTCGCCGCACACGTCCGTGACGACTGCGCCGTCTATCCTCTCCGAAGCGGCCCCCAGCATCCTGTCGACCTCGACATCGTAGGGCATGGACAGGCATGCGACGCCTTCCGAAATCACGAAGTCGGCATCTCCGAGCCCTCTTGCCTGGATGTCGTACTCAGACGTCAGGTCAGCCATCGACAGCGGATAGTGACCTCGTGCCGCCCGGAACTGTTCAGCTGCCTCCATCACGTTCATCAAGGACGATGCCGCCGACGGACCCATTCCGGCGGCGGTCATCTCGTCGGAGTCGACGTACATGATCGCTGCCGTGATCACGATCCCGAACAGCACGATGGCGATGACGGTGATCAGCAGCGAAGTCATGTCTATTCGTCCTCGTAATCGTACCTGGTCATGTCCAGGCCCATGAGATCATCCTCCGACGGCGCGACCGCAGCCCGGATCGAATGACGGGACAGTTCCGCCTCCATCTCGCTCGCGAGGACCAGCTTCTCCTCGTCGGCCTGCGTCGGGGACATCCTGTTGGTGCGGTCCACCATCGATTCGGCCCTTCCCGCGACGACGTCCTTGACCCTGGCCGCGAGTTCCTCGACGCCCTCGTAGTCATCGGAGAGGTAATCGATCTCCGAGCGGAACACGCGATAGACCTCCTGCTCGTCGGTCAGGCCCTTCTCCAGTTTGTGCAGCGCGTCCTTCACCATCGGATCCCAGAACACCTCGCCACGCAGCATGCGTTCGAAGTCGCGTTCCGACGGGAAGAAGCCCATCTCGGAGATGACCGTCATGTTGTCGTACCCGGTCATGAGACAGTGCGGACACTTCGCGCCCCGGCAGAACGTGCAGAGCGTGCGGATCAGACGCTGGGCCAGGATGCCCCGCAGCATCGGACGCAGTTCGGAATCGTTGATCCCGAAGCCGCGCAGACGTCCCACCGTCTCCCGGATGGTGCCGGCATGGATGGTCGAGAAGACGAGGTGTCCGGATTCCGCGGCCTGCGCCGCGGCACGCGCGGTCTCCGCATCACGCGTTTCGCCGATCAGGATGATCTCAGGGTCTCCGCGCATCATCGCACGCGTCGCCGCCTGGAAGTCGAGACCGACCGATTCCGACCGGTTCACCGCCATCTGGGTGAGGAAGTCCACACGGTGTTCGACCGGATCCTCGATCGTGTAGATCGCCTTTCCGATGCGGTCCTGCTCACGCAGCGTGGAGATCAGCGTCGTCGACTTGCCGGAGTTGGTCTTGCCGGCCACGTAGATCAGACCATGGGGATAGCCACAGGCCGCACGCCACAGGTCCGTCTTCGTGATCCCCAGATCGGGCAGGCGCTTCGCGGCCTTGTCCGGGTCGAGCAGACGGATGACGATCTTCTCCTGCGCCGCGTTCATCGGGAACGTCGCTACGCGCAGGTCGAACATGCGGCCCATGATCTCCTGGCTGAAGGCGCCGTCCTGAGGCTTGCGCATCTCCATCTGGTCCATGCGCGAGCGGTCCTTCACCTGCGCCCGCAGCGCATTGTACTGGGTGATGGACCCCTCGTGCACGATCTTCCTGATCCGGTTGATGCGGATCATCACCGTGTAGCTGTTCGCCTTGGGCTCGATGTGGATGTCCGAGCCGCCACGTACGCCCGCCACGTTGATCAGCAGATCGAGCACGTCGGAGTCGCTGGTGTTGCGGGGGATGTAGCGGATGATCTCGAGGCGGCCGTCGCCCGACTTCTCCGCCGTCTTGCGCGGGAGCCTGTCGGTCCTCTCGAGGAACTCGGTCAGCTGCGAGGGCTTGATCGGCATGAAACGCAGGGTGCGGTCCGGGAATTCCTTCTCGAAGTATTCGCGGACACGGCGCTCGTTGCCGAGGCACCCCAGGTAGAGGACCTTGGCGCTCATGCCGAACAGGACCACTCTCTCCCTGTGGAGGAGCTGCACATCGTCGACCGGCACGTTGTACTGGACGATCGTGGCGATCTGGGCGGAGTCGTATTCCTCCATCAGCGACATCAGGTGCGACTGCCGCATGATGCCCTGCTTCACGAGGGTGTCGCCCAGCGAGCTGCCCGTGATGCTGGCCTCCCACAGAGCTGCCTCGACCTGTTCGTCGGTGGCGTGACCCTTCTCGATCAGCATGATGCCGAAGTTCATCTGTTCGCGCTGCGCCCAGACGATGTCCGAGGAACGCTCCTCGCCCGATCTGCCGCGATCCATCACATCGATCTCGGCGAGTTCCGAGGCATTCTTCGAACCAAGACCAAACATATCGAAACCTCTACCTTCTCCGATCCTGCCCACCCCGTAGGAAATCGGGATGGGGGAACCGTGCAACAATGAGCGAACCATCAACTGTCGCGATCCCCCACGGGATCGCCCTTCCTTCGTATTTCTTTTTTAGGATGAACTCAGATCATATGGAAGCGATCATCCACAATAGACACGCGAGGCGTTCACCCGGCGGGCCCGGTGGCGTTCGTTGTAGTCCGCCTGATAAGCATACATCTGCGCCCGGTAAGCCGTCAGCGCCGCCGGATCGGCTTCGGCTCCCGGATAGGTCGGCTCGGGATAGTTGTCCTCCGACCTCACCGACGAATACGATCCGGCATTCTGATCAGACCACTTGAACGCCAGTTCCGACGCATCCGAACTGCTCGCCCAGCACCAGCCATTGCCCGTCGAGGCATAGGCGGAGGAGCCCTCACCACTGGTGATCGACGACATGCCCGATGAATAGATGCCGGAATGGATCGGGCGATCCGTGGCCGATCCGATCCTCGAGGATACGAGATCCAGTTCACCGCCGGACGTCATCCAGATGAAGTTGGTCAGCTGCCCCGACGCGCTGTTGATCGAGGAATTGCGCAATTCGACACTGCCGGCCGACCTGATGCCGTACTGACCGCTGTTCGCGATCTGGACGGCGCTGCCGTTGGCCACGAAGCGCCCTCCACTCAGCACGTCCACGGACATCTGCGGCGCACTGCCAAAATGCGAGATCCCGACGTTCCCGATCGTGAACAGGCTGTCACCGCGCCCGACGATGATCTTCGGGCCCTTGATGGCCACGTTCTCGAGGAAGGTCGAGGACGGGATGTTCCAGTCTCCTCCGGCGGAGGCCTCGACGACGCCGCTCCCGTTCCCGATGATGCGCAGCTTGGCGCCCGAGTCGCGCGATGCGTTCAGGAACGCTCCCCATACGTCGTTAGCGGCATACACCGTCCCGTCGACGTGGATCGTCATCGTATCCGGCGAATACCGGGTGAAATGCGTCAGCGCAGCGTTGATCGAGGTCGGATCGTCGGCACGTCGACCGTTGCCCGTCCCGCTGGGAGTGACCCAGAACTCGGCCGCAGCATCGGCGCCGGTCGCCACCGACCCCGCGCCGGGCATCGAGACGACACGGACGAGACCTCCATCCACGACGGCGACGTTGTTCACGACCCTGATGCCGCTGCAGTCCGGTGGTGTCTCCCCACGCGCGCCCGGGGCCACGATGAAGGCGACGGGATTGAACTTCGTCCGGAGCTCGGCATTCATGCCGAGAGATGCGCTCACCACGTAACGACCGGATTCGACCGTCGAATAGTTCGAGTTCGGCATCTGGACCGACCTCACCGAACGGTTCGCGAGTCCAGCGAGCTCTTCGGATCCCACGCTGGCGACCGGACAGTAGAGGAACGGAACTCCAGTCACGGTCGAATTGACCGCTCCGACGTCCGCAGGAAGGACCGACCAGGGCACCGACCCGGACACACCGGGAGCGGGCGGCACGAGCGTATCGACGCCGGGCAGACGACCCAGGGCGTTCACCAGTCCGTCGGCCGCGACGTCGAGACGCCTGATGTTCTCGCGCTGGACCTGCATCTGGTTCTGGAGGGACAGCTGCTCGAGCATGATGAAACCCATCGTCGAGACGATGGAGATGCCGATCACGGCGAGGATGATCTGCAGCATCTCAGCGCACTCCCTTCTTTGCGAGGACCTTGTTCAGCGTCCAGCGCTGAAACATCCCGTTGATGTCGATGGTGAAGCTCACCAGTGCGAGAGCTCCCAGCAGCGCCAGGACCGGCTGCTGCCATGACCACGCGACGAACAGCATGGCCACACCCGCCACGAGATCGAGATAGCGGCCGAAGCCGGTGGTCCACTTGATGACCGGGCGAGCGATGAAGCTGAACAAGGCATTCCTCCTGACGGGAGATTCGTCGATCCCTTTTTTAGGATGAAATCCATGGTTGTTGCAACGGGAATCTCGGATGGTTCCCGAGTTAGGGGGGGAAAGCAGAAAGGGCGGGATGCCGAAGCATCCCGCCCTCGCTAGTCCGGTGACGGATCACCGGGACGTCACGCCTGGCTTAGAGGGTGGCGTAGAAGGTGCCCGGATCGGCAGCGGTCGCACCGGGGGTGCAGCCCATCTTCGTCGACGGGGTGCCGTCCTGGCCGAGGTTCTCGTTGACCTTCGCGCAGACTTCGCCCGAAACGTTCGAGACCTGGAAGACGCCGCCCGAGATGTCGAGGTTGGCCGTGCCAACGCCGGTCAGGGCCGGGCTTTCCTTCAGGTAGCCGCCGGCAACCAAGTCGGAGTCGGCAGCGCCGCCCGACACGGTCAGCGCATCTTCGGCGTTCTCGGTCTTGAACAGCGTGGCAGCCGCCTCGACGTTCGTGCCGGCGTTCTGCAGCGTGTTCGCCTGGGCGCCGATCGAACCCGAGTTGAAGGCGTCGCCGCCGTAGAAGATGACCATGAGGGCCGCAGCGGCGGCGAGCAGGATACCGATGATGGTCAGGATGATGGTGGTCATTGTAAGAATTCCTCTTTACGCTTTGCCCGGGGCAGGCGGTTGTTTCGAGAGGGAGGACATCGTCCCCAGTTCTTCCCTCTCTAGGACCTCATGGTCCGGTGGTTCCGACCAGTGCGTGACGTTCACCCTTGGTCTGAGGGGCTTTTAGGAAAGAACGGGCGAAAGAGACAACAGGCCCATCCTGAAAATTCCCATACCTAACGCTTTTCCCGTAACCCTTTCGTTGGTTAATCACTCGGTAACCCACGCATTTCCGCCACGCTTGCGTCAGCGGAAATGATGACTAACGAAGCGTAAATCTTTTCCTGTCGGGGATCATCCTTCAGGTCATCGTGACATATCGGCGCCGAATCACGCTCACGCGATTCGTCCGAGGGTCCTGCCCGCGGTTGCTGGATCGATCATTTCGCCGGAATTCCTGCGGAAACTAAAAAGGGCGGCCGATGGCCGCCCTTTCCTGGTCGCTGTAGATCGGTGGGATCACCCCCCGGGCATCGCCGGGTCCGCGTTCATCGGTTCGAGTACGATCCGCATGGCGTTGGCACCGTCTCCGGGGCACTGCGTGCCGATGCAGGCGGTCTTCATGCGCCAACCCGGACAGGCCACCCCGACGACACTCGCCTCGCCCATGCGGATCAGGCCTTCCTCGATCCCTCGCTTCATCCACACGATGCGGCCGGGGATCTCCTGGACCTCGCCACCCAGGGCCGAGAGGCGATCACTGCAGCTCTCCTGCTGTTCCGTGAACCTCTCGGCGTTGTCCGTACGCGCTGAGGAGATCAGGCTGACCATGACTGCGGTCATGGCGAGACTGAGGATACCGACGACGAAGAGGACGATCCCGATCGTGCGGCGCTGTTCTGGTATAAGCATCGTCTGTTGCTCCGTTAGGGCTGCATCATGCCGGCTGGCGGCGGAGGGGATCCTGCCGGGGCAGGAGCCGGAGGCGGAGGAGAGACCGACGCACCCGGTACCGGATTCGCTCCAGGCGCCATGACGTCAGGCGCCATGGGACCCGAGACCTCGCCACCGACGATCGCGGACGATTCGCCGGTGGCACCCTCGTTCACCTGGACGTCGGAATAGACGCTCTGGTAGACCGTGCGCCACCCGTCATCGTCCGAATACTCGAGACGGGCGACGAACTGGTTGGGCCTGTCCGACTGGAGCGAACCCCACTGCATCACGGGAAGCTGCCCCATCGCAGTGGTGCGCCATTCCGGCGGCACCTGCGTGCCCGGGTCGAAGGCGTAGAACGCCAGCGACGAGATCAGGGCCAGGCCGCCGATCGCCGCGGTCGCGATACCCGATATGAACAGCTGCTGATGCTGCTTGAAGACCGGGGTCATCGCCGCACCGCGTTGGGCTTCCAGCGGAGCCTCTCCGTTGATCACCGGCGGATCGACGTCCTCACCCAGGATCTGGGCATCGAACGAATCCGTGCGGGGCGAGTAGACCACGGTCATCTTGCGCCGGACCATCGGAACGACGACGATCCGTCCCGGATTGTCCATCGCGAGCTTGTGGACGGAAGCAAGATACGACCGTCCCACACCCTCCTGCACCTCGATCAGGTATCCCTTCCGGGTCTGGAGGACGTTGTAGTAGCAGTTCGAGGGTCGATCGCTGTGGTTGAGGGCCTGATGACGCGCCGTATCGATCGCGTCCTCCTTCGTGACGCCCGCCAGTTCCTCGATCTCGACCAGGATCGACAGTCGCGTACGGAGCTCCCTTGCCTCGTCCTGCTCCTTGCGCTCCTTCGCTTCCTTGCGCGAGACCTTCCCCTTGCCCTTGGGCTTAGCCGTCTCCCACGGGACATCATCACCGTCGCCCTCGGTCTCGACGGCTTCCTTGCTTCCGCCCTTCGACTTGCCGATGCCGCCGAAGAGACCCTTGGACCGGCGCTTCGGCCTGTCCGCCTCATCGGCGAGATCCGCGTCGATCGTGGCGCGGTCCTTGCGATCCATGTCCATGATCTCGTCGCTCAGTCCGCGCTCGCGAGCCGGTTCGTCATCGCCCATGTCGATCTCGAACGGATCGTCATCGCGATCGATCACCATGACATCGTCATCATTCGAGGACACGGACCTGCCCAGGCCCTTGGGGCGCGACTTGTCCGCGTCCTTCTTCTTGCTGAAGATTCCCATATCAGTCTTCCTTCTCGCCCTGCGTCATCGGCCTGATGAAGGAACGACGCGGTTCGGACTCGGGTGTGGGATCGATGGTCACGATCGACGACGCAGCTCCGGCGTCCGGAGTGCTCACCGTCACCGGCTGGCCTTCGACGACCGGGACGGCGGCGCCGTTCGGCATCGTGCCCGCATCGGGGATGGGCGTCGCCGTCACCGTCGTTCCGGAAGTGCCCCGATCCGGATCGGGGACCGGGTAGGCGGGCTGCACGGGCATCGCGCCGACCGGATTCGCATTGCGGACGGGAGCCTGCTCCTCGTAGCGCGGTCCCGCGGCACCCGGGTCCCGGAGGACCGCACCTTCGGGAATGTACGGGTTGACCTCGGGCGGCGTGCTCGCCCCCGGGACAACCACGCCACGCGGTGCCGGCGGCGCGGCCGTCGTCACGCCCGCGGGCATCCTGTTGGCGGGCGTCGTCCCTCCCTGACCGTAGTAGGTGGGGACGCCTCCGCGATTGTTGGTCGTCGGATCGTTGGGCACGGGCACGGCCGCGCCCGGGCGACCGGAAACGCCGTAGCTGCCCTCGTCGTACGGATTGACGGTCGTACGGGTGTCGAGGATCGAACGCGGTGCGACCGGCGCATCGGCGTTCTCGAACACGGTCACCACCGGGCGGACGACGGCGAACAGCCAGAACACCTCGTGCTGCTTCTGCCGCGAACCGATGCCGAAGAGGCCGAACGGTCCGTTGCGCTGGTCCGAATTCAGTTCGCGACGGATACCGCCCAGGATGGTCGTCTGGCCTGCCGGGACCCGGAGGATCGAATTGACGCCCTGCTCCCTAGTGCGGGGCTGCGTCAGGGTTCCGATCTGGTCACCGGCATCGAGCTGGACGAATTCCACGAGGTCGACGAGCTTGAGGCCGATGTCCATCGTGACGATGCCCGACGTGTGATCGTACCGCGGATCAACGTTGAGCGTGAGACCGGTTCCGAGGCGCTGGGTCTGCGTGTTCTGTGCGACGCCGCCACCGAAGCCGCCTCCCACGAAGTTGGACCCGACACCCGAGACATAGGGGATGTCCTCACCCGAGCGCAGGATCACCGGCGACCCGGAAAGGGTCCTCAGTTCCACGTTCTGCGCAACGGAGGTGTCACCCATGCGGGACAGGAAATTGATCGCACCGGCGATCGTCACGACCCTGTCGATGCCGAAGACGTCACCGAGGTTCGCCGCGAAGCTGTTCGAATTGATCGTGAAGACGCCGTTCTGCGACGACACGACATCACCGCCCGTTCCGCCCGTCCCGGTTCCGCCATCTGTCGCGGTGGCAGCGGAGCCAAGGCCGAAGTTCAGCGCCGACCAGTCGAAACCGCGCTCGTCGTTCCGCGACATGGCCACCGTCACGAGAGCGACCTGCAGGGTCACTTCGGAGAGATTGCCGGAGATCCGGCGGAGATAGGGTTCGATGATCTCGTTGTTCGTGCGCGGCGGCGCCGAATAGAAGACCTGCCCCGCACCGACGGAGCCGACGACCTGACCTGCGCCAAGGCTCTGCAGTTCGTTCACGACTGACTGGATGATGTCCTGCTGCTGGAGCAGGGAGATCGAGTAGCGACGCATTCCGCCGATGACGATCCCATTCTGGTACCATACGGCGATGTTGCCGCTGTTTTCCAGCTTGCGCATCAGCTCACCGACCGTCCCCTCGAAGTAACGGAAGGGAAGGACGCGGTTGTAGATGTCGGGACGCCCCGTGGTCTGGCGATCGACGGGCGTCGTCTGGCGCTGCTGGATCGGATCGATGCCGTTCTGGCCGTTCTCGACCGAGGACGCACCTTCGACCGTGACGTTGGCGTTGCTGTCGGAGAAGCCGCCCTGGTTGAACCCGTTGTTCCCATTATTGCCGAAGCCGTTGTTCCCGAAGCCGCCGCCGAAGCCGTTGTCCTGTACCCCGGTCCCGCCCTTCACGGAATTGGCCACTTGCTGGTACTTGGATGCCGCGGTGAACGATCCGACCTCGCTCGAGACCTGTGCGGCCTCGTAGAGCGAGTTGTAGTCGATAGTGATGTTGATCCCCTGGATCTCCAGAAGCATCTGGAGATCGGAGAGGGTCGGCACATCGGAACGGATGTCGATCTCGATGTGCTTCGCGAGCAGAGACTGCGGTGCCAGGTCGTTGATCGGCCTGGAGACGAACAGACCGCCCGGAACGCGCACGCGCTGGACCGCCGGCCTGCCGGAGAACATCGCATCGTAATTGCGTTCCGCCTGAGGGAAGGACCTGGGG
>Ga0100391_1006601_pt1 | contig 10424 bp, 10 predicted proteins | sample CryGeymeta201515_FD_81541 | JGI IMG/M metagenome (GOLD analysis project Ga0100391, IMG submission 81541) | Groundwater microbial communities from Crystal Geyser aquifers in Utah, USA - Crystal Geyser metaG 2015-15 | ecosystem: Environmental > Aquatic > Deep subsurface > Groundwater | place: USA...
GTTCGTTTTTCCCTAATAGCATTGACAATATCGTTAGTAAATTCTTCTCCCGCGCAATAGATTATTTTTGTTCTCGGGTTTCTGGTTAAAATAGTTTGACCGATGGCCTGCATTAAATGAGTTTTACCCACCCCAACCCCGCCATATAAAAATAAAGGATTGTAAGCTCTTCCCGGAGATTGAGAGACGGCCAGGGCAGCGGCGTGAGCCATTTGATTGGTTGGGGAAACAGCAAAATTTTCGAAATTAAAATCTCCTCGCAAACCAAGCCTTTCGATTGCCTCAGTGGCCTCAGGCTTTTCTTCTGGTTTTTCAAAAAGCGGTCCTTTACCCGCCGAAGCCTTGGCAAAGATGGGCTTTTTAATTTGTTTGACGACAAAAACCAAATCATTTTTCTTACCCGTCGCTTGGTCTAGGGCTTCTTTAATTAAACTATAATAGCGGTTTTCAATGGTATTACCAACAAAAGTTGAAGGACAACCAATTTCGGTAATCTGCCGCTCTTTGCTGATGTCTTTAAAGCGGACAATAAAAGTTAAAGGAAACCAAGTGGCAAAATTAGCTGGAGAAAGATTGATTTTTAGATTTTCCAAAACAGTTCGCCAAACTTTTTCTTTGTCCATAGAAGGCCCTCCAAATCTTAGCACTCGCCTTTTCAATATTATTCATATACGGCTCGTGCTGCGATTTTTGGCGGGTAAACAGGCAGAGGTATTTTCAATCTACCAACTTATCCACAATTTGTCAAGCCCCCACTAATCTTAGCACTCAGCTTTTCAGTATTATTCATACACGCCTCGTGCTGCGATTTCAGTGGGGCGTAGACCTCGCCGAAGCCTTGGCGAAGGCGGGTCAAGGGTTGACTTAAGTGACCCAAGTGACTTAGGATATTTAAGTATATGCCAAAGCGAACTTATCAGCCAAAAAAATTAAAAAGGGCTAGAAAACACGGATTTCGGGCCAGGATAAAAAGTTGTGGCGGGAAAAAAGTTTTAAAAAGAAGAAGACTAAAAGGGAGAAAAAAACTTACTATTTAGAAGTTTTTATCTTTATGCTTCCTAAACAATACCGTCTTCCTTTAAGAACAGAATTTAAACGGATAAAAAAAGAAGGCAAGCTTTTTCCCGGAAGATTTTTTAGTTTGCTTGTTAGCCACCAACCACAAGCCATCCCTCGGACCGAGCCTCGGGGTGAGGCCAGCTACCAGCCACCACGCCTTGCCTTTATAATCTCCAAAAAAATTCATAAAAAAGCAATCAAGAGAAATCGAGTCCGTCGACTTTTAGTCGAGGCAGTTCGGGGTATCTTACCTAAGATAAAACCAGGTTTTGATTTTGTTTTTTTAGTTAAAAAAACGATTTTAGAAAAGAAGCTTTTGGAGATAAAAAATGAGGTAGAAAAATTCTTTGGCAATGAAAAAATTTATTCTTTTTTTGATTAGAGCCTATCAAAAATCTTGGTTTTTTCGTTCCCGTATTCTAAGGGCACTTTTTTTGTCTGATGGCGTCTGTCGGTTCCAACCAACTTGCTCTGAGTATACCTATCAAGCAATCGAACGGTATGGTATAATCCGAGGAAGTTGGGTGGGGGTTAAACGGATTTTACGCTGCCATCCTTGGTCAAAGGGAGGATATGATCTACTAAAATGAGTCAACTTTGGAATTTACTTTTATATCATCCTTTAGTTAATGCCTTGATTTTTCTTTACCAAATTCTTTTTCATAATTTTGGTTTAGCGATTATTGTTTTGACAGCAGTAATTAGGGCAATATTAATTCCTTTGACCATACCCTCAATGCGAGCCGCCAATAAAATGCGCGAGCTGGCTCCAGAATTGGAAAGGCTAAAAAGAAAACATGTCAATGACAAACAAGGACTAGCTAAAGCCCAAATGGACCTTTATCGCCAACATGGGACTAATCCAGCCGCTGGTTGTCTACCGCAAATTATTCAATTGCTGGTGTTAATTGCTCTTTATCAGGCATTTATCCAGGTTTTGAGGGCTCATGGGGAGGAGGTAATTACTAAATTAAATGAAGTTTTGTATCCGCCTTTAAAATTAGCCTTATCAACCAAAATTAATACTCAATTTTTATGGCTAGATTTAGCCAAACCAGACATTATTAGGCTACCTGGATTGGCCGTGCCTTTGCCTGGGTTATTTTTAATTGCTGCCGCCTTAATTCAGCTTATTTCCTCTAAAATGATGGCCCCGGTGGTGGCTGCCGCCAAAAAAGAAGCCCAAAAAACCCCAGAAAAAACTGACGACATGGCGACGGCAATGCAATCGCAAATGACCTATATGTTTCCCTTAATGACAATTTTAATCGGCTACTCTTTTCCTTCGGGTTTAATTTTATACTGGCTAATTTTTTCTTTATTTACCGCTATTCAACAATATTTTGTCAGTGGATGGGGAGGACTTGAACCATGGATAAGAAAATTGAAGCCATCAAGGGCATAATTCAAGATCTTTTAAATCACCTTGAGGTTAAAGCAACAATATCAGTGTCCGAAGGAGAAGAAAATTCAGTTGCCATTCAGTTGGAGACTGACCAACCAGGAGTTTTGATTGGTTATCATGGAGAAACTTTGGCAGCGATTCAACTAATTGTTTCTATGATAGCCTATCGAAAATTTGGCGAATGGACAAGAATTTTAGTTAACGTTGGAGACTATCGAGAAAGAAGGAAAGAAGTTTTGGAACGGATGGCTTTGGCTGTTGCCCAAAGGGCAAAATTTTCTGGTCAACCTCAAGCTCTTCCCCCAATGTCGGCGTTCGAGCGGAGAATTATCCATCTTGCCCTAACTGGAGATTCCGAGTTAGAAACCGCTTCCGAAGGCGAGGGGAAAGATCGCCACGTGGTAATTAAACCCAAATGACAAAGCTTCAGCAAAGACTTTTTTGGTTGCTGGTTTTTTTGCTTCCTGTTCAATTTGGTCGCCATTTCTGGCCGGAGTGGAGTTATGTGATGGGATTGCGGATTGACTATTTGTCACCGACGATTTATTTGACGGATATTTTGATGGTGGCGATTTTGGGATTATGGGGACTAGAAAAAATTTCCAATTTCCAATTTCCAATTTCCAATTTTTTGAGGCGTTTTTGGTGGGTATTGGCTGTTTTTGCCTATCTTTTAGTTAATTCTTGTTTGGCTCAAAATCAAGGGGCAGCTTTGTATAAATCTGCCAAAATTATTGAGTTTGCTCTTTTAGGTTTTTATATTGCCAAGAATAAAATCTCTTTATCCATGATCCGCCGCCCATTATCCATTGCCGTAGTTTATTCTTCTTTAATTGCTGTCACCCAATTTTTAAAGCAGGCTTCTTTAGGGGGAGTTTTTTGGTGGTTGGGCGAGCGAACTTTTAATGCCGGAACGCCAGGAATTGCCAAGGCAATAGTAAATGGTCAGCTGATTATGCGCCCTTATGCTACGTTTCCCCATCCGAATGTCTTGGCTGGATTTGTATTAGTATCTTTAATACTAATAGGTGTCAGGTGCCAGGCGTTAGGTGTTAGGAAGATTTTCCATTGGTTGGCGATAGCTTTAGGGATTGTTGCGATTTTAATTTCTTTTTCCCGCTCGGCTTGGGTTGTAGGATTGTTGATTGGTTTATGGTTGATGAGGAAAAAACCCTTGCTGTTTACTGTCTACTGTCTACTGTCTACTGTTGGTGTTGTTGCCTGGCTTGCTCCTCATTTTTCTGCCAATGAAGCTTTTTCCCAACGACTGCAATTAATTAAGACGACCTGGTTGATGATTCAAGCCACTCCTTTAATTGGAGTTGGCTTAAGTAATTTTATCGTTCGTCTCCCTGATTTTTGGCAGATTACCGGTTTCACTTACTGGCTCCAGCCAGTCCATAATATTTATCTTTTAGTGGCGGCCGAAACAGGGCTGGTTGGACTGGTAATTTTTCTCTGGTTTCTCATTTTAACCTTTAGAAAATTATTGGAAATTGGCAATTGGAAATTGGTAATTCCACTTCTGGCGATTTTATTGACAGGAGTGGCCGACCATTATTGGCTTACTCTTCAACAATCCCAACTTTTATTTGCGATAATCTTGGGATTGGCTTGGGCAAAAAAATAAGGTAGTATTGAATCATGGAGCTTTCCCAAAAGGTTGCCCTTAATACTTTTATCCAAATAGCTTCCAAGATTATCACCGTTGGTTTTGCTCTTTTAACGACCATTCTTTTGACCGGTTATTTAGGCAAAGAGGGCTACGGCGATTATATTTATATAATCACCCTGGCAATCATTTTTGGTTCTTTGGCTGATTGGGGAACCGCCACTATTGGCGTTCGCGAGGTTGCCAAGGAGAAAGGAAGTCAAGGAAAACTGTTGGGTAATGTTTTCATCTTAAGACTTGGGCTTTCTTTTTTAGCCATTGTTTTGCTTTTTGCCTTCTCCCTTTTTCTTCCCATCCAAACCCAAAATCCTCTTTTATTAAGAAAAATGATTAAGATAGCCACTTTAATTGTTTTTTTGGTGGCAATCAAAGCTTCCTTTGGGATCATTTTTCAAAGTCGACTGGAGATGCAAAAGGCGGCAGTGGCGGATATTACCACTAGCCTTTTGATTTTTCTCTTTTCTTGGTACGTTGTTCAAAAGGGACTCGGTCTAGGACCTTTGGTTTGGGCAGTGGTTTGGGCGAGTGGAGTAGCCGTGGTGATAGCCGGAATCCTGGCTCTCAAAACAGCCAGATATGTCTTTCAGATTGATAAAGAAATAATGGCGGAGCTAATTCGCGAATCTCTACCAGTGGGGGCAATCTTACTAATGTTCACTATGGACAATAAAATTGACACGGTAATGCTAGGAGCAATTAAGGGGAGTGGGGCAGTGGGAATTTATGCTATCCCTTATCGAATTTATGATGTTTTAATTTTAGGGGCGGCTTTCCTTATGAATGCTTTATTGCCGGTAATTTCTCAATATTCAGACTTAGAGAGATGGAAAGATAAGTTAAGGCAGATTTATCAAAAAGCGTTTGACATCTTATTTTTAATGGGGTCAGCTGGGTTAGTTTTTATTTTGATTTTTGCCCCAGCCATAGTTCGCCTTTTGACCTGGCAAAGATTTGGAGAGTTTGGTGATTCGGTAGCGGTACTTAGGATTTTAGTCTTAGCGATGTTTATTGCTTATTTCAATCATCTTACTGGTTATACAATTGTTGCTTTGGGTAGACAAAGACCATATTTTTTCGTCGCCTTTGGAGCATTAATTTTTAACGTCATTGCTAACCTTATTGCTATCCCCAGATTTTCTTACTATGGCGCCGCTGGAGTAACAGTCTTAACCGAAGGCTTGGTTTTAATGATTACGTCCATTTTTATTTTCCGTTTACTTAAAATAATTCCCTCCCCGGTTGAGTTTCCGAAAACCCTAGTTGAAATTTTTAAAACTCGTGCTAAGATTTTCTAGCAATGAAAAAGAAAATTTTTGTTTTTGCTGATGGTGGGGCTCGGGGAAATCCCGGACCGGCGGCAATTGGTGTAGTGGTTAAAGATGAGGAAGGAAAGGTTTTGACTCAATTTGGGAAAAGCATCGGGGAGACAACTAACAATGTAGCGGAATATAAGGCGGTGATTGAAGCCCTTAATTGGATAGTATCAAGTATTAAGTATCAAGTATTAAGTATCAACTTTTTCCTCGACTCAAAACTTATTGTCAACCAACTTAATGGTTATTACAAAATTAAAAATGGCAACTTAAGAAATTTAATAATTGAAGTCCGAAAATTGGAACAAGGAGTTGGGGGTAATATTTTTTACCAATTGATTCCCCGGGGAAAAAATCGCCCAGCCGATTTTTTGGTTAATCAAGCCCTTGACACGAAAAAATTTTAAACCACCTAAATTTTCACACGACTTTTATAATGATAAAAATTTTCCTTGAAACCTTAGTCAATTTTGATTAAGATGAAGTTGTGAACGAAGAAAACGGAAAACCACTTGCTCTAGTTATTGGTGATAAAAATTTTCTTGGTTGGTTTTTAAGTAAACTTCTTGTTCGCCAAGGATGTAGGGTAATAACCGAGGAGACTGAAGCCTCAAAGCCTGATTATATTTTTTGTCTTGATGATTCTGATGAAGCTCCACGGGTTGACACCCGTGGTATCTTCTCCGCTTGCTTCGGCAGAGCGAAATCCTGCCGAAGCCCCGATCGAATCGGGGCGAAGGCGGATAAAGAAAAAGTTGATAAGCTTTTAAGTCTGGCCCAAAATTCTGGAGCAAAATTTCTTCTGGTCACCAAAAAAGATAACTATCCGAATGCTTCTTTCAAGAATGTTGACTTTCGGATTGTTCATTTGGGAGCAGTCTTTGGACCAAGAATGAAAAGGGTAGATTTTCAAAATTTAAACCACCAAACCGAAATTTTTGGTCCAAAACCAGTTTTTGTTTCTGATATAGTTTACGGTTTAGTTAAGACGATGTTTGCCGGCGGGACTAGGGGGAGAACATTTGACTTAACCGCCAAAAATTCTCAGTTGGGTTGGGAGCCCCAGACAGATTTTACTCAAGGAATGGAGCAAACAAAAAAATGGTTTGCAGAACCCACCCCCACCATTCGTCCTAAACCCACAACTCACCTCCCACTTCTTATTCCTATCCTTTTACTTTTTATCATTCTCTCCTATCCCTTTACCTCCCTGGCATTTCAAAGTTTCTGGGGGGCAAGAAATCTTAAAAAAGCCCAACAAGCAGCGTTAAGTGGCGATTTCAATCAGATGATAAAAACCGCTAGGGTAGCGGAGGAATGCTTTACCGTGGGAAAGGCGAACGTCGCCCGACTCGGCCCTCTGTTTAATTATGTTGGTTTGGAAGAAAAAATTCTTCATTGGGAAAAACTTTATGATTTGGGTAAAAAAACTTCTGGGGGATTAGTTGATCTCGGCTCTGCCGCGACCACGGGTGGTCAATTATTGGGATTTGTTTTGCAAAACAAATCACTAGATGTTCAACAGTCAATTGGGCAAATTAAACTCGAGCTTGACGAGGCTTATGAGAAATTATCTTTAGTTGAGCCTCAGATTGAAGACCAAAAGCTTCGCCAGCAAATTAACGAGGTTAAAAACTTAATCCTTTTTGGACAAAAAGGAGTTTTGTTGATTCCCGATTTAATTGGTTTAAACAAACGCCGCGCCGCCGGCATAGCCTCTGGCGACGCACGGCAAGTATATTTGATTTTGTTTCAAAACAATATGGAACTTCGGCCAACCGGAGGATTCATTGGGAGCTTTGCTCTTTTAACTCTTGACCAAGGGAGATTAGTCGACTTTGAGGTTCAAGACGTCTATTGGGCTGATGGACAACTTAAAGGCCATATTGAACCACCCCCAGCTCTCAAGAAATATTTAGGGGAAGCCGGTTGGTATTTGCGCGATTCCAATTGGGATCCAGATTTTCCCACTTCAGCCGCTCGGGCAGATTGGTTTTTAGAAAAAGAGACCGGACGAACAGTTGATGGAGTGGTAGGGATAAACCTGGAAGTAGCCAAAAATATTTTAGAGGCCATTGGCGAAACAGAGCTTTCTGATTTCAAGGAAAAGATTAACTCTAAGAATTTGTTTGAAAGGGCTGAGTATCATTCGGAGACAAATTTCTTTCCCGGTTCAACCCAAAAGCAGGATTTCTTAGGAAGTCTGAGTAGGGCTTTATTTGAAAAAATAAAAAATGTTGACCAGAAAACTTGGCTTAAATTAGCCAAGGCAGTTTATCAATCAGCTCGACAAAAGGACATCCTGGTTTATTTTAAAGACCCAAAGACTCAAGAAATTGTCAAAAGTTTAAATTGGGACGGGGCACTTCGCCAGGGCTTCGACGGTGAGCTCAGCCGAACCGCTCAGTGTAAAGAGAGAAAAATTAGGTGTTTAGTAGATTATCTGATGGTAGCAGAGGCAAATGTCGGAGTGAATAAAGCGAATTTTTTTGTTAAAAGAAATTTCTCACATCAGATAAAGATTAATAAAGACGGCTTAATAGAAGAAACCTTAAGACTTGGTTATCAAAATACCGCCCAGACAGAGATTTTTCCCGCCGGTAAATATAAAAGTTTTGTTCGGATATATACCCCATTGAAAAGTGAGTTAGTTAAGGTGGCGCTTATAAACCCACAGACTGGGACAACTGAAGAAATAGAAAAGGAAAAAGTAGAAGTAAAAGAAGACCATGGTAAGCAGGTTTTTGGATTTTTATTGGAAGTACCTATTCAAGAAAACCGAACAATCGAAGTTGTTTATCGACTGTCAGAAAAAATAATAGGCGAAAGTATCCAATATTTACTGATGTTGCAAAAACAATCTGGGATAAAAGATGAAAGTTTTAATTTTTGGTTTGAGCCGCCGCCAGGAATGAGCATCGTCTCCAGCAAGCCATTGGCTACCGCTAAACCTACGGGCGTAGTTTTTAGCCCAAAATTTGAAAGTGATTTGTTTTTTGAAGTAGAGATGACACCTTGAGAAGTAAGCCAGGGAATGATAAAATAATAATTTGGAGTAACTTGTCCTGAACGACTGAAAGGAGTGAAGGATGGCCAAGAAAGAATTACCAAAATTAGCCCTAGAAAAGCGAAAAGTTACTGGGAGAAAGGTAAAAATTCTCCGCCGGGAGGGAATTTTGCCAGCCAACATTTACGGTAAAGACATTAAGTCTTTGGCAGTTCAGCTTGATTTAAAATCATTTTTACCAACTTATAAGGAAGCAGGGGAGACGGGTTTAGTAGAATTGAAAATAGCAGGAGAGACAAAAACCCGACCGGTTTTAATTCATAATGTCCAGGTCAATCCAATTGATAGTCAACCAGTTCACGCCGATTTTTATCAGGTTGATTTGAAAAAGAAAGTAATCACCAAGGTACCAATTGAGTTGGTTAGTGAGGCACCGGCTGTTACCCAAAAAATTGGAATTTTAATCCAACCTTTAAATGAGATTGAGGTGGAAGCGTTGCCAACCGAGCTTCCTGATAAATTTGAAGTTGATATTTCCAGCCTGAAAGAGATTGATAACGCCGTGACCGTCGCCGACTTAAAGGTACCAGAAGGTGTCAAAATATTAACTTCCCAAAAGGAAATTTTAGCCAAAATAGAGCCTCCGGCTAAAGAAGAAGTGGTTGCTCCTTCGCCAGTAGAAGAAGTGCCGGCCGAGGAAGTTCCAGCTGAAGCGGGGCCAACCGAGGAAGCGGCTCCGACCCTCGAAGGTGCACCTCCAGTTGAAAAAGGTAAACCAGAAGAAGCCCGTCCCGCTCGTCCCGCTCGTCCCGAGCCAAGTCGAGGGAAGCCAAGTCGAGGGAAGCCAAGTCGAGGGAAGCCCGCCGAAGGGATTCATCCCGAGCCTGTCGAGGGGAAAGTTGAAAAAAAGGGAAAAGGTAAGTAGAATCTAACTAATGCCCGAAGAAACACCAGAACTGCCAGTTAGTCCTCGCGCCGCCGTCCGCCAATCGGCGGACTCTGGCGACGCACGGCAAGAAGTTCAAATCCAAGCACCATCATTTTTGGATAAACTAAAAGTCCACAAATTCAAGATTTTAGGTGGAATATTAGGGGTTTTTGTTCTTGCTGGAGCAGTTTTCGGGGCTTATAAATTAGGACAGAGAAAGGTTGGGCCTGGACCCCAACCAACACCCACTCCTGGGTTAGTCGCTACCCCCACTCCTGACCTAACCGCAGACTGGAAGACCTATACGAATACGAAATATGGGTATTCGATTAAATACCCGTTGACTTACAAAGAAGACCTAACATTATTAGATTTAAGCCGGGATAATTCCTTATGGTTGCAAAATATCTTTTTCTATACAACTAGTCCACTTCCAGGAGGGGGACCAGAGCCGTGGATTTCAGTTATAGTTTGGAGGAAAGACACTGATTCACTTGAAAAGTGGCTAGAGAATCATTCTACCAGAGAATCGTTTGATAGCAAAAAAATTCCTTTTGGGCAAATTACTCTTTACTTTGGTGTTTCTGATAAAGAAGAAGTTGAGATAGCCGGCTCAAGCGGATTTAAATTTACCTCGCAAACTATGAATGGACCTGTTGGGAGAGCGGTTGTGGGCAAGAATCAATATGTTTATGAAATTTCTCTATGGACGAACAACAACCTAAAGAAAGATCCCGAAATTAGCAAAAATTATCAAAATATGCTTTCAACTTTTAAGTTTACCAGCGAAGAAGCTGTTGGGGAGAAGGTTTTTTGTCAGGAGCCAAGACCCGAAGTTTGCACGATGGAATGTATCCAAAACCCGCCCTACATCTGCGGCTCGGATGGAAAGTCTTATTGTTCAACTTGCCAGGCATGTTCAAATCAAAAAGTTGAGTGGTATGTTATTCAGGATGAACCCTGTGGAACAGAGTAAAATTTAGTTGACAAGAAGACAGAAAGAAAATAAGATTTAATTAATGCCAGAAGAAACACCAGAA
>Ga0100391_1006606_pt1 | contig 10421 bp, 17 predicted proteins | sample CryGeymeta201515_FD_81541 | JGI IMG/M metagenome (GOLD analysis project Ga0100391, IMG submission 81541) | Groundwater microbial communities from Crystal Geyser aquifers in Utah, USA - Crystal Geyser metaG 2015-15 | ecosystem: Environmental > Aquatic > Deep subsurface > Groundwater | place: USA...
GTTTTCAGGATGGAATACGAGATGGATCCGGGTAGCGGTCTCCGCATGAAACGCAGAAGTCTCGTCCTCACCACCGAATCCGCCCGGCATCCGTTCAGGGCGTCCCTTCCCCCGCATGCCTTCGTGGTCCCGAAGGCGGAGACCGTCTCGGAGAAGGAGACCAGGGAACGGCGAGAGCGTCGCGCGGAGGTGATCGGAGACGTGAAGATCGTCCTCGGTATCAGTACCTTCGGTCTGCTGATGGCCTGGATGCAGCCCTGATCCGATAAGATGCAATCCGATCCGGTATCGCCATCCCTAGAGGGGGATTGCGTCGACCGCTCGTCGGGTGACCGTGTGCCCCGCCGTCGAACGATAGGCTGGCGCGGACACGACGTCCTGCGTGAGGCTGTAGACCGATCGGTTGGTGCCGAGTCCGGTCGCCCGGTGTATCCAGCCCTCCTTCACCATGGAGAGGAGGCATTCCGAGATCTCCGCCTCGTCGCGCTCGAACGCCGCGGCGAATTCCGAATCGCTCCCACGGATCGCACCGTGGGCGGAGAGGGCGGTCAGGATGTCTTCCCGCAGGATGGTCCGCATGGTCATGCTCCCTTGATCGTTATGGGGATGAAGCGATACTCGAAGCCGTCCTCGGAGATGCCGAGATGGCTGACGGAATCGATGGCGAAGTGGCCGTCGTCGTTGGCGACATCCGGCCAGGCGAGTGCATCGACACTGGACAGGCGCGCCTGGAGATCCTCGCGGGTATCCGCGTCGCAGTCCCGGAGATCGAGGTTGATGTCGTTGCGTTCGAGCTGCTTGACCTCGCCCAGGGCCGCATCCTTGGTGATCTGCTCCTCTATGACGGTGATCTGGGGCGTGTCGCGATCATTGCCTTCGTCGTCGATGAGACCGACCGCGATGAGCATTCCGTGGATCATGGCGTTTTTCCTCGCTTGATGATTGTCCCACATCCCTGATCGGATGGGAAGCCCTTCAGGCGCTGAGAAGCGCACCTTTCACCAGGACGGCGCCGGGATGACTGCCGCCGTCGTCCGGACCGTTGTCGTTGATCGCGTTGTCGTTGCGCGCGAGACGGACGAGACGCCGTGCCGTCGCGCGGCTGTCGGCGATGATGCGGTTGCCGAAGGCACCCATGGCTTTTCCTTTCACTGTCAGGACTTCGGTCATCCTCGTCCGTCGGCGGATGCGGATGCAAAAAAGGGACGGCCTATGCCGCCCCCTCCTGCCTCGGTCGGAAGACCGCCCACGGCGTGTCGTTCATCCTGACGATGTCGAGGATGCGGGCATCCGGGTCCCAGTAGGGCTCCATGACGCCCATCTCTCCGACGATGTCTGCGAGCCTGCGTCCGGGCATCGAGGTGATCACCGATGAGGGAAGATCGCGCCCCAGATCGAGATAGTGGTCGATCGCGGCGTCATGGGCCATGCTTATCTCCATGAGGCGCACGCCCTTCGCGAAGAAGATCATCTCGTAGCCGGTGAGGCCGGTCTTCAGGCCGCTGTACCATGGGCGCAGGACCGAGAGCGCGAACGGGGACTCGATGAATTCCAGTTCCTCCTGGATCCTCTCCCGCAGGCCGTCGCTCTTCCTGATCCGCTCCCCGAGGTTCTCCGGCGAGCACACCCTCTGCGTCAGGTGGAGGATCATGGGGCCCGGCTTCATGGCACCAGTTCCGCTGGTACCAGCCAACGCCCGCTCTCGTGACGAGTGGGCAGGCCAGCGGTCCTGCGGCGTCCCAGTTCCTCGAGCCACGCGTGCATCCACGGATTGGGGGCGTAGCGGAAGGCGCGTGGCATCCGGTCCGGCTCGACGCCGTTGTGCTCGGCGACGATCGCGCATGCCGCATCGCTCAACGGATGATCGGCAGCGGCGGCCGTGAAACCGATGGCGCGGAATTCCTCTGGTGTCGGTGCCTCAGGCATGGACGGTTTCTCCGATATAGTGGTCGATGGGCCATGTGGGGACCGGAACGATCAGGTGGGATTGGCCCTTCACCGTCTCGATGCCCGTTATGCGTTCCTCGGGATTCCACACTCCGGTCATCAGGCTGACATCGTCCACGATGTCTCCCAAGCGTTTTCCGACGGCGCCCTGAAGGGCGGCCTGGGGTGCGATCGCGCGGATCAGGTGGCGACTGCGTCGAGGCTCCACCTGTTCGTAGAAGAGGGTGTCCTTGACGAGGAGGCCGACCTGGTAGCCGACATGCGCACCGTTCTCGTCGATGAGCGGATCAGCGTTGACGCAGAGCATGCCGCAATCCGCGCTCTCGACCACGCTCTCGAGGTCGACCTGGCCTGCGTACTGCGGATTCTTCAGGAAGCGTCGCATCCTGAGAGAGCGCTCCACCGGGTCATCGGTGCTCGCTTCGATCATCCTGAGGAGCGCCGGTCCATAGCGACCCGTCATGCGATCTCGTCCATCAATGCGTCGATGGCTAGGACCCACGCATCGACATCGGATGCGTACCGGCCGAGGTTCATCGGCGGATTGAGCTCGATCGGGACTACATTCCCGGTCCTGCGATCGATGCAAAGGTCCAGGCTGTAGGCGAGTTCCCGGCCGTTCTCCTGCGCGAACTCGCGTCCGAACGTCTCGGCGAACGCCAGATAGGCATCGACCACATCGGGCATGCTCACCACGCCTGTTCGATTGCGCACCGGCTCCATCTTCGGATCGAAGGTTTCCCGGTTGTCGAGCGGCGTGAAGGCTTCCACGCAGCCCGCTCCGGTCACCGGGCGGTCGCCGACCATGAACATGCGATATTCGTACTGCGGTTCGATCACGCCCTGCACCAGGAAGTATGGGACGGTGGCCCCCTCGAACTGCATGATGGTCCAGGGAAGATCCGGGTCCTGCTCGCACATCTGGAGCCATGGGCTGCTCCCGGCCGCGATGTCGAACCTGCGGGCCATCTCCTTCTTCAGGGTCTTGATGAATATCCCGCCGCCTTCCGGCACGATGCTCCGGACTGCTTCGTCTACGGAATTCCCGTCCGGTGTCGCGAAGGCGAGCTTCCTGCCCGCCGTGGAGACGAAGGCCTGCGACCGGGCGTAGCGCGAGATCGGTTCCGTCCGGGACGGCTTTTGCAAGGGGAGCGAATGCCTGATCCCCGTGGCGTGGTCGGATCCGCTGATGCCCATGTGGAAGAAGGCCGCCTCGCCGTCGCCCTCGATGAGGAGATCCGAGCTGGACGATACGCGGACGTTGCCGGCCTTCTCCATGATCTCGTGCTCGACATCCAGGCGTGTGAACGCCTCGAGGAAGCAGGCGTTCTCGACCCAGTCCTCCTTGTCGCGTTCTTCGGGCCTGGAGTTCGGGAACGCCGCGAGCCATGCTGCCGTGATCGCGGACGCGTACTGTTCGGCGCCGATCGGGTGGCTTTCACGCCGCAGGGGGCGCATCAGGTGCTTGGCCATGGGCCTTTTCCTTTTCTCATGGGATTCTCAGACCGCGTTGTGGATCACGACGTGCCTCTTTGGATCCCTGTCGGGCCCGAAGATGACGCTGACGGTGGTGTCCGTCTGCTCCGCCTGTTCGATCTCGTCGATCCACTCGTCGCCGAAGGCGATGAACTGGCACAGCGGGGCGATGGTGTTCCCGCCATAGGTGGTCATGCGCGCGAAGGAGACGACCGCGTAACCCTTGCCGGTCTTCGTCGTGCCTCGCCTCACGATGCTCGGCGCACCGGTGGCTCCTCTGGGCAGATCCTCGCGGCCGACCTTCGCGCAGCGCTCCTCCCCGGACCTTGCGCGCTTGATGGAGTTGTAGAGATCCATGATGTCCTCGTCCCGCATGGGCGGGTCGGTCCTGACATCGCTCCAGAGGCCGTCGCCGGCGTTGGCCATGAAGTCGGCGAACGCGGAGTTCCAGGCATCCCCGAAATCGGGCTGCGGCCATTCCGGTCGCGCATGACCCTGCGTCTCGCTCCAGTGACGCCGACGGTCGGAGGGTCGGCTGTTGCCGTCGTGACCTCCGGTCCGGCTATCGCTGGAAGAGGCGGATGATCCTGATGGCGTGGGCCGTGCCGTGCTGCCCGTCTCGATGATGTCCCCCCAGCTGGTGGTGAGCCTGGCGATCTCCATGCTCACGGAGACGACGAGCGTGTCTCCGGTCTTGGTCGAGATGTGTCCCATCACCCGCTGGCGTGGTTCCGCTGCCAGGTGCCTCATGGCACCTGCCCTGATGATGTCGACGAGGACGAGGCCGGTCCATTTCTCGATCATCTTGATCGCGGACAGGCGCTCGTTCGGGTTGTCCGAACGCAGGCGCTCCGCGACGGATCGCAGTCTGCTCATGGTCTTTTCCTCTCGGTATCGATCTTCCATCACCCCGGACCCGGGTGTGGTCACATGAAAAAGCCCGCCCGGCATGGGCGGGCTCTTCCTGTCTCAGTGGTGGAGGCCATGCTCCTCGAGCGCTTCCGCGATGGCGCGTTTCCGCTCGACCCGCCGTTCCTGGCGATGGGTCATGATCTTGATGTCCTTGCCCCATCCGATCATGGAGAAGGGGCGTCTGGACCAGTATTCACGGTTGTGTCCGCACTTGGCGGCGTTCTGGCCTTGGGGCATTTCGTGTTCCTCGGTTCGATGACCGGCTCAATTGCCGGATATTCGCTCCGAGTTGATCGGCTCATGGCGCTCCATGACGCTTTTCCTTCCGTCTTCCTGTCCATCGGTGACGTGGTCGCCCATCATAGTCGCGCTTTCCCCGTCCGGTCCATGGCCTATGTGGTCACAGGCGTCCGTGATGCACGTTCTGTCGCCATGCGTGCGGTCATGTCCCAGGAGAGGTTCCGCCTGACCGTGGGCTTGTAGATGGCGTGGTCCCCGACGCTGGCCATCTGGGTGATCCGGATGCCGGTCAGATCCTCTGCCTGCATGACGTCGGTGAGCCTGAGCTCTCCTCTGGTGACCATGTCCATGTGCTTGCGCCTGATGCTCTCGGGCCCCATGACGCTCAGTCCTCCCTCGGGGTCCAGATCCCATCCGTCGGCATGTGTCAGTCTCATGTGGACCCGTGTCCTGACCTCGAGATCCGATTGCGGCGATGCGATGGAAGTCGTGATGTAGGCCGCGTAGCGTCCGTCCGGCGTGACGTGCTGGTTGCTCGTCGTGAGCTCCTCCCGATCCGGGTCGGTCTGCCCCACCGTTATGAGGCCCCTGACGGATTCGAGGAAGCGTTCCGTGTCCTCGGGACCCGTGACCGAAGCGTAACGGAGCATGATCCAGCGCGATATGGCATCTGTCCTGACCGTCACGACGTCTTCTCGGTCTCGGAGATGGATGCCTTCAGCTGCGACCATGTCACCGCGGCGCTCCTGTCCCAGTCCTCGAGATGGAACACCGTGTAACCCTTGTCCTGCATGATCCGGTATCCTTCGACCCGGCGATGGATCATCGAATCGACGTCGATGAGACGGGCGGCCTTCAGCCAGCCTTCGGCTAGATCCGCATCCCACCTGAGGATGACGCTCACCGGGAAGTTCGTCTGCTGGAGGAAGACGCGTGTCTCGTCGATCTGATAGCCGTTGTGGTGGAGGAAGCCGGTCAGTTCGAATCCTTGCGATCCGTCATGCAGGTGGATCCTGGACCCCCCTTCGATCGGGAAGACCTTGGGTCTGCAGTCGTCGATCACGGCGTCGATCTCCTCGATCGCATGCTTCCGATCGGCGACGGTCTCGAGTATATGCCGGGCTAGAGGTCCGACCCGTGGATCTAGCATATCTCGATCTTCTGGAAGGGGTGCCGCAGACAGGCCGCCATGAGGCGCGACAGCATGAGGGTGGATGTGAACAGGGTACCCCACTTGTTCGGACTGTCGTATTCCTCGCGGATCGAATCCTCGTCGCGATTGCCGAGCATGTCGCTCAGCCGCTCGAGACCCGCCTCGATGTACGCGGCCGCCTCCGCCCCCGTCATGCCGTCCAGGCCCTTGATTCCGGCCTCGCGTTCGATGTCGCCCGGCAGCATCTCGTGGAAGAGAAGGCTCGTGTTGTAGGTGTGGTTGAATTCCTCGTTTCCGATCGAGATGTCGTAGGACATGTCCGTCTCCTCAGGCGCGCTGGTCCTCGGTATGGGCCGTGCCCCCGAAGTTCAGGCGGTTGTATATTTCCTTCAGCGCCTCCATGTCGAAGTCGCGGTCGATCGTGATGTAGCCGATGGTCGTGTTCCGGTACCGGCGCTGCTGTGGCAGGTCGAGATCGTCGTAGCCGTGCTCGTGCGGTGTCCCGACGAATATCCGAAGGCCTTCCTGCATGTAGGCCCTGATGCTCGTGAGCCTCTGCCTGCCATCCAGAAGCAGGTCCGCGGAGATCGGATACCTGTCGGTCGTCTTGTCCTTGTCTCCCTCGCTCGACACGACGACCGCTCCGATGGCGATGCCGAGCCACATGCTCTCGACGAGACGCCGCTGCTGCTCCAGTGTCCAGACGACCGGGCGCTGGAAGGGCGGGATGTAGTAGTGCCCGAGCGTCTCGAGACCCTGCACGGAGGCCTCGAACATCGACTCGTAGCATGGATCGCGATCACGCATCAGGTCGGAGATCGTGCGCGAGCTCGTCGTCCCGCGGATGAGCGGTCTGGGAAGTTCGACTCTCATTCGCGTTTCTCCGTTGCGATGTGCTTCCGTGGAGGGGTTCATGCCGATGCCTTCCGGCGTTCGACCACGTGTTCCTGCTTGTCGAGGCCGGAGCACCAGTCCAGATGCTCCTCGATGGTCGCGGCGATCCTGTCACGCAGGTCCTGCGAGTCCACGTCATCATCGATCGTCATGTAGATCGCGGCGCCGGAATGCCCGTTGTAGTCGACGTCCCATACGCCCGGCAACGGCTTGAGCTTGTCGCAGAGCGTCTTCTGACCTGCCTGGAATGCGGCATGATCGGAGACGTGGCTCTCGGAATCGAGTAGGTCCAGGAAGCGGTCTTCGTCGATGTCGATCGCATACTTGCGACCCCTCACTTCGAATTTCAGCATGAGGCGATGTCCTCCCCCCTCAGCGTGGCGTAGGCCCGTTCATCGTAGGGCTTGCACGAATACGTGCTCTGGTCCCAATAATGGGTGCCGCTGCGCAGGAGCTGCGCCGCCTGCTTCCCCTTGGCGAGCGTCGGCCAGGACCCGATCGGGTGCCACGGGCCGTGGATGTCGGGTTCGAACCACCATGGTCCGTTTTCCGCTATCCGTCTCATCTTCATGTCGAAGGCCCAGTGGCCGTCCTTCCTGCGTTCCGCGCGGATGAGGTCGCCTCCGTGGAGACCGGGCATGATCCGCCGCATGGCGAAGGTGTCTCCGCTCATGGGATGCTCCTTGATCCTGTGGCCAGGGGAGGGAAGCGAATGCCTCCCTCCCCTGGCTTGTCAGAAGCGCGTACCGAAGCTGACCCAGCCACCGTAGGACGAGGCCCCGGACCGGTTGCCGGCATCGTGCGCGTAGACCGCGCCGAGGCCGAGACGGCTGGTGCCGAATTCCCGAGTCCAGCCGAACTCGAGGTCGAGTTCTCGCGCCTGTGCGGCCATGTCGATCTCGCGGGTGCGATCCGCCACGTTCAGGGTGGTGGAATCGAACCCGTCCAGACCGGTGTAGCGTACGATCGCGCGATCGACGCGCAGCGGCGAGGTCAGGCCGAGGTTCGCGAGACCGCCGAACAGGTCGTGCTGCGCGTTGATCCGGAAGCCGGTGCTCTCGATCTCGTCGAAGTCGATGCGCGGTCCGGCTCCGGTGACGCGGGTGCGGCCGGCGATCGCTTCGGCGGACAGACCGAAGCCGAGGACGTCTCCGGTCCAGCCCAGCGAGGCGAAGCGGCTCTCCGAGCCGCCGATCGCGAATTCGCCGCTCCCGGTGAGGCCGAGCGCGGAGTCCTCCTCACGGCCCTGCGAGAAGGCGAGGCTGAAGCCGTTCGGCTCCGTGACGCGGACGGTGCGCACGACAGAGCGCGCTCCGTTCTCGTTCGTGTGCGCCGAGGAGATGCCGTAGCGCCAGCCTTCGTTCGAGATCTCGAGCGAAGAGCCGATGGTCGCGAGACCGAGGTTGCGGAACAGCGAACCCGAGGTGAGACCGTCGTTCTCGACCAGATCGTTGGCCGATCCGTGCACGACCATCGTCGGCGAGAGGCGGAAGGCGAACCGTGCCGGGGTCCGCGATGAATCCTCGTCGAACGAGACGGCCGGCAGGATGCCGAAGCGGCTGTCGATGCGATCGGCGGCGGTGACCTGTTCGGCCTGCGCGAAGCGGCTTCGGATCGAGAGCGGGTTGGCGTCGTTCGAGACGCCTTCGAGGCCCAGCGTCATGCCGTAGTTGCGACCGTAGCGATCGATGGCCACGGCCTGGCCCGCGAAGTCCGACCAGCGTGCTGCGCCGTCGCTCGATCCGTATGCGCCCGAGAAGCTGACCGATCCGACAGCGCTGGAGGCGACGGCGACCGAGCTGTAGCTGGCTGAAGGCGCCTGCGCCTTCATGGCGTTCTCGATGTCGAGCAGGCCGACGCCGTAGACCTGATCCACGCCGGGCGCGCCGAGATCCTTGGCCGTGTCTAGCAGGATGCGGCTGATCTCCTTGCCACCGAGATGCGGCCAGTACTGCTTTAGCAAGGCGGCTGCCCCGGAGACGCCGGGAGCCGCGAAGCTGTTGCCGTTGACGTAGGTCACCTTACCGTCGAGGTCGATGGAAGCGATGCCTTGCGCGACGACGGACAGCGTCCGGTCGGCGAGCGCGCCGGGGTTTCCGTTGCTGGCCGGCGGCATGAGCTTGTCGTCGACCCGGATGGCGAAGAGGAACCAGTCCTTGTTGGCGAAGTCGGTTCCGATCATCTGTTCGGTGAAGCTACCCGCGAAGCTGTCCTCGCCGGGCCAGTTCGTGACCGACTGGACGACGAGACGGTTGTTCGCCGCGACATGATCCATGGCGGCACGCAGGTCCTTGCCGTACCATTGGCTGGAGCCGCCGTTGATGCTCAGGTTGATGGCGAAGGCGCCCTTGTCGACCGCATAGGCGATGGCGGGAGCGATTGCGAATCCGTTGGGATTGCCGCCGCCTGTGAGATCGCCTTCCTTGAGGATCTCCTTCGCACTGTCGATGCGCAGGGAGAGGACGGTGGCGTCGTATGCGACCCCGTGCATTCCCTTGCCGTTGCGTGCGCCGGCGGCGACCGCGGCGACCGCGGTCCCGTGGCCTGCGACATCGCCCTTGCCGAAGTTCACCGTCTCGGCATCGCAGTCGCCGCAGCGTGCGAACTTGAAGTCGAAGGTCCTGCTGTCGGGAGAGATCCGTCCGGCGAACTCCTCCTGCTCCAGCATGTTCGCGCTGTCGATGATGGCGATGGTCACGCCCTTGCCGGTGATGCCGCGATCATAGGCGTATTTCGCGTTCATGCCGACTGCCGCCTTGCTGAGATCGTACTCCGAATTGCTCGTCGGCGGTGTCGGCGGCGGCGTCGGAGTCGGCGTCGGAGTCGGTGTCGGAGTCGGCGTCGGAGCAGGCGCAGGCGCCGGGGTAGGAGTCGGTGCGGGCGTCGGGGTAGGCGCCGGAGCAGGAGCAGGAGCGGGTGCGGGTACCGGAGACGGGATCGGTGCCGGAGTGGAGAGGGGCGGAGGCGTCGAGGAGACGCTGCCGCCGCCTCCGCCACCGCAGGCGGCCAGGCTCGTCATGGCGATGACGCTTGCGGTTCCCCGCAGGATGTTCGCGATCTTCATGTCATTTTTTCCCTTCAGGATGGAATCTTGCGATTCCTGTCTCTTCCGTATCGTTGGAGGCTTGCAGCTTCCCCGTGCTTTCCTGTCGATCGTTCCCGACGGTCGGCCTGCGATCAGAACCGCAGGTTCCAGCTTCCGACTGCGCGCATGTCCGCTCCTTCGATGTCACTGGCAGCGCCGAACCGCAGTGCCGAGCGTTCGCCGGTCTTCTCGTATCCGAAGGTGAGCTGCGGGGAGACGCGTCCGCGCATGTCGACCCGGCGATCCTGGAAGGTCAGCCCGCGCATGCCGAGATCGTATCCGTTCCCGACGGTGAAGGTCGCATCGCCGGAGAGCGCCACGAGCTTCTGCGCGAGACCGAAGCTCAAGAGACCGCCGAAGGCCTCGTGGCTTGCGGTGATCCCGAAACGGCCGCTGGTGATGGTGTCGGCGTCGGTGAGGAGCATGTCGTCCGCGAGACGCAGGCGGGTCGCACCGAGGCTGGCGTATCCATCGAACTGCCAGGTCCCGAGATCGAAGCCCGTACCCGCCTCGAGATAGACGGTGCGTGCGCCGTCGCCGAAGCGAAGCGCTCCGTTCCCGACGGGCGTGCCGAAGACCGAGCCGCTCTCGTCGAGGAGACCCAGCTTCAGGGAGGAGGCGCCTTCCTGCCACTGCACCGTGATCCCGTCCGCGGAGATGTCGCCGGTGCGGCCGATGGAGGTCGATACGGCCAGGCGTCCGTCACCGATCCGA
>Ga0100391_1006617_pt1 | contig 10406 bp, 6 predicted proteins | sample CryGeymeta201515_FD_81541 | JGI IMG/M metagenome (GOLD analysis project Ga0100391, IMG submission 81541) | Groundwater microbial communities from Crystal Geyser aquifers in Utah, USA - Crystal Geyser metaG 2015-15 | ecosystem: Environmental > Aquatic > Deep subsurface > Groundwater | place: USA...
CACCGGTAATATCTGGTGCAAGGATTTTAATTGCAGACTTCCAAATACCTTGCAGAGACCTCCCATGAGAATTCTATTTATTGTCACAATACCAATCAGTTAAAAGTTTTTCAGCAGACCCTATTTATAGTAGCTGGCTATAGTTTGTATGGCGAAATTTACTTTTAAATGCTCATTACATTTAAACAAAAAAACAGCCATAGCCCCCGATATCGGCGGCACGGCAGATTCACCCTACCGCAAATTTATCTGAGTTGAGCATTTCAAGATAGAAGCAATTCCTTATTAACTGTGGTAAATTTCGAAAATGCTTTTTGAAACCAGAAGCAACCTATTGACTTTATTCCTTTATGTAGAACTCCTCACCACCAATCTGGTTTTGATTACCTTTTTTGTGGGTTTAAATTCGGTGTTTTTTTCTTCATTTTTGAGACGCCTGAGCAGCTGTTGACATGCTTCGCGACCCAGTTCAAAACCAAACTGATCCACGGTGGTTAGCTCGGGCTCGCTGATAGCAGCTGATTTACTATTTTCAAAACCCACTACTTTCACATCTTCGGGAATCCGCAATCCAAGGTGTTTGGCTTCCTTAATAATCGCAATGGCTGCCATATCATTCACGGCAAAAAATCCTGTTGGATAATCGGGACGGCGCAGAATATCATGTGCCGCTTTTCGCGCTGTATCAAAAGTATCGGCCAACACAACCAAGCTTTGATCAAACGGAATACTATGCTTAAGCAGTGCATCATGATAACCCGACAAACGACTTTTGCCGATGGCCAGATGCTGGGGAGCAGCAAAATGAGCAATACGTTTGCAGCCTTTTTCAATCAAATGATTTACGGCCAGAAAAGCTCCCTGATAATCATCAGCAACAACCTGATCGGCCTGCAACTCATCAATCACCCGATCAAAAAACACCACCGGAATTTCATTATCTATCAGCTTTTGAAAGTGCGAAAAGTCATTGGTTTCTTTTGAAAAGGATACCAAAACGCCATCTACCCGATTTGTAAGTACAGCCTGTGTATTGATTACCTCGCGCTTGTAGCTTTCGTTGCTTTGAAACACCATCACACTGTAATCATTTTTATAGGCCACCTCCTCGATACCATTAATGATAGCGGAAAAGAAATAATGTTCAATTTCGGGTATAATCAAACCTATCGTACTTGTTGAATTATTCCTCAGGTTGAGTGCTACGCGGTTGGGTCTGTAACCCAGCAATGCAGCAAGCTCTTTGACGGCTGTGCGCGTTTTCGGACTGATATCAGGATGATCCTTAAGCGCTCTCGAAATGGTTGAGGTTGATAATCCAAGCTTTAGGGCAATGTCTTTGATGGTAATCTGACGTTTCATTTAAGGTGCTTTTCTTGATTATTGGTTTGCAAATAAATTCTGAAACCGGCTATAAAGATACAAATTTAATGTACTTTAGGATGCAAATGCAAATTCTATAAATAATTTCAATCGTTTGCGAAAACATTCTCAGACAAAATTGGTTAACTTTGTGCTTGTACTGTTAATGTTTCTTATTTTTGTATTTGCCAAAAATTAACGTATTTTTAACATTAAATAACACCTTAACTTATTGCATCTTAGCATTTAAAATAACTCACTCATTAACACAAAAACGGAAATATGAACAAAATTACGAAAAGGATGATGCCGCTGCTGCTGTTGCTTTTTGCCATCAGCACAGCATTTGCTCAAACGGCAACCATCAGGGGAACCGTTATGGACAAATCGACCGGCGAAACCATGCCAGGTGCCAATGTGCTGATTAAAGGCACATTAGTTGGTACTTCCACAGACTTCGACGGCAACTATGTTCTGGAAAATGTACCTAAAGGTGAGGTAGAAGTTGAAGCCAGCTTTGTTGGTTTTCTGCCTCAAACTCAAAAAGTGACTGTAAGTGCAGGTCAAACCTTAACACTGAATTTCGACCTGGATGTGGATGCCGTAATCCTGGAAGAAACCGTTGTAATTGGTTATGGTGTCCAAAAAAAGAGCGATAGAACGGGTGCTGTGGCATCTATCAAGGCCGATGAAATGAATGCCGGTGTGCTAACAGATCCTGTGCAAGCCATTCAGGGTAAAATTGCCGGGGTAAGTGTTACCAAAAAAGGTGGTGACCCCAATGCCGGTTTTGATATTAAAATCCGCGGCGCTTCTTCGCTGTCTTCTGGAACAAACCCACTCTATGTAGTTGATGGTATTCCGGGCGTTGACCCAACAACTATTTCACCTGAAGACATCGAATCCTGGAACGTGCTGAAAGATGCTTCTGCTGCTGCTATTTATGGTTCTCGTGGTGCTAATGGTGTAATTATCATTACAACCAAGCGCGGAACCAGCAAAACCGGAACACGCGAAGCACAGATTGATTTTAGCACTTACCTGGCTACTGATATGGTTGCCAACCGGCTCGACCTTCTGAGTGCCGATCAGATTAGAAGCTATGTAGCTGAAAACAACCTCAATTTTGAAGATGGCGGAGCCAGCACCGACTGGCAGGACGAGATTTTCCGTACCGGAATGTCGCAGAATTACAACCTTTCCATTACCGGTGGCGATCAAAAAGCTTCTTACCGTGCTTCACTTTCGCATCAGGATTTTCAAGGTGTGATTATAGGTTCTGAAAAACAAAGAACCATTGGCCGTATCAATATCGACCAAAAAGCATTTAATGATCGCTTAACTATTTCGGCTGGTTTATCAGGTACTTTTGAGCAAAACGACTACATCAGCTATTCAGGTAATGGTCCTAATGATATTCTTTATCAGGCTTTTCAGCGCAACCCCACTGATCCGGTTTATGATGCAGACGGCAAATTGTACGAAACACAACGTCAGTTCAATTACTGGAATCCTGTAGCATTGGTTGAAGATATTCAAAATGAACGCTCAGCCAAACGTTTCTTTGGTTTCTTCAAAGCGGATCTGGATATTTACAGAGGCATCTCAGCTGGTGTAAACCTGGGTTATACACGCGACGACTACGAAAGTTTCTACTTTGAACCCTCAACCATCCGTCTTGGAACTACCTCGGGTTACGGACGCCGTGCTTATGGCAATTATGAATCAAGAATTCTGGAAACTACCTTAAGGTATAACAAGGAATTTGGCTTGCATAATATCAATGCTGTTGCTGGTTATTCTTTTCAGGAAGACTTCAACACAGGCTTTTCAGCACAAGGAAGAAAACCCTTTCTTGATTACACACAGTCCAATGATTTGGGTTTACTTCTGAATGTAAACGCTGGTGATATAAGCTCTTACAAAAACTCAAACAGATTGATTTCCTTCTTCGGGAGAGCAATTTATAACTATAATTCAAAGTATTTCTTAACAGCCACGCTACGCCGTGACGGTTCATCCCGTTTTGGTGACAATAACAAATGGGGCTGGTTTCCTTCGGCATCAGCTGCCTGGCGTATCAGCAGCGAAGATTTTATGGATAACCTTGATTTTATCAATAACCTGCAGTTGCGTGTTGGTTATGGTATTACTGGTAACCAGGAATTTGCAAACTATACTTCGCTGGCTTATTACGTAAATAGTGGCACCTCCATCAACTTCGAAACTGGTGAAGAATCCATTCTTTTTGCCTTCTCACACAACTCAAACCCCGACATCAAATGGGAAGAAAACGCCGAGCTGAACATTGGTATTGATTTTGGTTTGATGGAAGACAAAATCTCTGGTTCGTTCGATTTCTTCCAAAAACGAACCTATGACCTGTTAGGTGATTACACTGTTCCGGTTCCTCCTTATCCTGTTGATCGCATCTGGGCAAACGTTGGTGAGTTTAAAGTAACAGGTTTTGAAGCATTTATTCAGGTTTATCCTGTACGTAATAAGAACTTCGACTGGAAAACAAGCCTTGTATTTACAACCTATAAACAAGATGTCGTTTCCTTATCCAATGATGAATTCAATTGGTCTGCTCGCCGCGAAGGCTGGCTCGAAGGCCGTGGTTTGGTAGGTGATTTGAACTGGACACAAATCGTTGAGCCTGGCAAGTCGCTTGGAACCTGGTACATGCCTGAATATGCCGGTATTTCTGCCGATGGTAAATTCTTGTTCTATACAGCCTCAGGAGGTGTTACCAGAAACCTGGAAGATGCCGAACGCCGCGTTGTTGGCAACGCACAGCCCGATTTTGAGCTGGGATGGTCAAACTACTTCAAATTTTATAGAAACTGGGATATGAGTTTCAGTTTGCGTGCCGTTTATGGTTACGAAATTTTCAATACAACCAAACTGATCTTCGGAAATCCGGTATGGTTACCCGAAATCAATGTTCTGGAATCTGCCCTGGATGAAGCCGCACGTGGTTTGAGCGACAATCCAAAACTCAGCAGCTATTACCTCGAAGATGGCAGCTTTATACGTTTGGACAATATCAGCATTGGCTACAACTTCAAAAATGTAGGCATGGTGCGCAATATCAGGTTGTATTTTACGTCTAATAACCTACTCACTATAACTAACTACAGTGGTATTGACCCTGAAATCACAACCAGCGGGCTATCATTCGGATTAGATCAGTACAATGTGTATCCCAAAACCCGTACGTTCACTTTTGGAGTAAATGTCACACTTTAACAGCATCGAATAACCATGAAAAAGATAATTATAGCATTAATAGCACTGGCAGCCATACAAGTTGGCTGTACCAAGCTTGACGAAGAACTCTACGATAGAATTCCGGAAGATGAATTCACACCGGATCCTGTACTCAAAATGAGCCCCATTTATGCACCCATGCGCGAGTTTGTCGATTGGGGCGGATGGTGGTTTGCGCAGGAACTGCCTTCTGACGAAATGACTGCCCCAACGCGCGGAAGCGATTGGGACGATGGCGGAAAATGGCGCGTTTTGCATCAGCACAGCTGGGATAACAATACCGAAGCAATAAACAGTATGTGGAGTCGTTTTTATTCGGGTATTGTTGAATCAAATAAATTTCTGGAAGAAATGCAGAACTTTGCCGGTGATCCGGTCGCTGATGCTGGTATTGCCAAGGCAAAGGTGCTTCGCGCCTACTATTATTATTTGCTAATTGATAATTATGGCGATGTTCCTTTTGTTGAAAAGTACCTGGATGCAGAAACGAACCCTAAACGTAATCTTCGCGCGGATATCTTCAACAAAATTGTTAGTGATATCGAACAAAATGCACCATTGATCCCCACAAGCAGCTCAAAAACAGGTGCAGGAAAAGGTTTTGCATATTCTGTTTTAGCCAAGCTCTATTTGAATGCAGAAGTTTATACCGGCACACCTCAATGGGCCAAAGCCGAACAAGCCATCGACAGCGTGATGATGCTGGGTCAATACAGCCTGGAATCTAATCCTCTGGCTCCTTTTGTAACTGAAAACAGTAGTTCGCCCGAGATCATCTTCCTGATTCCTTTTGATGAAGATACCTATCAGGGTTTCAACCTTCATATGCGTACATTGCATTACAACAGTAACCTCACTTTTGATATGGAAGCCGGCCCATGGAATGGTTTTGCCGCTATGGAAGACCATTATAACACCTACGAAGATGGCGATTTGCGAAAAGATGGCTATTTCCTTGTTGGCCAGCAATATGAAAGCGATGGAACAACTGAAATCATTGATCAAGGCGCTGGTGGAGCTCCACTGGTATTTGATCCTGAAATTCCTGCCTTGTTGATGGATGCTACTTATAATGCTGTTGAGATTCGTATGTCAGGAGCACGTGTCAAAAAGTTTGAAATCAAAAACGGGGCAAGAGATAACCTCAGCAATGACTTCCCGATTTTCCGCTATGCTGATATTCTGCTTATGAAAGCCGAAGCTGTTATGCGACAGGGTGGTAATGGAGATGAGTACATCAATCAGATCAGACAAAGAGCTGGTGTGGCTTCCATTTCGGGTGCAACATTGGATGATTTACTGGCTGAACGCGGACGCGAACTCTTCTGGGAAGCTCACCGCCGACAGGATTTGATCCGCTTTGGAAAATTTAATCAGTCGTGGTGGGAAAAAGCTACTTCTACGCCCGACAGAAACATTTTCCCTGTGCCGCAATGGGCCATCGATGCTAATCCAAACCTGGCTGAAGCGCCAGTTCCAATTCAGTAAATTCAATTATTTTTATAACCTTTTATTCACTAATCTTAAATTTTTATTCGTATGAAAAAAATCTCAATTAAAAAGATGCTTCAACTGATGAGCATTATCATGCTTGCCAGTGTTGTATTGGTTTCTTGTAAAAAAGACGATGAAGAAGATCCAACTCCACCTCCAACTCCGGTTGAAGATGGTATCTATGTAGTTGGTTCAGGCACAGCCCTCACTGATTTTGCTATCAATGGTCTGATGAAATCAACTTTGAATGAAGTTGGGCAAGAGCCCCGTGCTTCTCTCCTCGAACTGTATGTTGCAGTTAAAGGTGGTGATGGTTTCAACATTATTAAAGTAGCCGGAACTGAAAGAACTACACATGGCCCAGGTGCTGATTTTGCTGAAGTTACTGAACTTGATGGTGACGAACCAAGAACAGGCAAATTCTGGCGTGGTTCAATTGCTGTTACAGATACAAAGTTCATCGTACCTGAAGATGGCCTCTATCATGTTATTTTTGACACTGAGCTGGGCGTTGTTGTTGTTGCTCAAGCTAAATGGGGTGTGATTGGTGCAGCTACTCCTGGTGGCTGGTCAGATAATACACCGATGACTGCCGCTTTCGACCTGAATAAAATGGAGTTTCAGGTAACTGATATGACCATGCTCGAAAACAGCTGGAAGTTCCGTTATTCAGACGGTTGGAAAATCTTTATGGATGCCGACGGAACTGTAAAAGTTAACACTAACCTTGGTGGAACTGTTGAAGCTCCAACCCCTGGTGGTGCTGACCTCACCAACACCGTTTATGGTGTTTATACTGTTGCCCTGACCTGGGAACTTGGTAAAGACTGGGTTGGATCTGCAACAAAAACCGGCGACGGCGAACCGCTTCCAGAATATCCTGAAGCTGTTTACCTTGTAGGTGATGGCACTGCTTACGGCTGGGATGCTCCAGGTGGAAATGAAGAAGCAATCTTCCACAAAGCTGCCGGTGGCACTCCAAGCGAAGGTATCTACTGGAAAATAGCTCACCTCGAAGGTGGTCTTGGTTTCAAAATCTCTGCTGCTGACTGGACAGCTCCAAACCTCGGATTTGCCGAAGTAGAAGAATTTGATGCAGAAGGCATTGAAGTTGTTGATAATGGTGGAAATATGTCAATTGGCGAAAGTGGTATGTATATCATCGTGCTGAACCTGCGCGACGAAATGACCAAAGTTTCTGTGAAACCTGCTGAGGTTTATGGAATTGGTGATGCTTTCGGTGGCTGGGACGAAGATGCTGAAGCCAACAAATTCGTTGTTGACAATGCTGCTAAAACACTTACTTCACCTGCTCTGGTAGCTGATGGTAACATTCGCATCTACGCACAACACAATTGGATACAAGACTGGTGGAATGCCGAATTCAATGTATTCGATGGCAAAATCCTTTATCGTAACGATGGTGGTGATCAGGAAGGTGTTCCTGGCACTACTGGTCAGGTAATCACCCTGATGTTCGATGATAATACTGGTACAATCGAATAATCAGTATTGCTGATATTTTAAAAGGCTGCTCTTAACCGGGCAGCCTTTTTTTTTCACCTGATAAATTGACAAATCAATCATAATGAGCTTGCCCGAGATGTGAACTTCTGTATTTCTATCACTCCACCCTTGATTTGCATGTGATTATTTTATTATTGATCATATGTTCGCACAAATTCCCTAACTTAGTAGAGTTTTACTGACCTGAGATTATAACCATATTCAAAATGCAAATTTTATGAATATTCAATTTCTTGGTGCTGCCGGCGAAGTGACAGGCAGCAAGCATTTGATAACTACTGAACATGGCAAAAAAATCCTTTTGGATTGCGGTTCTTTTCAGGGAAAAGGTCTCGAAACCGATCAGATGAATCGCGAGCTAAGTTTTGCCCCCGAAGAGTTGGATCATATCATCCTCACCCATGCCCATATCGATCATTCGGGCTTGATTCCTTATTATTACAAAAAAGGATTCAGGGGTTCCGTAATTTGTACGCATGCCACACGCGATTTGTGCGCTATTATGCTGGCCGATTCCGGATTTATTCAGGAACATGATACACAGTGGTTCAACAAAAAAAGAGCCCGCAAAGGCTTGCCGCCAGTCGAACCCATTTACACCCAAAAAGACGCACAACATTGTATGGAGCTGTTTATCGGGGTAGCACCAAACCGCAAGCTTCGAATCGATAACAACCTGAAGGTGAAGTTTACCAACTCGGGCCATATGTTGGGCAGCGCCGTTGTAAACCTCGAAGTGGATGAAATGGGCACTATGACGCGTATTGGCTATACCGGCGATATTGGCAGACCAGGCAACTACCTGTTGCGTCCGCCAGATGCCTTTCCGCAATGCGACTACCTGATCACCGAATCGACCTATGGCGATCGGCTTCATCAGGACAAGCAAGGTGCTGAAGATGAATTACTTCGAATTGTTAAATATACCTGCGTTGAGAAAAAAGGCAAGCTGATCATTCCTTCATTTGCTATTGGCCGCACGCAGGAAGTAGTTTATATGCTCAATAATTTTTACAATGAAGGCAAGCTGCCACGAATTCCCATTTATGTGGATAGTCCGCTGGCAGTAAATGCAACCGAAATATTCAGGATGCATTATGATCAGTTTAATACTGACGTGCAGCAGGTGATGGAAAATGACACCGATCCTTTTGGATTTGGAACCTTGCATTACATCAAGAACGTGAATGACTCCAAAAAACTAAATCATTCAAAAGAGCCTTGTGTAATCATTTCTGCTTCGGGCATGATGGAAGCCGGAAGGGTGAAACATCACCTGGCTAACAATGTTGATAATCCTGCCAACAGCGTATTGGCAGTAGGTTATTGTGCTCCCCGAACGCTGGGAGCCAGAATCTTGAGCGGAGAAAAAGACATTTCCATTTTTGGCAATCCCCACCATATCAAAGCTGATATTTTTAAAATTGATGCTTTTAGTGGTCATGGCGACTACAAAGAAATGTCAGACTATCTGGCATGCCAACAAGCTGACAAACTAAAGCAACTTTTTCTGGTTCATGGAGATGATGAAGCCCGGGAGCATTATACCAAAATCCTGAAAAAGAAAGGTTTTAAAAATATCATACTACCTGCCCATCAGGAAGCATTTGAATTGAAGCCTGTGTGAGAAGTTTGAGTCTATTCGAAAAGACATGTTTTAACAATTTCGTTAGAAACTGTCTAATATAACGCTGGTTATGCAGATTGGCGCAGCTAATTAATTTTAATTCCAAGCCACCAGTGTCCACTAAAAAATCCGTACTTTGAAACCCCTGATAATAAACGATTACAGGGTCTTAATTTGCGGAGTTACGATTTGAAATTACCAGTTTTACCCCAAAAAGTGTGGATTATGAATCAAGGCAAAAAAACAGAAAACCAACTGTAACTGTTTATCGTTTCATCCTGGTCTTCCCGCTCCTCTCTACTTTACAATAATCTCCAATCTGGGATTGGAAGGACGAAATGGAATCTGAAACACGGTTGATTCGTCAACGATCAGGGTTTCTAAATTTCCTAACAAATTTATGCTTTGTGGAATATACAGCAAGCAGCCATTATTGCTAACATCCAACTCCACCAAGCTTTCTATCCCCATGATGGATGCAGGTAATTCAGCAAGCTTGTTGTTGTTCAGTCTAAGAATACGTAAACTGCTGAGCTGACCAATTTCATCTGGAAGCTCAGTAAGTTGGTTGTAGCTGAGATCAAGCTCTTCCAGCACTTTCAGTCTACCAATTTCAGGAGCAAGATAGCTCAGTTCGTTATTGGCAATAAAAAGCATTTTCAGTTTGATCAGCAAACCTATACCAGCCGGAACGCTCTTTAATTTATTGCCATTCAGAAAAAGATAATTCATGATTGTCATCTGCCAAATATCTGCTGGAAGATTCTCTAATCCAGCTCTGTGAAGCACAAGCTATGTAACAGCTTTCTACTCGACAATTGCATCATCCAGGTTTGTATATTTTCCGTTTGATGCTTTCTTAGGACTTTTCAACCTAAAACTTAGTCCAGCGTAAACATTGCTATGATCCATCCATCCAAAAGGTAAAGTATACCGAATATTGAGATCAATGATTTTGCTCAGCCTGGCACCAACACCAAAAAAAACCTCCGCCTGCACATTAACCCATTTTGCAGCTAACCCGACAAAGATAATTGCATATCAGTAGATTGGCAATTTTCGAGTTCAGCTTTGTGTACTACGGATTTTTTCTTTGCAAAGGGGGCATATTTGAATTTGAGGG
>Ga0100391_1006624_pt1 | contig 10400 bp, 9 predicted proteins | sample CryGeymeta201515_FD_81541 | JGI IMG/M metagenome (GOLD analysis project Ga0100391, IMG submission 81541) | Groundwater microbial communities from Crystal Geyser aquifers in Utah, USA - Crystal Geyser metaG 2015-15 | ecosystem: Environmental > Aquatic > Deep subsurface > Groundwater | place: USA...
GGGTGTGGTCCGGTTGTGATCAACTCTGTCACCCTTTTGGGTGCCAATGGTTGCCTTCGGGTAGCCATGGCGCCCTTCGGGCGCCATAGTTGTGATCCCCGTAAATTAGACATTCAGTTTTTTTTTTACACTACTAGTAGACTAGTCGATCGCGTAGGCTCGTTGCAGGGGCATTCAGAACGAACGCAAAGGCTGGAGGTACCCTGGAAGAATCAAACGTCACATAGATCCATTTATATTTTTTGGTTGCAATTTTAGATTAGAAGTTCCTTGGTTTCAACTCCGAAGTATGAGTAGTTACTACTAATCCTAATGTTCATGGTCGATACTTCCTGTGCTCAGAACTAACATGATCGCAACTTGGCTAGCTAGGCTGTGATATTAAGGCGTACAATTGACGCTAGCCCGCAACTCGGCCCGGATCATGTCTGTTGCTTGGATCATATTCTTGAGAGCACCAATCGTTTCGGGCCAGTTTCTGGTCTTCAGACCACAGTCTGGATTCACAACTAAATGCTTTGCATCCATTGCCTTCATGAACGCTTTGAGCTTGTTATAGATGAAGTCAACGGGCGGGATTACTGGAGAATGAATGTCATATGTACCGGGGCCCAGATCTTTTGTATAGCCAATCTCTTGAAAGGCCAACAATGTCGCATTATCGCTCCTGGCATTTTCGATAGAATTGACGTCTGTGTCTAGTTTGTCAATGGCGTCCATGCAGTCTTTTTATTGGGAACAAAGCAAAAGAAGATCAGGCATTGTTCGTAAGTATATACAAATCAATTTTGCAAAACGTTCCATAAACTGCACAACTTACCCGCAAACTCGCAGTAACACATGTGCGTATGAATCTGAGTCTCACTCGCGGCCTTTGCTGTAGCTAGACGGAATGCATCAACAGCCCAGTCCAAGTACTCTTGTTTTTTGGAGGCTTTTAGCGGCATAGCTTCCCGCAAAGCTGGCTCGTCCACCTGGACGACACAGCATCCAGCTGCCTCCAAGTCAGAAATTTCGCCGCGAATGGCAAGAGCTAGCTGGTAAGCTTGTTCCTTGCGACTGATATCGGCTCGAGGGAATGACCAATTCAAAATAGTAACCGGTCCAGTGAGCATTCCCTTTACAGGCTTCTCTGTTAAGTCTTGTGCTACTCGAAACTCGCGCGTTGTCATCGGCTGTGATCGAACAATATCGGCCCAAATGATCGGTGGGCGGACGCATCGAGAGCCAAAAGATTGGACCCACCCGTTTGTTGTGAAAAGCATCCCTTCCATCTTTTGAGCGAAAAATTCTACCATATCTGTCCTTTCCGGTTCTCCGTGGACGAAGATATCGAGACCAAGTGCTGCCTGTATGCCAATGCAAAATGCAATTTGCTGGTCGATGGCTCTTTCGTACTCAGCCTGCGTCATTGTTCCCTTCTTGAGTTTTGCCCGGAGTTGACGGACTTCTTTTGTCTGCGGAAAGGATCCAATCGTAGTCGTGGGGAGTAGTGGGCTGTTTTTCAACTGCTTCGGACGACGGATATTGAAAGGTTCTGCTCGTACAAAGTCCGACTCCTGTAGAGCCTTCAATTGGTTTGTCACGCTGAAAGAGGATTGGCTGGTGACAACCTTGCTCCGGTACAAACTCCAATGCTCCGAAACCTTGTCGAATACTGTGGGATCGGTAAAAGATTCGGTAACCATTGTCAGTTCTTCGAGCTTTTCCTTAGCAAACGACAAAACGTTGCCAGCCGAATGCTGTAGTATAGCTGTCTCACATTCCAATGTCCATGGATTGTATTGCAGCGATCCCGAAGGCTGCACTCGGATGTTACGCACAGCTTTAATCTTGCTCAGCATTGGACGCAACTTTTCGGGGTCTACACGCCAAACGCTACGGCAGTCCACAAGTCCAGCACCCAGGATTTTGCTCTCTGGAAAACCAAGGGCGTCGATATGGTCCAACGTGTCGCCCCTCGTGAAGTCCAACGACACGATATCAAAGTCGGCGACAGAAATGAGCCATTTATAATGATTCACCCCGACATCTTCCATGAAGGAAGCCACCATGTTTACTTTCATGTTCCCTTTTTCCAGGAGCACCTCTGGATACGCTGTCCCGAAGAGTCCAAGCAAGCTGTCGTCTTCCATGACAAGAGCGGCTTCGTGAATCTGTACTTCCGTACATCCCATGCCAGCCAGGTCACTGATCAGTTTCTTGTAAGAAGGTACCAGAATCTCAATCAAGATTTTGCGGCGCTGCTCCGTTTCAAATCCAGGAGAGAAGCAATCGTATTCGCCGAGCATTTTAATTTGGGCCAGATGAATCATAGTCACCGGTCCAATCACAACAGGAGTGGCAGTTTCGGCACCCAAATAGTTCATTCCTCGACGGACCTCCTCAAGAAAGCTGGTGAGGTCTGGCCGAATACAGGATTTAGGCTTCCCCGTGTAATCGAGCTCGGGAACCATGTAGTGGTAGTTGCTGGTAATCCATTTTTTCATGCCTGTAGAAGCAAAGGCTGGTTAGAAAGATGCCCCACTTCAGATTTGGAGAGATAAACACTAGAAGCAAGCGAACACTGTTCAAAATAAAGCAATCATTGATTGGACTTACTCAAGGCTGGGGCGCCGTCCACGCCACGAGCCATGGCAAAGAGGCGGTCCATGCCAGGTTGGTGATGCTGGTGGCGTGCGGGAACTAAGCCCAAGTAGTCCGCCCAAGCCAAGATTCCGTCGTACAAGTAAGAGTCGCCGACAGAAATGCGGTGGACTTTGGCTTGTGACTGCAAATCCCAAGCCATCTTTTCGACTTCATGGAGAGCCTTAAGGAGGACTTCCGGTGCAGAATTACCTTTCCAATACTCTTCGAGCGCTTTCTTCAGCTCTCGATTGGGCCCCATGCGTGGGAAACCAAGAGTGGAAGTTCCATGTAGTTTCATGATGATGATGCTAACGAGAAGACGGGAGACGATGAAATGGCCTTGTGACTTGCAATTTGCAAACCTCGGCAGATATTTTGTGAGTGGAGGTTGCTTTTTTTAATTTCTTGCGGCTCTTTCATTTGACTTGTCGACTTCGAAGGAATGCTGTTGAAGGTGGAGTGGAAGATCTTGATCTTGATTTTGTGGACATGGATGCCTCCAAACGATACACGTTCTTGGGAATTGCTTACGTCCAACTAAATGTAAATTGTAGTATTCTAACATCTTATATCAAGAGCACCTCCCGCGCTTTCAATGGATCTTCTCGGGCGAAGCACGTTCTTCTCACGAGAGATATGCGCGAAAGCTCCAAGCGACGATGCACGAAGCCCGATGCACGCTCTTCATAGAATTGGCATTGGAGCTGTAATTCTCTCTTTTCTTTGACTCGTGTAATTGTCGATTTTCCTTGGCGAAGATATTACATTGATGATTAGAACGAACGTCTCCTTGCGATGCACGTTCTTCGGGACTTTTGTCGTGTCCAAGTTTCTTCATTATTTAATTTTCCGGTTCGTATAAAATAAGCCCAGGTGAACTCCACCAGTTAGTGACTACTCGGAGTATGAATTTTGCAATGAAGGGAACGGTCCGCTCCATGCTTCCTTACTCTATTGGACATGGCTGCCTTACCCCATCGCTGCAGTGGACCCTTTTTTGATGACGTGCCCCACCTCAGTCTGTCCCATGCCAGCAGCCTGGCGGTCGGTGACCAAAAGGATGGCGTCCACAGTGAACAGATGATAGCCCTCTCCGCCACGCATGATGCTCGCCTGTGACCTATGAAAGCACTAGCTTGCATCACTCAACACCAACATGAACATGACGCCAATCCAGTTTTTGACCTAATCTCTACTTACAACGAGAACTCTGCACTATTATTGTTTTTTCTTCGTGGCTTGTTTTGTTTTTGCGATTCCATTTGAACTCTAACCCTGTGTCTTAAAGAAGATCGCAGCTCAATCGTGCTCCGAACAGCAACAGCAAGAAGAAGACCACGACAACGAACGAAGAAGAAGGAATCAATCCCAAACAAAACAAACAACAAATTGAAAGAGCTACAACTACTAGTACTTGTAACAACCGAATAGATTACCCAAACATCAACGCACAATAACAACCATGACAAAACCTAATCCTGAAACTCCCAAGAAACGAAGTGGATCGGATAAGGATGATTTTGAGGCAATGAGAAAATATATTCTTGACTGTCCTCTGTTCACTCATCCGCACGAAGCATCCGCAGTCAAAGCAGCTCTCGCTGGTCTCGACAAGGAATGGCAACAGCGCGAACGAGATGCAAAACTTCAAAAGAAGTTTGCGCAGAGTTCATCTCTCCAAACAACAAGCGCGACTGCGGCTGAGGCCACAGGTGCTGCTGGAAGTAACCACTCACCGTTGGGAGATGGTGACGAATGGCACCAAGTCAACACGGCGTCTTCGGATTTTCCTACGAACCTTCACAACGACGACAATAATAATAAAAATCAGTATGATGCAAACGATGAAGTAGAAATTATCGACAATGATGAAGATTCCAGTTATCTGGGTAAGCAATTGGCAGAAGTTAGTATTGCTAGTATTGCCGAAGCTCATGCGCTCGTCAGGAGTCCCCTGGCGGCGCTGGCCGTGGCGATTCACGCCGCGATGCGGTCTGACATTTTGGGCTTTCGTTGTACGGGTGTCACGGACGATACCAGCAGCAAGCGAACGAACGGTTTTGCTCCGCCAGTACGAGAATTGCCAAAGGATGTTTTTTTGCCAAGAGATTACGACAAGGAGGCCCTGAACAAGGACACGGGTGTCGTCACGCTGCGGTATCGCAAATCGGGCACAGGATCTGTTCTTTTAAAGGTCGAACTCGTCGAGTTATCATCATCAACGGAGAAGGAGGTTTCAGTCAAGCTTATTCCGGGCAAGACACAAGAACCTCCAAGCCAGCCTCTGGTGTTTCCACTCTCCAAACACATCAACTTGGATTCCTTCGCTTCGGCTCAGAGAAGTTCCTCTGGAACTTTTGGTATCGCACCAGCTCTGCATTACAAGGGCTTATCGACATTGTTGACATCCTTTGCCAAGACATTCGACCTTGGAGCCGTGTCGGAAGACGCTGGTCACGAACAGAGCTATGTGCCTCCCGTCACGCAAGTACTCCGCCCCGCCCACGATGCCAATCCTCGCAGCACCGGGTTTGCTCCTCCTATCATTACGGGCCCCATTCGCGGCGTTTACGATGAACGCAATCCTACGATTGACACAGCGTTTCCGCAGAGACCCATGTTTGTTGGAGACTTTTCGGGGGACTTAAATGGACCAGGTTTTCCAAACGATCCGCTCCGTGTGCCCAACGCGGGTGGCATGGGCAATATGATGGGTCCCAACCATCCAATCTTTCAACAGGGTGGTGGTATCAGTGGCATGGGCGGAAGTTCTGGCTTTGGAATGCGTCCTCGATTTGATCCTTTTGGTCCCCCTGGTGGGCCACAGGAGATTCATCCACCAGATACTGGTCCCAACCCGACAGGTGGCCCACGTCATCGTCCTCCTAAGGGGGGCGAACCTAACCCCGACCATCTACCGCCTCCTACCAGCCTTGGAAACAATGGCATGTTTTCCTGAGCCGGCTAGAGAGCGCAGCTAACAGGAGTCCATTTTAGAATGGACAGTGGAACGATGCCGGCATTTCCGTTGGCCCGACTAAGATTGCTAGCTTTTGCTTCTTGTGTATTGATATCCTCGTACAACCTATTTTTACAATTGTTATCATAAATACCACATCCAAAATAAATTTTGTCTTTCCATTTTACTTGTCTTGTTTGATCACTTCAAAATCATACTTGCCTCCAGGAATCTTTGCATCTAACCCCGCTAATGTCTCTGAATCGCGAACATCTTCTTCTTCCGACATGTCGAGGCCTCTGCCCAGCTCTTGCTTTCGAAAAGCATCCAAAAATTCACTATATGAGACTGCTCCATTTGGACGAGCAAAGCAAAGATTTGGTCTCGTGAGCCTTTTTTTATTTTTCCAATGAGCACGACGATGAGAATTGATGCTTTCAACTTACTTTTTCCATCCTTATCAACATCTGCACTCTCAATTATTTCAGTTATTTCAGATTCGGCGTTCTTTCCTAAAAATTCGCGAAGGTTTTCTCGAGAAATGTACCCTGCAAGAAGAGCAGAAATGCGATAAGCAAACAAGAAGGCGATCGTGTAGTATTTTCAGATAAAGTGCAGAGCGCACTTTGCAAGCTGCTTACCACTATCGTCAGAGTCCAAGCGATCAAAAGCGGTGGCTACTCGCTCTTCCTCGATGTAGCCGTGCGTCTCAATAGTTGCTGTGGCGTCGAAAAAGACCACGTGAGGGATTGGGATTTCTATAAGTTGGTTGCAAAATGAAAGGTGCACAGCGGCGGACTTACCAGCCAAAAATTCTGTGTACATGATATGACCATTGTGATTAATGTCGACTGATTCAAATACCTCCCGCAAAAGTTCATGTGAGAAATCCGATTCGTGCAATGCGGCTTTAAATTCGTCGAACGACAAGACCCCATTTTTCTCAGTGTCGTACTTTTTGAAAACGTCACGGAGTTTTACAATCTCTTCCGTTCGAGAGTTGTGGGCAATGACATTCAAAGCAAGTTTCTTAAGGGTCGGTGTATCTTTGTAACTCAGAAAACTATGTTCAAGTTTTGAAAGTATTGCCTCAGACGGCGCTCTGTCAGAATGCTGATTGCAGTGTTCCAGCCAAGGATGCGCCAGAGCTCCTGTTGCATTTAAGCGCTGCTTGGGGTCAACGATCAAAAGGTTGTTGACAAAATCTTTTCCCTCATCAGAAATGTCATCCCAGATGGGGCCCTCCATTGCGTAGTCTGCTCGCATTATTTTGTCGATCACCTTACGTCTCTTTTTATCCGCAAATGGCTTCTCAGATGACATAAGCATAAAGGAAATTACGCCAATCGACCATAGATCACACTGACTGGTGTAGATTCCCTGTAGTACCTGCGGAGCCATTGTGTAAATTGTTCCGACGCCCTCGTTCATGTGGTGCTGTTTGCCCGAGGCAAACTTCTTGCTGAGTCCGAAGTCCAACACTTTAATCGATGAGTCGGGACTGGCAACTTCAAACATGATGTTTTCGAATTTCACTGCAGAAGTTAATTGGTTGCCGGCACAGGCAAAGCAGTGTCGCTTAGATCCATATTGGTTTAAAACTCTTTTCATCTCTTTGTGATCAACACGAACGACTTACAATCTCTGTGCACAATGGCGTGGTCATGCTGCAGTACAGAAATCAGAACAACAACAAATCATTAACATTTGAGTCATAATATCGCAAATTTTACAGAAGCAAGCACAGAAAAGAGGGCAAGGTACATACCATGTATTTAACAGCAGAACACAGCTCTCCAACAATCCGACAAGCAACTTTCTCGGAATAGGGAGAAAACTGGTACAGATCGCCACCTTGGCAAATTTCTAGGACAAGATAAATATTCTTCTTGTAGGTGTATACTTCATGTGCTTTGACAATATTGGGATGGTCTGTCGATCTAAGAATTTCAATTTCGTTCCTTAATTCTTCCACAAACATTGGCTTCACTCGATCCAATTGACTGAGAGAGGCGAAAAGAATATGTTTGAATTACTTTCCACTGACAACGACAAGCAAGCAAAAAAGCAAAGATATTCCGATGACGACACAAGGACACAATTGCTTACATCGATTTGAGGGCATACACATTGTCAACCTTGCGACGTTCGGATGCTTCCGAAATATTTGACGTTTTCTTGTGTAGGACTTTCTGCATTATCTTGGCAACAAAACCTCCAGAGTTTTTTTTGAATGCGGACCCTGACAAGGAAGTGGAGTACAAGTTCAATATGATATTTGACCGAAATTTGTAATTCACTTCACGCTAAAGCCACAAATAGAATACGTACCACCGATCTTCGAATCCTTAATTTTCACCAAAGATACAGTCCCCATACTTCCCGTCCCTAGGACATGGAGAACTTCATACTTTTTGAGCACATCTTTCGACTGATGGCGAAGGATATTATCGTGAAGGCTGTCGCTCATGGTATATTTGTTAATATTTGAATTGTGTGGCAGAGTGTGTTGTTTGTTCTCTACTAGACTACTAGCTAGCTAGTGGACTTCTAGCTAGTCGGTGTTTTATTGTATCGAAGAGGTATTAATGCCAATCGTTGTTTGTGAGGCTTCGTTCCGAGCATGAAAAGTCACAAGGTATTTCCAAGATTCACTTTCTGTTCATCAGTCTGTGGAAAAATTCAGAGCTCGTGTTTAAGCAACGTTTCAATCGGAGCTCGTGGAAGAAATTGTATGCTCGGAAGTACTCAGAAATTGAAGAGCCATCAACCTCATAATAATAATATCTGGATTCTGCAATGCATTTTACACATCACATCCCACAACCCACAACTAATTAAATCTGACAACCAATCCAAAACAGCAACTCAAACCACACTGGCAATGCAGAGACCGCCCTATTTATTGGCGCTATCGGGCCTGCTGGCAGCGAACTGGTCGTCTATTGCCCTCGCATTTTCGCCTTCCGTACTTCATCGTCCGACTGTGTCCCCCTTTATTCTATATGCCACCTTGGCTCAAGAAGACAGCATAAATGTTTCGATTGAACAAAAACACAAAATTCTCCAAATGATGGAAACCACTAAAGATGTTGGCAACGAATATGCTGAAATGTTCGGACTGTCTCATACGGAATCTGCCATTTTTGCGTTTTTCTGTGCTTTGCGTCAAGCGGGCACTCCCCTCGGTTTAAATGGAGAACCATTTGTTTTACGACGGGACGAGATTTTGCAAGCGCTTCAAGCCGCAGACGCTCCCTTTGATGATTTCTTTACTATGAAGGACTTTGCCAAGGCGGTCGAAGATGATTTCTTGGATGCGGCAAGAGGATCGACGGATAATCGCAAGGGATGGAAGGTAAGTTTTTATGTGGTACTAGTGTGGTTTTTGGATTTATGCGATTTGTTTATCATCCACACTAAAGGTTCATACTGTCTACAAACCATTTTATTTAGATTACGGCGGTATCGGAACCACGAGGAGAATCCTTTGAGGAAGCCCGCATGACCTTTGAAGATGTGGAAGCTGCCCTCGCAAAGGGAACTGTTATATTGAATGCTATTGGAGCTCACGTACCCAAATTGGCTGGACCATCATTAGCTTGTACGGATGCTACTGCTTTTCCCAACGCTATTAATCTTTATGTAACAAGCGCTGGCACGCGCACGAGTGCACCGCCTCATACCGACAAACAAGATGTGGTTGTAGTTCAAACTTCGGGTCAAAAGCATTGGCGCGTGTTCGCACCTACGGATGCCTCCCGCAAACCCATGGCAGACATCTTTGCACGTGGCAAGGGTGATGACAGTTTGCCTTTATATCAAATAATGGACGACAGTGACACCGTTAATTCGGCTGACTTGCTGATTGAAACAGTCCTCAATACTGGTGATATTCTCTTTATTCCAGCTGCCTTTCCCCACACAACAAGCACTGCTCATACTGAGGATGCCAAGACGAGTGTCCACCTGACGTTTAATATTGATACTCATGTGTGGCAACAGGACTATTTGAGTGCCCGTCGTTTGGCACTCAAGCGGGCCTGTGTCTTGGATTCTGCTCTAGGACAAACTAATGACAGCGACAACCGCTACGAGGGACGGGTGAACGAACTACCAAAGGACGTACTAAACGATATCATGAATCCTTTCCCAATGGGATTTTTGGATACAGAGAATGAGGCTGAAGCGAAAACAATTAAGGACAAGGTTGTGGCAGAACTCAAACGCATCAGTACCTTGGTAGATGAAACAACGGCCTTAGCAGTTGATGATAAGATATGGGAAGACACGGTGGTCCGTCTACGGCAGGAGGGAGTTGAACTTTTGGAAACGCACAGAGACATGTATTTGGCGGCCATTAAGGAAGGTAGAACACGGGAGGCGGAGGAAGCCATGACGGCGCATCTCGATGGTTCGATACGAAAGGCTATAACACCAGAGCGATTGCAGCGCATGAGTCTTTTCCGTGTCAAGGGTTTTTACGAACAAATGGAAGCCAGCTTGAACTCGTTGCGAGAATGGTCGCTCATGGGCAAGCCTATTAATAATAGCGATGACAGTGGAAGTGAAGGAGCTCATACCGCCAAGATCAGCTTGCCCGAAAATTGGGCCTTTACTCTTCCCGTCAAAGTTGGCGACGAAGTCGAAGCCGACCTAGGCGGGGCATTCTTTGATGCTATAGTGACAAGAGCAGCCGGTGGGAAATTTGACGTTCAGTTTTTCGATGGCGATGTGGAAACATGGTTGGACAGAGGCATGTTGAAGCTCAAAACACCTCCTGCTATTGGCGATGACGAAGTGGACACCGCAA
>Ga0100391_1006627_pt1 | contig 10398 bp, 14 predicted proteins | sample CryGeymeta201515_FD_81541 | JGI IMG/M metagenome (GOLD analysis project Ga0100391, IMG submission 81541) | Groundwater microbial communities from Crystal Geyser aquifers in Utah, USA - Crystal Geyser metaG 2015-15 | ecosystem: Environmental > Aquatic > Deep subsurface > Groundwater | place: USA...
ATTAAAAGTGGTTTCTATAGTTTTTACGTCCACCAAGCTTCATAAATTGAGAGCTTCCATCTGGAGTTCCATCCCCATCTGTATCAATTTCTTTTCTTGGTAGATCTGCTTCAATAGTTCCTTTGGCAATTTTCTCTAACCATCCCATTGCCTCAGCATACTTGTTCTCCAATTCTTGCGATACAGATTTGTTTCTTATTATGTATAAATCATAGATCATAAGGCTCTTTAAATGCTTCAATACTATTTTAGAGCGTTCTGTACCTTCAGCATTAAATATGGCATCCACATCATAATACTTATAGATATAGGACTTCATGAGATCCACATTCTCTTCAATTAGCTCATTCACAACAGTATCTTGATTATTGGTAATCAGATTTACTACTTGAATTGTGCTTACGGTTCTTAATTCTGATACTGTTAAAAACATGGATTAGTTATTTAGGGTTACTTTTTTAGAAGTGTATTTTGTTTTTAATGTTCGATAAAGCTTGGTTTCAAAACTCAACCGATAACTCATTATTCCTTTTATCTCTTGCTCTTCATCTTCCTCCTCATTTTGTTGAAGAGGAGTAAAATGTTCTCCATATATAAATTGGAGTTTATCTACAATGGCATCTATCAAGTCAATTTCATTCAATCCATCTTCAGGATCTTCTGTTTTATGATGTTGATCCATCCATCCATCCTTGCAATAAAAAAGTACATCTACTACACAATCTCCTTCTTGCTTATTTTGGGTCATGGTTCCCCAACGTATAGAGCCTATTCTAATAAATGCAGCTGTCCAATGTTGGTCACCAAATTGATTTCTGAAGAGATCTACCCATTCCAGTTCCGGGATTGTTTTTAGAACATCCTTCATCGCAACAAACAATTCTTTTCTTGGGGTCATACTCTACGCTTTTTTGTTCGTCTTCCAATCATCGGTTTTCCGCTTCCTTCCTCTTTAGAATACCCATAATAGGTTTGAGCATAACTTATAGCTCGCTCTAAAGTATCTGGCGCATCATCGTTGTTCTTTGTTCCCTTTTCAAAGGATAGGATTTGATCCATAAATTCATCATAATCCTTTCCTTCTAAAGAATCATCCCAAAACAAAATTTTACGGTGCAGCACGTTGGTAATGGTAGCTTCTATCCTGTTATGCTTATCTCCTTGTTGATGCATGGGAATTAGAATATCCGGGCAATTGTTGTCTTCAGCACATTGTAAGATCACTGGGGAATAAACTGCCAATTGTGCTGCCGTAGCATCATAAAAAGACAATGGGCTATAGCCTTTAATTTTATATTTAAAGATCCAGGAGAAATGTTTTTCCATAGCACTGTTAATAGCGCAACGTTGACAAAAAACCTCCAATACAGTTAATCGTAAACCTTGGACTCCAATTAGAGCTCCTGCTTTATAATCTCCATTACTGGTATAGGATAAATCCCAATGCACTATAAAGCCATCCCAATTTTCATTACCGTGGACTTTTCTTTTAATCATGTCCTTGGATTTGAAAAGCTTCCCTTCTTCTATTGGATTATTATAATCTTCCCGTTGTGATGTATAATAGTCGGTGTCAGCATTAACCCGATCAGTATCTTCTCTAGAATAACGCTCATCCCACATTGGATTACCATTCTTATCGGTAAGATTAACCGTGGAAACATGTAAATGCTTGGATTTTTCAAACTTTTTAAGCACGTAATCATTTATACCATCTTTTACAATGTAGTTTTGCGGAATGATCATTCTACCTCTCCTAAGATGAAAGGCTTTTTTAAGATCTCCCACAATCTTATCACCGTACTTTCTAACCATATCTTTGTTCTTGGCTTGATCTCGATCTTCAACATCATCAATAGACGCAAAATCAATTCTATCTGCACCAAATCTCAAACCTCTAAATGGTTGGTTTAGACCTAAAGCCTTAAAGTTTTTGCCGTCTGTGGTTTCAAATTGTCCATCTGCCCAATTTCCATAGCTCATTTGCAAACCAAAATCTTTAATAAATAGCTCGTTAGATTTTAGATGTACCTGAATGTCCTGTAATAGAATTTTTGACATTCCTTCATTTCTTCCAACCAACAGCGCAAAATTGAGCTCGTTATTTTGTTTTAAGTGAAGCATATTACCAACATTGGTATGTATGGATTTTGCAGCCCCACGAAACCAACGTCTAAACTGGACTATAAAAGGATCATGAAAAACCTTCTCATAGGAAGATTGATGAAATTTTGAGGAAGGAGCATCTGCAAGTGGTAAACCAGAGTTAAACCCAAAATACCAGTCAAAGAATTCAACGTAATTTTCTGGACGTAATAAATGCTTGATACGTGCTTCTTGCTCGGTAGTGGTTTCTTTTACCAACTTATCGGCAGTTATTGTGGAAATACTCCTAGTAAGCGCATCAAAGCGTTCCTTTGCCTCTTTTAGTTCGGTTTTAGTCATGTTTGAGCAATTCAGTTACATATTTATGAAAGTGAATTCTCGTCATTTTCAATTCTTCTAATAACTCCTCCCTATTTTTTCCCTTGGCTTTTCCTGCATTTACCATCATCCAACTACAAAAGGCGTCAAAGCTTTCCATAGTATAAACAGCTTTCTTTCTTTTATCATTCAACCTATCAAAGGCAGCGGAGATCTTAGATAGATCATCTGCTTTATACGGTGGAGATTCCCCATTCTTAAGAGCTACCACATATTCTAAAAGCATCTTCTTAATTTCACTAGGTCTAATACTGTTAAGTTCTTTTAGATGCTCCCAGTTGTTTTCATCTCTCCATTTATAGACGGTTTTAATACCAACCTTTAATAGATCTGAAATACTTTGTGGTGTAAATCCTTTAGAATAAAGATCTCCACCTTGGCTTATTAGATAGTCTCGCTCTACCGATGTCATTCTGCCTTTAGCCATTGTTTTTGTATTTACCGTCTATAATTAATTTCCCGTTTTCTTCAAAACGAATGTTCTTGATCTTCATACCATCATACTCCAATTGTTTCTTCATTTCAATCATCATTTCATCATAAGAATCATCATTAAGCATCTTGGAAATTCCCACTCCTATTTCTGGCGATTCTTTGTATTCACCCTTGTTTGCAATTAAAATATGCTGCTGATGCTGATTGTCTGATTCGCCAATAACAAAGTCGCCATTGCGAATGAGCAAGTCGTCATTTTCATCCAATAGTATATCTCTCATACAGGCAAATTTCGGGGATCATTATAGGTAATAGTAATTACTGATCAAGGCTTGGGATTTTTTTTACAATGGTTGTAGGTAAAGGATACAAGGCTTGATCAAGAATTTTGTAGGCCTTGGGTTATGCTCCAATTTTGTCATCACAATTAGTCAAATAAACAGACTTTAAATAATGACTCACCAATTTATAATTAACGATGAAAATATAGTCAACGAGTATGGCTATCGGGTAATGACAGAGGGTATAGATACCGTCCAGTTTATGCGCAACCCGATTGTTCTCTATATACATGAGCGCGGATTCAAAAAGGCAAATGGTCCAGAAGGCAACGAAGTAATTGCACGAGTAATTAAATTATGGAAAGACAAAGGTCAATTAATGGCTGAAGTTGAATTTGATGTTGCAGAGGAGTTTTCAAAAAGAATTGCCGGAAAAGTAGAAAGAGGTTATGTAAGGATGGCTTCTATTTATGCAGATGTTATTGCTACTTCTACAGATCTAGCAGATGTATTACCTGGACAAATTTTCGAGACTGTTACCGAAAGTAAACTAGTGGAGCTATCCATTGTTGATATAGGTGGTAATGACAATGCCTTGAAACTATCCCGTGGAGGTAAGAAAATCAAGTTGAAACGATTGAATACAAAAACCAAAACAAACATAGATATGAACATTCAAACAATTGCCCTTTCATTAGGAATGGGTGCAGATTCTGCTGCCGAAAATATTATGGCAAAAGTAAATGAGATTAAGCTTGCAAAGGATAAGGCAGAGGCTCGAGTAAAGGAATTGGAAGCTGGTATTAAAGATTCTGAAAAAGCGGAAGCAGTGGTATTGGTAGATAAGGCTGTAAAGTTGGGATTAATCCCTGAAGGATTAAAAGAATCTCAATTAAAATCTTTTGAAGGAGATTTTAATGGGCAAAAAGTAGTGCTTTCAAAATTGATTGGTGATAAAGAAGCTGATGATGCTAAAGATGGAAAGCATCAAACCGTGAGAGAGGTTGTTCTTTCTGGTAAAGGTGGAAATGGTAAAAAAACAGTGGAACTGAGTTTTGACTATTTGCAAAAGAACGATCCAGAAGAATTAAGACGTATCCATAAGGAACAACCTGATGAGTATGTTCGACTTTCAAAAGAATATGCAGCCGGAAAACGATACACGGTTTAAATAAGTATCTATAAAATAAGAGTATAAAAAGTACCTACTAAACCTGAATAATCTAACAAAAATGAAAAAGACACTTTCAATTAAATCATTGGTCATTAATTTCTTACTGGCCATTCTTATTGCCTTTCCTATTGCATCATTTACAGGTGCTCCTGTAGCTGCTATTGCTCTAGGTATTGTGGCAGCATCTGGAACTACTCAGTACTTTCTTCCTGCAATATTTTCTAAGGGGAAAGTCCTATTTGCATTGCAAACGGAGGTATGGGTTACTGGAATTAAAGAAAATCCGGTACCAGATCATTCCTTTGTATTGGCATCTACAGATATGAGTGAATATGTAGAGAATAACAAATTACATCTAGCTGAGGCAGGAATAGAACCTGGAGTATTTGAAGATTATTTTGCCGGTAATGAAAATGAATTACCAGTTGCAAATATTCAAGATATCCCAAATGAAGTTGTTCTTAAAACTTATAGTACAGAGCAAACCCGTCACCGTGATCTTCAAGAAATTGAATTACAGTATAACCGTAGACAATCTATTATAGGTCGTCATAGAACTTCTTTGGAGAAGAACCTAGGTAGACGAGCTGCTTATGAATGGACTCCAAGTGTAGACAACGGATCTAATAAGATAATCTCATTAGCTGCTGAAGATTCTGTAATTGATGGGATTATAGATCTACATCAGTTTTATGCAGAACAGGATAAAACAATGGATTTAAATATCTGTTTGTCTCCTGCTCACATGGCGAGAATCCGTAAGGAGGATAAGAAACTCTATAAAGAGATCATGGCAGAAAAAGGTTTAAGCCTATATGGATTTAAGATTCATTCTTATTCTCAAACTCCATTGTTTGGCAATTTAGGTGCTAAGAAGCCATACGGAGCAGTTGCAGAGGCTACAGATAAGCGTTGTTCATTCACTTGGGCATCAGATGAAGTGTTTAGATCTTTTGGAGATGTGGAGATGTATGCAACCTTGAGAGATGCAGGATTGCAAGCTGACATCCTATCCTTTGCACAACGTGCTTTGGTTGGAAAAATTAGAGCTAATAACCCTAAGTATTTAGGAGCAATTATATAATCCAAAGTTGTCCGCTTCAAGGATATTCCTTGAAGCGGATTTCATAAAAACCAAAAAACAATGAATAAAGTAAGTATTCAAGATCGCGCAAAAAAATGGTTAACAGCTAATAAAGCTGAAGAAGTATTTAGCACTTCAGATGATTTTCTGTTCTCTAGAAAAGAAGATGCCAAAAGCCATTCCAACAGCTTGGAAGATAAAAAGGTACAAACCTTTAAAGCAGGAAAAGAATTTAAAGTTGCAGATGCTCCAGCTAAAAAGTCTCCTAAGAAAATAAAGACAAATTTTCTAGATCAATCGGTTCCTAAAATTGAAGAGGCATTGGCTCTGATATCCGATGTTACTGTTGTAGAAGGATATTTGGCAGAGGAACAAAAGTCAGAAGATCCTAGATCAACTGCAATTAAGGCTTTTGAAGATCGTATTGCAGCTTTAACAGTAACCAAAGAATAAACGCTATACCCATTTTAATAATGGGATGGCACAAAGGGCTGTCTTCATCATTGCGATGAGACAGCAACCCTTCGGGGTTAAACTAAAAAATTATGAAACTAACTAAGAATTTCAATTCTGAAGAATTTGACTGCCGTGATGGTAGTGAAACTCCTCCATGTGTATTGGAAAACTTGAAAGTTTTGGCTGAAAACCTTCAAGTTCTAAGAGACTTTTTTGGATTGCCTATTACGGTTAATTCAGGGTATAGAAGTCCTTCTTACAATAAACGTGTTGGAGGTGCTAAAGCATCTCAGCATTTAATCGGTAAAGCTGGAGATATTACCATTACAGGGAAACGTCCGGTACAAATTAAGGCTGCCATTGAAAAGTTAATTGGGGAAGGCAAAATGCACAATGGAGGCATTGGACAATACCCAACATTCGTTCATTACGATGTAAGAGACAGCGCTGCCAGATGGTAACTAATAAAAATATTATGAAAAAGCTTTTTTTGGTTGTTTTTTGCTTTGCTCTGGTAGCCTGTTCGGGAACGAAAAAGGTGCGCCAGAGTGAAACAAAAACAGAGATTAAATGTGAAAAGATTATTAGTTATCGAGATACAATTATTACTGTACCTGCTTCTAAGACCTCTTTAAAAGTTCCTATAACGGAGTTTCAAAAGCCATTTACACAACCAAAAACAATTACCAATAAAAATGGCAATGCTACTGCAAAACTAACAATAGGTAAAGATACCGTTAGTTTAAGTGCAGAATGCGATAGTCTAGCAATAAGAGCACAGATCCGGCAAGAACTAATAAAAGAATTCGAGCGGACTTCTGAAAAAACAGATACTGAAATAAAAAAAGGAGTAAGTACGCTCCAAATGATCATTAACTGCCTTTTGGCTCTTTTGGTGGGAGTGGTTCTAGGTATCATTTTAAAAATCTTTTTAATCTAACAATAACATGGGATTACCAAAAATTACATTCAACATTGCCAAAAACGGCTTAGGGCTAGTAGGTGATGGTGTTCAAAAAGTTCCTGGTCTTTTATTATCTGGTGCTTCTGTAGCGGATAAAGTGACCATAGGATCTTCTTACCAGATATTTTCACTTGCAGCTGCAATAGATCTGGGAATTACTGAAGAAAGCAATCCTTTTGCCTATAAGCATATTAAGGATTTTTATAATGAAGCTGGAGAAGGAGCAGAATTATGGTTTATGATAGTATCTGATGCTACTACCTATGATCAGATGGCAGATGTAAATGAAAACCTTGCAAAGAAATTAATTGCAGATGCTTCTGGAAAAATTAGAGTATTGGGCTTGCTCAAAAAATCTAATGGAGTTGTTGTGGCAGAGGAAGGTTTAGATCCAGATGTGAAAGCAGGGGTGATAAAAGCTCAAACTTTGGCTCTTTACTATGCTGAAAAGTACATGCCATATAGAGTATTGATCTCTGGTAATAACTTTAGTGGAATTGCTGCGGATCTATTTGATTATGAAACTGCCGAATATGATCGAGTGAATATGCTATTAGCAAATAGCGATGGCGCTGCGGAGGCTTCTATTGGTGTAGAATTAGGAAGGATTGCCAGAATCCCAACCCAAAGAAGTATTGCTCGGGTTAAGGACGGTAGCGTTCTACCTTTAAAAGCGTTTTTCACAAATGGTGGTACTGTAGAATCCTTGGTGGATTTTTGGGATCTTATCCATGATAAAGGATATACATTTTTTAGATCGTTCCCAGGTAGATCTGGTTACTTCTTTACAGATGATAAAACGTTATCCAGTTCTCAAAATGATTTCAATTCATTAGCACGAGGATTGGTGATGGACGAAGCAATTCTTATTGCTAACGATACTTTAACAGAGGAACTTTCTGATGAAGTGCCTGTAACTGATGAAGGAACCATCCATCCAGCAATCATAAAAAGTTACCAGGGCAATATTGAGAACCAAATTAATGCCTTAATGGTTCAGGTTGGTAAGCTTCAAGGAGTTCAAGTAATTATAGACGAGAACCAAAGCATTTTAACTAACAACAAATTCCTGGTTAAACTTTTATTGCAGCCTGTAGGTTATGCAAAACAGATTGAGGTTAACATTGGATTCACAACAAACATACAGTAAGATGGGATTATTTTCTAGTAAACAATATGCATGGGCAGATATTACAATTGCTTATGGAGGTCGAATTTTAGAAGGGGTGACCGAAGTAGAATACACTACTAAAAAAGAGAAAGATTTTCTTTATGGTCGAGGTTCTAAGCCACATAAAATTGTGTCTGGTAATTATTCTTATGAAGGTAAGATTAAGATCTGGCAAAGCGAATTAGAAGCGATGACTAGAGATGCAAAGGATAAAGATGTATTGAAACTCTCTTTTGATCTAGTTGTAAACTACACGCCTAAAGATGATGGTCCTGTAGTAACAGATATTTTAAAAGGAGTAGAATTTACGGAGGTAAAAAAAGCAAGTCAGCAAGGAGATAAAAACATGGAAATAGACATGCCAATAATCTTTCTGGATGTAAAACCCCAACAATAGAAATTGAAATATAGATAATCAAAAAGCCCTCTCAGTAATGGGTGGGCTTTTTTTAACAATCAAAAAAATGGCAAAAGCAACAACAATTACAAAAGAACAAATTGAAAACTGGAAAGAACAATATGGAGAGATCTATGCCTTACCAGTGGATGATAAAAAAGGATATCTACGAGCTCCTAATATGACCGATTATAAGCGGGCATTTACAGCCATGCAAAAACAAGGGGAGGTCGCATTTGGAGAAACAATGCTTACTGCACTTTGGTTGGGTGGGGATGAAGAAATAAAGACAGATGATGCCTATTTTCTATCTGCCAGAAAAGAATTAATGGACTTCTTTAATTACGAAGATCCTGAAATTAACAAGTTGTCTGGAGGAAAAACAGAGATTAAAATAGGTGAAAATAAATGTGTGGTAAGAGTGATCACCAGAGCAGATTTGAAATTGGCAGAAAAAAAGAATCCGGGAAGCAAGCCTTTTGTTACTCAAGAACGCCTTTTTGAAATGGTTTGTCTAGAAATGGATGATGCATTTAAAGATCAAAAAAATGCAGCATTGCGTTTTCCATTGTTTCAGGCAATAGAAAAATTACAGAACCAGAAGGTTGCAATCTTGGAAAAGCTTTAGCCGAGGCCGTAATAGACACGAGCGATGCCTCGGCTTATGAACTTGCTGAAAACATAAATTTTCGTCTATACGATGCCCTATTAAAGTATTATATGCATACCCCAAAGCCTCAAGAATTAAGTGATGAAGATTGGGCAGAGGATCTACAAAATTTACATTATTTAAGAAAAAGCGAGAGAGAAGCTTCAGAAACCAATTAATATGAACGCCTACGAATTTATAGTAAAGATGAAAGATTTAGCCAGCTCCGAACTTAGGAGCATGGCAAGATCTGCCGGTATTGCAGATTCAAAGGTGGATGATCTTAACAGAAGTTCTGGCAGTTTGGGCAATACCATGAAAAGTTTGAAGCGAGTAATGGCAACGGTCTTTACAGTTGTAGCTTTAACTACTTTCACAAATAAAGTCATTGGTGCCAGGGCAGAATATGAAAAGTTTCAAGCGGTTCTTACCAATACATTCCAATCTGAAGCTGTAGGAGATGCAGCCCTTAATATGCTTACAGATTTTGCAGCAAAAACCCCCTATCAGTTAAATGAACTTACAGGTTCCTTTGTGAAATTGGTAAATCGTGGAATCAATCCAACCAAAAAGGAGCTTGCTAATATGGGAGATCTAGCAGCATCACAAGGAAAAGGATTTGAGCAGTTAACCGAGGCATTGCTAGACGCAGGAACAAATGAATTTGAACGTTTAAAAGAATTTGGTATTAAAGCCTCTAAATCTGGAGACAAAGTATCCTTAAGTTTTAAAAACCAAACCAAAGTAGTAGATGCCAATTCAGAGTCTATTAAAAATGCTCTTTTGGAATATGGTAAAATGGATGGAGTAGCCGGTTCTATGGAATCTATTTCCAAAACACTTGGAGGTAGAATATCCAATTTAAAAGATCAATGGTGGAGTTTTCTTGTAGCTGTTGGTGGAGAAGGAAGTGGAATATTTGAAAGTGCCATAGATGTAATGAGTTCGGGACTTACTTTGCTTACTTCATTTTTACCGCATATTTCACAATGGTTTAGAATCCTATGGTCTTATATAGAACCAGTAGGGATTGCTCTTTGGAACTTTCTTGACGCTGCTTTTGGGTTTAGTAATGCTGGAGACATATTACAAACCTTTGGAAATATAATGAATGGAATATTATTAGCGGTAGATCTGCTATCTACTGGTCTTATTTGGCTTCTAGAGGGTTTAACACCTATTGCAGACTGGGTAATGAGCATCGCAATTGCCTGGGGAATTTGGAACTATGGTCTTGCGGTTTTCAATGCACTTATGGCGGTTAATCCTATTACATGGTGGACAATTGCTATAATAGGCTTAG
>Ga0100391_1006637_pt1 | contig 10383 bp, 8 predicted proteins | sample CryGeymeta201515_FD_81541 | JGI IMG/M metagenome (GOLD analysis project Ga0100391, IMG submission 81541) | Groundwater microbial communities from Crystal Geyser aquifers in Utah, USA - Crystal Geyser metaG 2015-15 | ecosystem: Environmental > Aquatic > Deep subsurface > Groundwater | place: USA...
CGGCGAAGGCGAAAGCGGGCTGATGGAGGCGGCGTTCCGTGCGCTCCTCTCGGCCGCGCTGCCGGGTGCCGGGGGGCGCGTGAGCTGGGGGATGCGGGAACAGGGCGGCTTGCTGCCGGCCGTCACGATCATCCGCATCTCGGGCGCGCCGACCTATGCGATGGACGGGCCGGACGGCCATGCGGAGGACCGGCTGCAGGTCGATTTCCACGACCGGACGATGGCGGGGGCGCAGGCGCTCGCCCTCGCCGCCGCCGCGGCGCTCTCCGGCTACCGGGGCGGCGTCTTCCAGGGGCTCTTCCTCGCCGGGCGGCGCGACGTGACCGAGCCCGGCGCGACGGATGCGGACCGGACGGCCCGCGTCTCCCTCGACTTCATGGTCCATTACAGGAGCTGAACATGCCCGAGACAGAAGCCAGCATCGGCTACGGCGCCGAATTCGAGATCAGCACCGACGGCGGCGACACCTGGTCCGGCGTCGGCGAGGTGATGAGCATCACGCCGCCCTCGGACGCGATCGACATCATCGACGCGACCCACATGGCCTCGCCGGACCGGACGCGGGAATTCATCACCGGCCTCCGCGACCCGGGCGAATGCTCCTTCGAGATGAACTTCGTGCCGGGCTCCGCCGGCGACACGCTGCTCCAGGCGGTGCGCGACGCCGCGGTGCGGGTGAGCTGCCGGATCACCTACAACAACGCGGTGATCTGGACCTTCAGCGGCATCCTGACCGGCTACGAGCCGACCGTGCCGATCGACGACAAGATGACGGCGACCGTCACCTTCAAGGTGACCTCCTCCTACGCCGTCACCGCCGCGGCGGTTCCGGCCAACTCGGTGCTGCCGGCCGTCTCCGGGATCGCGCAGGTCGGCGAGACGCTCACCGCGCTCGAGGGCGCGTGGTCCGGCGGGCCGAGCTTCACCTATCAGTGGCAGGAGGACGACGGCGGCTTCGCGAACATCTCGGGCGCGACGGCGCGGACCTACGACCCGGTCGTCGGCAATGTCGGCAACGCGCTCCGCGTCATCGTGACCGGGACGAACAGCGAGGGTTCGACGTCCGCCACCTCGCAGCCGACCGCCGCCGTGCTGGCGGAGTGACGCCATGGCGAACCGGCTGAGAGGGGAGCACGCGGTGACGTGCTACGACGGTGTCGAGCGGGTGCTCGTCTTCGACGTAAACGCCTTCTGCAACATCGAGGAGCGGTTCGGCGCCCCGATCTCCGCCCTCGATGGGCGGCTGAAGGAGCCCACCGCGCGCGATCTCCGGACGCTGTTCCATGCCGGGCTCGCGGCCCGGCATCCGGACATCACGGAAGCGGAGGCCGGGCGGCTGCTCGGCCTCTCCGAGACGGCGGCGGCGGTCGGCGCGGCGCTGCAGGCGGCGATGCCGACGCGGCAATCCGGCGGCGGCGGAGGCGGCCAGGCGGACCCTCTGGGGGCGGCGGATGGGACTGGCTCCGGCTCCTGACCGAATGGTGCGCGGCCGGGTGGCCGCCCGCCGCCTTCTGGACGGTCACGCCGCGGGAGCTTTCCGCGGCGCTGAAGGGCGCGGGGCTGCGCGCGGCGCGCGAGCAGGAGGGGCGCGCCTGGCTCGCCTGGCATGGCGAGGCGCTGGGGCGGGTGAAGAGGCTGCCCAAGTTCGAGGCCTTCGCGGGGGTGAAGGCGCGGCGGAAGCCGGCGCGGCAGAGCGTGCCGGAGCTGCGGGCGATGGCGGCGCGCTGGCACGCGGCGGTCGGCGGCGCGCCGACGCGCGCGCCGGCTACTCCGCGATGAAGCCGAAGGACCGGGCGACGCGTGCGGTCTGGGCGCAATGGGCGCGGCGCGCGCTCTCGCTCATCCCGGCCACGTCGCGGGCCATCCCGCGGGTCATCAGGCTGAGCGTCGAGGCGAAGCCCATGTCGTCCGCCGCGACGTTGGCGGCGATCCAGCGGTCGATCCCCTCCGGGTCGTATGCGAGGCCGCAGGGTTCCTCCGCGGCGAGCACGGAGCCGAGCTCCATCGCCTTCTGCGTCGAATCGGCGGCGGCGGGCGCGGCGAGCAGGGCGGCGGCTGTGACCGGGGCGGCGAATCGGATCATGGCGTTCTCTCCAATGGCGGCGTGAGATGCAGTCTGTGATCGGCGCGCTGCGCGTCAACCTCGGGATCGACACGGCGGTCTTCCAGGACGGATTGCGGAATGTCGAGAAGAGCCTGAAGGGCGTCGGGCGGCGGTTCAAGTCGGTCGGGCAGGACCTCTCGCTCTCGCTCACCGCGCCCATCGCCGGCTTTGCGGCGCTCACGATCCGGACGGCGGGCGATTTCGAAGCCTCGATGAACCGGGTCGGCGCGGCGACGGGCGCGGCGGAGGAGACGCTGGCGGAGCTTCGCGAGGAGGCGAAGCGGCTCGGGCGCGAGACGCAGTTCTCCGCCTCCGAGGCTGCGGACGCGATCGAGATCCTCGCGAAGAACGGGCTCGACGCCAGCGCCATCCTCGGCGGCGCGCTCGACGCCTCGCTGACGCTGGCCGCTGCTTCAGGAGCGGACCTGGCCGCGGCGGGCGATCTGGCGACGGACGTCATGCTGAACTTCGGCAAGGGCGCCGGAGACCTGAAGGATGTCGTCGACGGCGTTTCCGGCGTCCTGCTCCAGTCGAAATTTGACTTTGACGATTATCGTCTGGCGCTGGCGCAGGCGGGCGGCGTGGCGGGCGGGCTCGGCGTTCCGCTCGAGGAATTCAACGCTGTGATTGCGGCGACCTCCTCCGCCTTCGCCTCGGGCTCGGACGCCGGCACGTCGTTCAAGACCTTCCTTCAGCGGCTCGTGCCGCAGTCGAAGGAAGCGCGGGCGGCCATGGAGCAGCTCGGCGTTCAGTTCTTCAACGCCGACGGCTCGATGAAGGCGATGGGCGAAGTGGCGCAGGAGCTGCAGGACGGGCTCCGCGGGCTCTCCGACGAGGAGGTGAGCGGCGCGCTCACGAAGATCTTCGGAACGGACGCGATGCGGACGGCCATAGGGCTGGCGCGGGAGGGAGCGGACGGAATCCGGGAAATCGGCACAGCGATTGGCGAGGCCTCGGCCACAGAGCAGGCCGAGGCGCGGATGAAGGGCTTCAACGGCGCAATGAAGCGGCTCGCCTCGGCGTTCGAGGCGCTGCAGCTCGCCATCGCGGATTCGGGGCTGCTCGATTTCGTGACGGGGTTTGTGCAGAAGCTCGCCGACTTCATCGCAGGGCTCTCGGAGTCCGACCCCAAGATTCTGAAATGGGGCACGGTGATCGCGGGGCTGGTCGCTGTCGTCGGTCCGGCGGCCATCGCGATCGGATCGGTCGTCGCAGCGATCGGGGCAATCGGCGTTCCGATTGTCGCCGCGGTCGCCGCAGTCGGAACCTTGACGGCGGCGGTCGTGAAATTCTGGCCGGAGATCAAGCAGGCGGGAAAGGCTGTCGCGGAGTTCACGGTCGGCGCGCTTGAGGATATCGTCGCCTTCGCGGAGCAGATGGGCGAAGCAATCTTCGCGCTGCCGGGTCAGTTCATGGAGATCGGCGGCGCAATCCTTGACGGGCTCTGGGCCGGCCTGACCTCCGGCTTCGCCGCGGTGCGGGACGGGCTGACCGGCTTCGCGACGGGGCTCGTCGGCGACGTGAAGTCGATGCTCGGCATCCGCTCGCCCTCCACCGTCTTCGCGGAGATCGGCGAGGACATGATGGAGGGCCTCCGGATCGGCGTCCAGACGGGCGCCCCCGGCGTCACCCGCGAGATCGACGGGCTGGCGGCCGATCTCGAAAGCCCGCTCCGCGGCGCCTTCGACGGGGCGGGGAACGCGCTGGCGGATTTCGTGACGAAGGGGAAGGCGGACTTCGGATCTCTGGTCGACAGCCTCGTCGCGGACATCACGCGGCTGGCGATCCAGTCCGCCATCGTGCAGCCGCTGATGAACGCGCTCGGCGGGATCGGGGGCGGGGTCGGCGGCGGGTCGGCGCCGGGGCTCTTCGGCGGGGGCGGGCTGCTTTCGCTCTTCGGCTTCGCCGACGGCGCGGCCTTCCTCGGCGGGAAGGTCACCGCCTTCGCCCGCGGCGGCGTCGTCTCCGGGCCGACGATGTTCCCGATGACGGGCGGCGTCGGGCTGATGGGCGAGGCGGGCGACGAGGCGATCCTGCCGCTCGAGCGCGGGCGGGGCGGCAAGCTCGGCGTCAACGCCAGCGGGGCGGGCGGCGTCACCGTCGTCATGAACATCACGACGCGGGACGCGGATTCGTTCCGCCGCTCCGAGGCGCAGATCGCCGGCTCGGCGGGGCGCGCCATCGACCGGGCGACGCGGAGGAACGGATGAGCTTCGACGAGGTGCGCTTCCCCGAGGCCATCGCGCTCGGCGCGACGGGCGGGCCGGAGTTCCGGACCACGGTCGTCGTCACCGCCGGCGGGTTCGAGCGGCGGAACGCCGAATGGTCGGCGGCGCGGGGGCGCTGGGATGTCGGCTCGGGCGCGAAGGAGGCCGCGGACACGGCGGCGCTGATCGCCTTCTTCCGCGCCCGGGAGGGCATGGCGCGCGGCTTCCGCTTCAGGGACTGGTCGGATTACCGGGCGACGGGGCAGAGCCTCGGCGCGGGGACGGGCGCGCTCACGACCTTCCAGCTGGTGAAGCGCTACGCCTCCGGCGCCGTCACCTCGGTGCGGACGATCACGAAGCCGGTCAGCGGGACGGTCGCGGTCTTCCTCGACGACGTCGAGCAGGAAAGCGGCTGGTCGGTGAACACGGCGACCGGGGTGGTCACCTTCGGGACGGCGCCGGGGGACGGCGTGGCGGTGACCGCCGATTTCGAATTCGACGTGCCGGTGCGGTTCGACACCGACCGGATGGAGATGGAGCAGATCACGCCGGACGTCGCGCAATGGGGCGCGGTGCCGCTCGTGGAGCTGCGGCCGTGAGCGGCCCGTGGAAGCGCCGCGTCGAGATCGGCCCGCATGTGCTTTACGAGGGCGATTGCCTGGAGGTGCTGCCGACGCTCGGGAAGGTGGACGCGGTGGTGACGGACCCGCCTTATGGGATTGATTTCCAGAAAGGGCCGAGCAGGGGGGGGTTAAGGGAGCGAAGCAACATCAATGGGGCAAAATTATCAATGACGATAAGCCGTTTGATCCCGCGATCTGGATGCGCTGGCGATGTATTCTTTGGGGCGCCAATCACTACTCGGCTCGTTTGCCGCATGGGCGTTGGCTGGCTTGGAACAAGCTCGGGCCCTTCGAGCCGTTCGGCGACACGTTCAGCGATGTCGAGTTCGCCTGGCAAAACGTCAGAGCGGCGGACCGCATTTTTTCGCTCCTCTGGAAAGGAGCGATGCAGGGCGAAAAAGAGAACAACGGCGTCAGAACGCATCCTTCGATGAAGCCCATAGCCCTCATGCAATGGTGCCTCGGCTTCCTTCCCAAGGCGCAGACCATCCTCGACCCCTTCATGGGCTCCGGCACGACCGGCGTCGCCTGCGTCCGCGAGGGGCGGCGGTTCATCGGGGTCGAGCTGGACCCCGGCTATTTCGACATCGCCTGCGCGCGGATCGAGCGCGAGATGGCGCAGCCGCGGCTCGATCTGCCCCCGCCGCCGCCGCCCGAGCAGACGGGGATGGCGCTGTGAAGAGCGCCGGCGCGGGGCTCGCCGCGGCGCTCGCCGCCGAGGCGGGCGCGTTCTCGACCTGCTGGCGCATCGTGCGGCGGGACGGGGCGATCTTCCGCTTCACCGATGCGAGCGCGGACCTGACCGTCTCGGCCGAGACCTATCTCGCCCGGGTCGGCTACGCCCGCACCGCGATCACCGCCGAGGCCGGGCTCGCGCCCGGCGACGCGGAGGCGATGGGGCTGATCGACGATTCCTCGATCACCGAGGGCGACCTCCGCGCCGGGCTTTTCGACCATGCCGAGATCCGCATCTTCCTCGTCAACCGCGCCGACCTGACGCAGGGCGAGCTGAAGCTCCGGCGCGGGCGGCTCGGCGAGGTGAGCCTCGGCGAGGACGGCGCCTGGCGCGCGGAGATCCGGGGGCTCGCGCAGCAGCTCTCCCAGACCATCGGGCAGCTCTACGGGCCGGAATGCCGCGCCGATCTCGGCGACGCGCGCTGCGGCGTCGCCATCGCCGGGGCCGGGTTCACGCGGCCGGGGGAGGTGAGCGCGGTGACGGACCGGCGCGTCTTCACCGCCACGGTCGACACGCCGGACGCGACCGAGGGCTATTATTCCGGCGGCGTTCTGATCTGGAGCTCGGGCCCGAATTCCGGCGTCGTCTCGGAGGTCAAGCTCTGGACGCTGGCGAGCCAGCGCGTCGAGCTCTTCACGCCGCCGCCCTTCGATTTCGACGAGGGCCACGAATTCGAGATCCGGCCCGGCTGCGACAAGCGGCTGGCGACCTGCCGGAACCGCTTCGACAACGTGATCAACTTCCGCGGCGAGCCCTTCATCCCCGGGCTCGACTTCATCCTGAAGGTCGCCTCCTCCCGCACCGTCGAGCCGGCGGACCCGCCGGCGGGCGGCGGCGTCGGCGAATACCAGGGCGGGCAGTAGTGCGGGGCGAGGCGGAGATTCGCGCGGCGATGGTCGCGGCGGCGCGGGGTATGGTCGGGCGGCGCTGGCGGCACCAGGGCCGGAGCGCGACGGGGGTGGACTGCGTCGGCCTCGTGCTTCTCTCCGCCCGCGCCGCGGGCTTCACGGTCGAGGACGTGACGGGCTATTCCCGCCGCGCGCTCGGCGTGGGGTTCCTCGGGCATTTCCGTCCCCGGATGCGGGGCGTGAGCGTCTTCGAGGGGCGGCCCGGCGACGTGCTCGTCTTCACCGAGACGGTCTACCCCTGCCACTGCGGAGTCTTGGGCGGCGTGCTGGCGGAGCGCCGGGGGGAGGCGACCGTGATCCACGCGCACGGGGGCCGCGGCCGCGTGCTGGAGGAGCCGCTGGAGGGCGATCTCCGCCGCCGGCTCGCCTTCGTCTTCCGGCTGCCGGTCGAGGAGCTGACCGGCGAGAGGGCGCCGGCCTGATGGCCGTCCTCGCGCTGCCGCTCGCCGGCGCCATCGGCGCCTCCGCGCTCGGCCTCGGCTGGCAGGCCGGATGGCTCGTCGGCGGGATCGCCGCGAATCTCTTCTTCGGGCCGAGAACGCCGGACCGGGAGGGGCCGCGGCTCTCCGACCAGCTCGTCTCCTCCTCGGCCGAGGGCGCGCCCATCGCCATCGCCTACGGCGCGCTGCGCCTTTCGGGCAACATGATCTGGTCCGGCGGCATCCGGGAGACGGCGAACGAGCGCGGCGGCGGCGGCAAGGGGATGGGGATCGGCGGCGGGGGCGGCTCCGTCACCGAATACAGCTACACCGCCTCCTTCGCCATGGCCTTCGCCGAGGGCGTGGCCAAGCGGCCGCTCCGGATCTGGGCCGACGGCAAGCTGATCCTCGACCGGACGGGCGAGAGCCCCGACGTCTCCATCGAGGGGCTGAAGCTGCGCTTCTATCGCGGGACGGAGACGCAGCTCCCCGACCCGCTGATCGCGGCGGAGGAGGGCGCGGCGCGGACGCCGGCCTTCCGCGGGCTCTGCTACCTCGTGCTCGAGGGCCTGCCGCTGGCCGATTACGGCAACCGGCTGCCGCAGATCACCGCCGAGATCGCGTTCCGCGACCTTCCCGCGCTGCGCGCCGACCTTCTCGACGTCATCGAGGCGGGCGAGGGCGGGCTCTTCGAGGAGGTCGGCGACGCGGATCTCGGCCTCCTGAACAACGTCCTCTCGGTGGACTGGGACCGGCAGCGCGGCTATTTCGTCTCCCGCTCCGCCTCGGATGACGACCCGCAGACCGGCGGGCTCCGGCGCTTCGATCTCCGCTCGATGGCGGAGACGCGGCAATCGGCCTATCCCGATCTTCTCGTCGAGACGGCCTGGGCGGACGCCGCCATCGTCTGCGTCCATGCCGGGGCGGACGGCTTCGTCTATCTCTCGATCGCGGACGGGACGCGCGGGCCGCTGGTCAAGGTCTCGGGCGAGACGCTCGGCGAGGTCGCGCGGTTCGGGGCGGGCGGCTCGGGGAGCGAGAACCTGGAGACGGGCTTCCTCGCCGCGTCCTATCTCCTCCAGGTTCCCGTCTTCGGGCTGACGGGGCGGGACGATTTCCTCGTCGCGGTGACGGGCGCGCGCGTCGGCGTGCTCCTCGTCGAGGAGATGGCCTATGCCGGCGGCGCGGGCGTCGCGCTGGCGGGGACGGCGCTCGCGCTCCTCCTCCGCGAGGTCGGCGCGGCGGAGACCTCGCTCTGGACGCCCGCGCTCGTCTCCGGCCAGCTCGTGATGCAGCGCGTCGTGATCTCGCCGAACGGGCTCGGCGCGGTCGAGACGGTCGACACGGTCCCGGCCTCCGCCGTCAACCCGGCGGCGCTGAACTTCAGCGGGCCGGGCAACTTCGTCCGCGACGAGCAGGACGGCGGGATCCTTTTTCTCGCCGCGACGACCGGGCCCGCGGAGGGCGCGGACGGAGACTTCATCGCCAAGTGGCGCGAAGGCGACGGGATCCTGTGGGCGACGTCGACGGACGAATACGCCTTCCCGCGTTCGCGCCACGTGACCGGGCAGGACCGGCTCCGCGACGGCGTCTTCACCTTCATCGCCGGAAACCTCTCCGTCGAGATCGACACGGCGACGGGGGAGATCCTCGGCGAGGAGGAATGGGCGCTCGGCGCGGCCTATACGGGCGTCTACGATTCCCGCTCGGACACGATGGTCCACTCGGTGCTGCCGCTCGTCGAGCCCTTCACGCCGCGCGCGATCCGGCGGCGCTATTTCAACCGGGCGACGGGCGAGGGAAACACGGCCGGAGAGATCGTCGCCGATCTCTGCGCCCGCTGCGGGCTCGAGGCCGAAGATCTCGACGTGACGGAGCTGACGGACAGCGTCTCCGGCTACGTCGTCGGGCGGCAGTCGGCCGCGCGCGCGGCGATCGAGCCGCTGGCGGCGGCCTATTTCTTCGACGGTGTGGAGAGCGACGACAGGCTCGCCTTCCGGAAGCGCGGCCGGGAGCCCGCCGCCGCGCTCGACGCGGCGCTCCTCGTCAGGCTCGACGACGGCGCCGTCTGGCGCACGACGCGGGCGCAAGAGGTGGAGATCCCGGCCCGCGTCAGCGTGATCGCGATGAACCGGAACCAGGGCTATCGCCAGCTCGCCCAGACGGCGAAGCGCGCCGCCGCGCCGCTCGCCGCGATGGAGAGCCGGGAGCAGCTGACGCTCGAGCTCCCCATCGCGCTCCGGCCCCGGCAGGCGAAGCGGATCGCGGAATCGATGCTCTGGGCGGCCTGGGCCGGGCGGGACGCCTACGAGGGCCGCCTGCCGCGCGACTGGCTCCGCCTCGAGCCGACCGACGTGGTGACGCTGACGCTCCCGACGGGGGCCTCGTTCCGGGCGCGGATCACCCGCGCCGATCTCGGCGCCGACCTCACGCTCTCGCTCTCCGCCGTCTCCGAGGAGCCGGCGACCTATGTCTCCGAGGTCGAGGCCGGCGAGGGTGAGGGGTATTCCGAGACGCCGATCCCCGGCCCCGCGGCGGCGCGGCTCTTCCTGCCGCAGATCCCGCTCCTCCGCGACGAGGACAGCGCGCCGGCGGGCGCGAGCCGGCTTTATTTCGCCGCCGCCGGCTATGCCGAGGGCTGGCCGGGGGCGACGATCTTCCGCGCGCCGGACGCGGTGGCCTGGGAGCGGATCGGGCTGGCGCGGTCCGGCCCGGGCGTCGGCGCGCTCGCCGCCGCGCTCCCGGCCCCGGCCTCGCCCTGGACCTACGACCGGGCGAACGCGCTCGAGCTCTTCCTCGATCTCGGGCCCGAGCCCGAAAGCGTGACGGAGGCGCAGCTTCTCGCGGGGGCGAACCCCGCGCTGGTCTTCCGGCCCTCGGGCGAGGCGGAGATCCTGCAGTACCGCGACGCGGAGGAGACGGGCCCTGGCCGCTGGCGGCTCTCGACGCTGCTGCGCGGCCGTCGCGGCACGGAAGTCTTCGCCGCGGAACCTCACGCGGCGGGGGCGCCCGTCCTGCTGATCGGCGGCGGCGTGCTCGGCGCGACGGTCGCGGCGGCGGAGATCGACGCGCTCCGCTACTGGCGCGCGGTCGGGCGCGGCGCGGATTTCGACGCGGCGGAGACGGTGACGCGCGCGCATCGCGGGCATGACCTCAGGCCTTACGCCCCGGTCCATCTCGCCGGCGCGCTGGACGGCTCGGACATCCTGCTGAGCTGGGTTCGCCGCACGCGGCTCAACGGCGGGCTGCGGGGCGGGACGGGGATCGTCCCCCTGCAGGAGGCGGCGGAGGCTTACGAGGTCGACATCCTCGACGGGCCGGGCGGCGCCGTGCTGCGGACGCTGGAGGCGACAACGCCCGGGGCGACCTACGCCGCCGCCGCCATC
>Ga0100391_1006653_pt1 | contig 10368 bp, 10 predicted proteins | sample CryGeymeta201515_FD_81541 | JGI IMG/M metagenome (GOLD analysis project Ga0100391, IMG submission 81541) | Groundwater microbial communities from Crystal Geyser aquifers in Utah, USA - Crystal Geyser metaG 2015-15 | ecosystem: Environmental > Aquatic > Deep subsurface > Groundwater | place: USA...
CCTTCCAATCCAAATGGCTCAAAGAAAATCTTTCTAAGTTTATCAAGTCCAAAGACCTAGACGTTAAAATTGCAGCCATTGGAGTTCTGCCAAGCCTTTGCCCCAAGAACCGCTGGAGCATGATTGAAGAGATCTTGTTTCAGGATCGAGATCGTCGCACGCAACTGACTCTTCACTACACAATAAAGGAACTCGGATCTCAAAAAGCACTCATACTAATCGAGAAAGCTAAGTCAGCCGGCACCTTCAGCCAAGAAGAGCTCAACGAGCTAGAGACACTAGAGAGCGAGATTCAGTCCAAAGCCCAGCTCTCTGATAGCTGCGAGCTCAAAAACAAGTCTAGCTAAGCCAATATTTTTAAGCATTTAGCGCCACAATAAAGTTCCACTTCGCATTGACTATCCTTCGGAAATTGAGAATCATTCTCAAAACGATCAGGAGGTCTTTTATATGATGAAACTCACTCACCAATTTTCTCAGCGATCAGCGCTTTGTGCTTTGTTAGCCTTAGGGGCTCCAACTCTCGCGAATGCAGACAGCAGCTTTGAGCGCGGACAAGAAGCCATTCTTGGACAAGCAGGATGCCACATTGTCGACTACAGCTACACTGAAACAGAATCACTTAAAGAAGGCTACCAAATCGATGGCCGCGTTTATGATTCCAACAAAGACAAAACAACTTACGAATTGATCATCCCCATTCAAAAGTCTGCTACGGAAATTCGACTGCAACACGTTTTATTCATGAAGGACCTCAAAACTGGCGAAGTCAAAGGCATCATGAAGCACCACTCTGAAGACTGGGCTTTCGAAGCTTCTCATCATTTTGAATTTGTCACTGCAGGACAATACACAGCTGTCCCGAACACGGAAAGATCTTCATGGACTCGCAAGACAACAAATCTTGATGACGGACTTCGCTACCAGTGTGAAGGACAGTGGGACTTCACGAAGCACCACCCAGAATTCAACTGCTCAACTTTCGCACCGATTCCTGGCCGCGAAATCCGCGACATGGCTCGCAAAGACTATAACACTCTCGATCGCACTAATCGCGTGATCACTTATGATCACTCTTGGATCGAGCGACAAGACAACATCAAAACGATCCAAGCTGAAAACGGCGATAGAACTCCTCTAGCTCGCGAGCATGGTCGCATTTGGTACGTCAAACAAAACGACGAACAATGTGCAGAAGCCAAGACTTGGGCCCTATCACGAATGGCCTACTGGAAAGTTCTTATGGAAACCTGGGAAGAATACCTCAGCGAAAACAAAGACTGGAAAGAAGTCGGAAAAATCGACGGTCTTCCCCGCTTCGTTGCGATGTTTGCCGTCGAAGAAAAATACGCTGACGCCCTTCGCACACAACCGGAACTCGCCACGGAAGCTAAGGCTGAAATTCGCGCTATCATCGAAAAATACCGCAGATAAGCCGGGCCTACCCCGGATTGTCTTGGAACACCTTAAGGCGTTTCACATCACAATAAAAGCCAGCACCTGAGAGGGTTGCTGGCTTTTTCGTTTCCTGCTCAAACTGATTCCACACGTTTCCTCCACTCTTGGCTTTGCAACCCTCAATTATTCGACTATCTACTCCCTATGAAAATCTGCCAAGAATTTAAAGCCTTCATTGCTCGTGGAAACATGATGGATCTAGCCGTCGGAATCATGATTGGAGCGGCCTTCAACAGCATCGTCCAGTCTCTCGTCAAAGACATCATGACTCCCTTTATAGGGATTTTCTTGGATGCCGATTCTATGACTGAGTGGGCCTGGAAGTTCAATGTCAGCGGAGCCAATGGCGCCCAGAAAGAAGTCTTGGTCGCCTACGGGAAGTTCCTGCAAGCCGGAATCAATTTCCTCATTCTTGCCATTATTGTTTTCTTCATCGTGAAAGCTCTCAGTAGCCTCAAGAAAAAAGCGGAAGATCCAAGCAATGTAGAAACTCCTACGCCTCAGGACATTCTGCTCCTATCAGAGATTCGCGACCTGCTGAAGAAGTAGCTCCTTATTTCAAACTACTGATCGTCGCTTGAGACACTCGTTGTAGCATCAATGCCGCCGCGAGTATTGTATTGCATGGTAACCTGCAAGAAAGCAGGCTCAAGCACTTTAGCGAGGTCTTCAAAAATCTTTCCATTCGCGTGCTCTTGGTAGATGCCTACATTGCGGTAGCTTGTGAAGTAATACTTCAAGGACTTCAACTCAATGATCTTAGCGGCGGGGATGTATTCTACTTTAACGTAAGCGATATCCGGCAAACCAGAGAAGGGACATACCGCAGAAAACTCATCCGTCTCGTAAACGATTCGCTGAGTGGGCCCTTCGTATGGGAAAGTTTCAAGTAAGTTAACCTTCACATTTTCAGGTCCGATAAATTCCAATTTCATGCCTTCTGCTTCAGCCATTTTCTTCTCTCCTTAAGCCGGGACTATGCCCAGCAATTATAAATCATTTCAACGAACGCTGGTAATCTTCAAAACCATTCCGGCGTAATTCACAGGCCGGACATTCACCACAACCATAACCCCAAGAATGCAAATCTTTATGATTGCCCTGGTAGCAAGTGTGAGTGTTTTCTACAACATCTTTCAGCCCACCCAAATCAGACGCAAGCTTAAAGGTCTGCCCCTTACTGAGGAACATTAGTGGCGTATGGATCGTGAAATCAAAATCCATTGCGAGGCTCAAAGACTTTTGCATGCTATCGATGAATTCCTTGCGGCAATCGGGGTATCCCGAATAATCCGTTTCACAAGTTCCAATCACAAGGTCTCTCATACCCCGAGGGGCCGCATAGGCCGCAGCAAGGTTTAGAAACAAGGCATTTCTTCCTGGAACAAAAGTTGAAGGAAGCCCCTGAAACCCCCCATCCTTTTTGATCTCAATAGAATCATCCGTCAGAGCGTTTTTTGCAAGGTCCTTCAAGGAAGACACTGGTAGCAAACGATGCGATTTAGCGAAGCGTTTTGATAGCTTCTCCGCACACTCAAGTTCGATCTTGTGTTTTTGCCCATAATCGAAAGTGAGCGTATGAACATCGTCCCCAAACTCTTTGATCGCCCACAAAAGACAAGTCGCAGAGTCTTGGCCGCCTGACAAAATCACTAGAGAAGAACGTTTGGACATAGAAAAGGAAATCCTCACCGCAAACCCATGTTCGCAGCCTAAGAATCATCTCCCCAGTAAGTGACTTTTAAACCAACGGTCTCACGCATGACGCTGACTTCTTTGATTCCCGGGATTTGTAGCTTCAAATGATCGAAGATCCACTTCGACAAGTACTCCCCCGTAGGGAGTTCAAGTCCAGGCACATCATTCAATAAATTGTGATCGAGCGTGGAAACGATCTCACTGACCGCTCCTGATAGTTTTTCATGTTCCATGACCATTCCGTCGACGGGATTCACTTCGCTCTCCACGACAACCTCGCCCGTAAAAGAATGACCATGCATGCGACGGTTAGGATGCCCATCGGGATAGCCCGGCTGAAAGTGGGCTGCTTCAAAATGAAATTTGGCTGACAATCTTGCTCTCATATTTTTCTCACGCTCGCGAGGCCATGCTCCCTCTAAACTCCGCGCTCCTCGGGATGCCATACATACTTATGCATCTGCAGTTGCATACGCCAGGGCTTCGCACTTTCCAAGACCCAATTGGCTAGATCCAGATTTTTTACCTGACCAAAGGATGGTGAAATCAATACGGCATATTTCGCAAAGAGATTGTGTGCCTCCGCAACTTCTAAAGCAAAGTCAAAATCTTCCTTCGAGCAAATCACAAACTTCACTTCATCAATCCCCGGCTTCAAATAACCGAAGTTGTCCCAGTGCATTTTAGAAACTTCTTTAGAGCCGGGAGTTTTCACATCCATGATGATTCGAACTTCTCGAGGCACATCCGCAAGTGTGAACGCGCCAGAAGTTTCAATCATCACCTCAAAGCCTTCATCCACTAGCAATTGCATAAAAGGCACAACACGCGGTTGAGCCATAGGCTCCCCACCAGTGATCTCAACTAAATTGGTTGGATTAGCGCGAATTTGGCCCAAAAGGTCCGTAAAACTGTGCTTTTTACCCTCAAAAAAGGCGTATTCTGTGTCGCAATAACTGCATCTAAGCGGGCACCCCATCAAACGAACAAAGGTCGTAGGTCTGCCAGCCTGGGTGGATTCACCTTGGATGCTATAAAAAATCTCATTGATGGCGAGCGTGGGTTCTTTCCCCAATTTTTCACCGTCAATTGTAGCTAAGCTCTTATTTTGAGACATAATTTTGCTTCTGATCCTCAACCTATCCTCATTGCTCTAATCCCTTTTGCCGCCTCGGGTCAACAAAGGAAGCACCTACAAATGTTTGCAACCCTTGGATTTTCCTATAAAAGGCAGACGTGGCATCTAAAATTACCTCAAGTTCAACAGCAGAATATTTCTCGAAAAACCTCCAACAAGTGGGGTTTTCCTCAGGTACAAAGGCCGTTCTAACAACACTTAAAGAAGCCGTCGACAACTCTCTCGATGCCTGCGAAGATGCTGATATTCTTCCGGAAATTGAAATTGAGATTGAAAAAGTCGGCGCTGGTGCCGGCAAAGGAATGGACCTTATTCGGGTTAAAGTAACGGACAATGGACCCGGTCTCACAGCTGATGATGCCGTCAGGGTCTTCGGAGAATACCTCGCTTCTTCCAAATTCGGCCGAGGAAGATGCTCTAGAGGGCAACAAGGTATCGGTATTTCTGCCGCCACCACTTGGGCTCAGGTCACAAATGCAAAAGGTGCCAACATCATCACCAAAACAGCGAAAATGAGAGAGGCTGTATCCGCAACCATCTCTGTAGATATTAAAAAAAATGAGGGTGCCCTCAAAAATAAATCTACTTTAAAGTGGGACCGTCCACATGGTGTGAGTTGTGAATTTACCTTCGATGGAAGACTACAACTCAATGGAGATGCCGGCATCCATACCTATTTGCAAGGCACAAGCCTTGTGAATCCACACCTCAAATTGACCTACAAAATCAACGATGAAGAAGTTGTCAAATTTGAGCGTGTTTCAGAAAAGAAAGTTCATATTCCTGCGGCCGTGGCCCCCCACCCTCACACTATGAAATTGGGTGAATTTTTGGCTCATGCGAGTTTGTTTGGAAAAGTATCCGTATCCAAGTTCTTAAAGACGGGATTCTCTAGAATATCCGACCAAACATTAAGGGATCTCACCAAAGCTGGAATCAAAAAGTCGCTATTTAACCAACCTGCCTCAATGGTTCCGCAGCCTGAAATGAAAAAACTTTATACGGCAATTCAAGATGCGAACCTTATGGCTCCATCTACAAAAAGTGTTTTGACCGTAGGAGAAGAAGCTCTTGCAAAGAGTATTTCTCGCCTAGGTGAAGTCGACTTTTTCAGTGTTTTGTCGAGAAAACCTACGATTTGCGATGCCAAACCCGTATGTGTGGAAGTCGCAATCGCAAGACTCGCCAACTACAAAGGCGATGGAGACAGCCCGGTCCAAGTTCTTAGATTTGCAAACCGTGTTCCCCTGCAGTTCGACAAAGGTTCCTGCGCTATTGTGAAGGCATTAGAGACTGTTAACTGGAAAACATACGGCTTAAATCAGCCCAAAAAATCCATCCCTACCGGCCCCTACGTTATCGCCGTGAGTATGGTTTCCCCCTTCATCAAATTCAAAAACGCTTCGAAAGAAACGATTGACGCCTCCGACGAACTCGTCGCAGAGCTTCGCTATGCCATGATTCAAGCAGGTCAACGCCTCTCTCGCTTCGTGAAAAAAGAACAAAAAGAGGCTGACCTCGAGAAGAAGCGCTCTCACATCGAGCAATTCGGCCCAATCCTTATTGAAGGAATTGGACGAATCACAAAATCTCCCAAATCTCGTCTCGACAAAGCGCGAGATGGCCTTATGAAAATTTTAGGCAGAGATGAAGAAGCCGCAGAAGAAGCTTTGAGTAAAGCTGCCACCAAACAAAAAGAAATGGTGGCAAAAATGAATGCCGTCCACAAAAAGAAATCGCCCAAGTCCGAAGCAGATGTCGACCTGATTGAGCCTGAAGAAGTGGAATTAGAATTAGATGCTGACGTAGAAGAGAAAGTTAAACCAGGAAAAGAAAGCAAGAAATCCACAAAAAAGGCTTCTGGAAAAGCAAAAGCGTCGAAGACCGACTCCAAATCCACCAAGAAATCTTCAGGCAAAGCCAAAACCGACAATAAAAAAACGAACAAGAAATCAGCGAAAGCTTCGGCTAGAGCGTAAAGGATAAACCATGCCAGTAGCTTCAAGAACCAGTAAATCCTCCGGCCCCAAAAAAATGAAGAAACGTTTAACAGGGGCGAAGGAGATCACCCAAGTCGCCCAGGAACTTTGCCTAGACATGCTTTCCGACCTTGAAAAAGCGCGGCGCCCCGTCCTCGAAGCCACAAAATGCTCTCTCGACAATTCTTTTTACAACCCAAAAGTTGGATATCTGACTCCCGGCGATAAAATGGTTCGTTCAGAACTGAACGTATCCTCTGTTCAGAAAATGGCTCGCTCTATCTTCTTCCTCGAAATTCTTCTAAGGAACATTCAAACAGGAAACATCAACAACAAGCGTGAGCTTTACTACATCGCCAAAGGTGAATGTAAACACAACCCGTTTTTCAAACCGTTAGACTTCCAAGATCAACCTGAGAGTGACTCCATCATCGACTTCATCACAGAAATGCTGGAAGTATACCGCGAAGATCTAAACTGCTTTGCCAACGATCGTGGCGGCCAGACCTACAGCAAACACCTTATCGTTAAGGAAACTATGCCGAATGGTGAAATTGCGACTATCGACCTAAGCACCTTAGGAACTTCTCCGTTTCAACCCAAAAACAGACCACAGAACCTTACTCTAAAGGCGAAAAAGAAAATTGAATTTTGCCTGATTGTTGAATCAGAAGGTACCGCCAACACCCTCGTCTCCAACGGATTCACCACCAGGTACAACTGCATTGTTATCGGTGCTCAAGGGGTTCCCTCAAATGCCGTAAGGTCTTGGTCGAAACTCATTCAAGAACAACTTAGCGTGCCCATGTATTTCTTCGGAGATCTGGACGCCTACACCATGCAAAATATTTTCCGTACATTGAAGGCGGGATCGGCTGCAAGTCTCATACGTAATGCTGACTACTCGGCTCCGGACGTAAAATTCCTTGGCGTACTTCCTGAAGATATTAAGAAGTACGACCTTAATGACTATCCGGTAAAAGAGAAAGATGTCGGCGAGCAGAGAGCCCTGAAAAAGGCACGAGACGTTCTGGCCAATGACCCCTTTTTCAAGGACAAAAAGAACAAGGGTGTGGCCCAAATTCTAAAATGGCTCATCAAAGAAAAACGTCGTTGCGAGCAACAGGCTTATTTCTCTGTCGACCCAAGAGACCCCCAAAAGCCAGAGAAAATCATCGTCGACAAAATTCGATCAGGTAGCTACGTCTAAAAAACACTGATAGGATTTTGAGCTGTTATGGCCAAAGATCTACCCCCAGGAGACGACACCCCCACCCTTGAGGATGTCGAGGAATTAGACCAGGATCACCAAGAGTTTCTGCACACCAAGACCTCAACCCACATTGTAAGAACAAGAAAAAGCAGCTCATTTTACGAGTTAAAACATCTCCTTCCTGCCTTTTCATGGCCTTCTTTTTCGGGCGCATTAGCTTTTTTTCTCAAAACTATTTTCTACGGAGTTATTTGGCTTCTAATTGGACAAGTTGAATATCGTGGAGAGCGAATCGGGACGCACATCCATCAATCCATCTCCTCACCAAAAATGCAATCTGCGCTTTCTCCCATCTCAACTCCCATTAATTTTGTATTAGCCGCCATAGGTTTCCCCACACAAGGCACCTCAACCAAAGAGACCAGCGAGGCTACTGGCGTCAAAAAATCGCTAGAAAAATTCAAAGAAGCCCAGAAACAACGTCGAAGTGTCCTCGAAGAACTCGAAAGACAGAACAATTCGCATTAGAATAGAATCAATGTCAGACCAAACCCAAGCGACTGGGTATGCCCCAATCAAAGATTCGGACAAACCCACTATTGGCCAGAAAGTAGAGCATGACTTATATGTTCACTTGCCCAAATCTAACCGCTTCATTCGCTACATCATCAAGGGCGAATCCTGGGACGAAAACAAAGAAGAAATGCTAGGTAAGCATGCAGATCAAAAATTGTACACCAGGAGCTCGAGCGCCGATCCATCAATAATTTCCGATCAAGCAAAGAATCCGCCCTCCCCAAAAAAAGTTCTTGAAGGAGATGGTCCAGAAGCCACTGAAGTACGTATTTTCAAAGGCGATCGCCCCCAAACAGATCCAGCGGCCAAAGCCATTTTTTTGAGCGATGCTGAAGCCTCAATCGACGAGCCAAAAGTTGTGGACCTCAATGAAATCATAACGAAAGAGCTCAAGACGCTCTTTCGTTTCATGGCTGACCCCGAGATCAAAGATCCCTCAACAACACTAGAAAGCCTTCAAGTAGCTTCGGCAGAAATCCTAGACAGGGTGGCCCCTGAAGTTGCGAACCTACGCGACGTACTCCTCAAAAACACAAAGTACTTATTGGTCATGAATGATGCTGCGGCCATCACCTCTATTTCTATATTCATTGCCATGTCCCATGGATTTACGAGCCGCAAAGTTTTTCATGATTTATCCATGGCTGTCCTACTCATGGATTCGCCGCTAGCAGAATACGAAGACGCAAACGTTGTGCAATTCTACAAAGACCCCTCTAAACTTGACCCAGCAATTCTTAAAAAAATTAAACTCCACCCAAAGATGGCCCACATCGGAGTGAGAGATCGAATGAAGAGCGTGTCGGAAAATATTCTTCAGCTCATTCTCAGCCACCACGAACTCTATAACGGCGAAGGATATCCTCACGGTATTCGCTCTGAGTCCCTATCGACACTTTCACGCTCTCTTTCGCTTTCAGTAAATATTTTTGAAATCATGAAGCGGGAGCACCTCAATGGCAATGACATTGAAATGCTGGACGCATTGAGAGAGCTAGAAGAAAAAGACGCAGAACCTCACACCAGACGTCATCACAGGCGACTGGTCATGGAGTCTATAAACTACATTGTTAAGCCAGAATCAGAATCCAATTAACCTGCCAGACAAACTCGCCTAATAGCCTCGAATCTTATCTCGTTAATTTTCTATACTGAATACGCTTTGGAATATCAGCATCTGTGCCGAGACGCCGACGCTTGTCAGCTTGATAAGCTTCGAAGTTCCCCTCGAACCAAACTACTTTACTATCGCCCTCAAACGCCAGAATGTGAGTGGCGACACGGTCCAAGAACCACCTATCATGGCTAATGACCACCGCGCATCCCGCAAAGTTATCAAGCGCTTCTTCAAGCGCTCGTAGCGTGTTCACATCCAAATCGTTCGTCGGCTCGTCGAGAAGAAGAACGTTTCCACCTTCACGAAGCATTTTCGCCAAATGCACTCGGTTGCGCTCTCCTCCGGACAACTCACCAACCTTCTTTGACTGCTCGTTCCCAGAAAAATTAAACCTAGCGACATAGTTTCTTGAGTTCACTTCGTGATTGCCAAGCTTGATCGTTGGCTCCCCACCTGAGATTTCATCGAAAATTGTTTTATTGGGATCCAAATCACGACCTTGATCTACATAAGCAAGCTTCACCGTCTCACCAATTTTGAGATCTCCACTGTCCGGAGTTTCTTTGCCCATAATCATTTTAAACAAAGTAGTTTTACCAGCGCCGTTGGGACCAATAACCCCTACGATTCCCCCAGGAGGCAATTGGAAGTCAACACCGTCGAAAAGTAATTTGTCGCCAAAAGCCTTTTGCAGTTTGTCAGCCTCAATCACCACACCACCAAGACGCTGCCCTGGTGAGATGAACAGCTCTAAAGCATCCAATTTCTCAGGCGTGCTTTCAGCAAGCATGTTCTCATAAGATTGAATTCTTGCTTTACCTTTTGCCTGACGGCCTTTAGCGCCCTTGCGAATCCACTCAAGCTCTCTCGCCAAAGCTTTCTTGCGTTTGGACTCTTGTTTTTCTTCCTGGCCAAGGCGTTCAGATTTCTCACCGAGCCATCCGGAATAATTCTGCTCAAAAGGAATCGTTTGACCGCGATCGATCTCGAGTATCCAGCTAGCTACGTTGTCTAAGAAGTAACGATCATGTGTGACCGTAATCACCAGACCAGGGTATTCTTTCAAATGTTTCTCAAGCCAAGAAACGGATTCCGCATCCAAATGGTTGGTCGGCTCATCCAGAAGTAGCATGTCCGGCTTACTAAGCAGTAACTTACAAAGCGCCACACGACGTCGCTCACCACCAGA
>Ga0100391_1006655_pt1 | contig 10366 bp, 5 predicted proteins | sample CryGeymeta201515_FD_81541 | JGI IMG/M metagenome (GOLD analysis project Ga0100391, IMG submission 81541) | Groundwater microbial communities from Crystal Geyser aquifers in Utah, USA - Crystal Geyser metaG 2015-15 | ecosystem: Environmental > Aquatic > Deep subsurface > Groundwater | place: USA...
GAAAGATTTTTTCAGCAAATCCTCCAACTGTTGTAGTTATAAAAGGTACTACAAAGTATTCAGACATTTTTTATAACTAAAAATAATTTATTTAAAATTTAATTCATTAAAGCTATGAAGAAAACAATAATGTTATGCATTGTTGCATTTTTAACCTTTTCGGTTGTAAATGCTCAAGATGCATTAGTATCAAAAAAGGGTATTCCTATATTACCAACAGGTGGCGACTTTGCTATTGGTATTGATGCAATTCCTTTTTTCAAATATGTTGGTAATTTACATAATACTGCTGTAAATAATACTGTTCCTGCTTTTAATTATAAAGAAAACATGAATATTTATGGAAAGTATTTTTTAGATGACCTCACTGCTGTTAGGGTAACACTAAACTTAGGATTTAGAAACCAAGAAGACAGAGAATTTGTGATAAAAGATGGTCAAGGCGTTACCCCAGATATCAATGTAACAGTTGAAGATGTTCAAAATGTTAAAACATCTATTGTTAATATTGGTGCTGGTCTCGAAAAAAGAAGAGGTTACGGTAGATTGCAAGGATTTTATGGTGGTGAACTCCGTTTTATTTATGCCTCTGGAAATACTAACTATACTTATGGCAATGGTTTTTCTGCTTCTAATGTTAATCCTACTTCTCACGATTTTGGCACTAATTTACCAGTTTATGGTTATCGAGTTAATAATGTTACCTTAGGTAACACTATTGGCGGTGGACTTAGAGGTTTTATTGGTGCTGACTTTTTCTTTGCGCCTAAAATTTCAATTGGTGGCGAATTTAATTGGGGTGTTCAATATACAAAAACTGGCGAGGGTTATGGTATAACTGAAAACTGGGATGCTCCAAGTGGAACTATCAACGAAGATAAAGTAAAAGTAGATGGTGGAAGTGATTTTAATCTTTCTACTGGTAATTTAGGTGGTGCATTATATTTAATGTTACATTTCTAAATCAATCTAAATTTTAAAATACAGAAAACCCTCTTTATGGAGGGTTTTTTTGTTTTAATACTTTTTTAAAGCTAATACAAACTTGCTAAAAAGTCTCTGATTTGTTTAACTTCATTTTAACAAAAAAAACAAAAATTCAATTAAAAAAATATTTTTTATTTACAATAAAAAACTATATTTGTGCTACCAAAATAAATATCTTTTATTACAATGATTAAACAACTATATATTTGCATTTACCCCCCCCTACAATAACAATCAGTTTACTGCTATTCGCTACTTTTCGATGCTGGGTTATATAAACAAGCATAGTTGTTGGTGGCAAGGTTTTGGTTTAATAAAATGGAGGTTAATAAAGACAAAGTGCTTGATAATGATTAATTTTTTAAGAAAATTTGGAATTATTTCTGATGATTCTTATTATTTGTATATGTTATTAACAAATATAAACCATTTGCAAAAGGGTATTGCGACAAGCCCTTGCTAAATGATAGAAAGCAAGGGCAACAACGAAAAAATACTAATTAAGTAATTAATAGCAAAATATTAACCAAAATTAAATTTATTTTCAAATAAAATTTTAACCTTAAATTTTAAAAATTATGAGAACAAATAGACTTATTTTTTTAATAGTAATTTTTGTTTTTGTTTTTAATTATAGTAAAACAAAAGCACAAGATTGGGCACCTATTGGTGCAACTTGGCATTATACAATGTCGTATGAATATCCTCTCTATTTATCTTCATTTATTAAAATAGTTTCTGAAAAAGATACGGTTATTAACGGTGTTAATTGTCGTAAGTTAATAGAATATAAGGCAGCTCCAGATGGAACTCCAAATTATTATAAATTTAACTTGTATATGTATGAATCAAGCCGTAAGGTATATTACTATGTTGATTCATTGAATAGATTTTGTTTGTTGTATGATTTTAATGCCAATACTGGCGATTGGTGGATATTGGATGAATATCCTACATCTTGGGAAGATACCGTAAAAGTTTTATCTACCAGCACAATTACCATTAATGGACAACAAAGAAAAACAATGAACACTCATTTGACCTCTAATAATGGAATAATTGGATTTGATGGACTTGCTATTGAGGGTATTGGGAATGCTACATTCATGTTTCCAACTATTGATATGAATTCTAATGGACCTTTAAGATGTTACCAAGATAATATACTTGGTATATATACCACAGGGATAACTCCAACATGCGAAACTACTACTATAGGCATTGAAGAAATAATAAATAATGATAAAGTAACTATTTTTCCTAATCCTTTTACAGATTATTTTGAAGTTAAACTAAATAATGAAGCAGATTACAAAATAGAAATTATTTCTGCATTAAATCAAACAGTTTATTGTTGCACAACAAAAGGTGAAATTACGATTATACCTACAAAGCAATTAGTATCTGGTTTGTATTTAATAAAAATTTTAACAAGTGATAATCAAATTATAACAAAAACTATAATAAAAGAATGAAAATTTAACATAAAAGTTTTTTTTTGTTAAATTATATTTTATACATTTACGCTCATAAACTATTAATAAATGAATACAATACCTAAATTTAAAAAATTTAAGATGAAATAAAAAATAAAAACTATTATTATATAGTGTTGCTTTAAGAAATTTCTCTTTAGTAAAAAACTGCAAAAATAATGAAATGAGAGAGATAGTTGAAGTGAACACACTCGTTAAGGGTGTGTTCCTTTTGCTTATTTCAGTTCATTTCGGGCGTTTGCAGATGCCTTACTAAAGCTGGGTATAAGTATTAGGTTACACACCCTTTTTTTTAACTAACACAATTAGAAATGACATTATAAATAGAATTAAAGATATGTGTAAATAGGGCTTGCAACCCAAACAAAAAAACCTCCCCAGGGAGGCTGTAGAATTAACGCTAATTAAATTATTACGAACCAAAAACCAAGGAGAGGCACACAAAGATAATCAAAATTTTATAGAAATAGCAAATATTTGTTTGTTTATATGCTATACGCAGATACCTCAAAACAATTGTTATCGTGGTTTTATTGCGAAAGGGTATTATATCAAATTGATTATTAATTTAATTTTTAAAAAAATGAAAAAATTTTTGATTATTTTTTGTTTATTAGTATTAATGGCATTGCCAAATTTGAAAGGTCAAAACCCTTTTTTGCAAGGATTTATTGATACAACTACCATTACTCCAAGTGTGCCTGAGCAAACAACTTGTTTTTCATCTCCTCCTTCTGCATTTTGGAATAATCTTCTTAATTTTATACCAAATGAAAATTCACCAACTTATCCAGTACATTTGAATATTATAATTATTCAGAAAACAGATGGGAGTGGTAATTACCCAAATGATGCTAATACTTTTAATTTATTTAACAGGGTAATAAATGGTGAAACAAGTGATATTGGATTAAATTACACATGGTCTCATTTAGTAGCATTACAACCTGGAAATATACCTCCTTGTTTTAATACAGCTTCTGGGCAACCAATTTATATCCCTAATATAAAAATTCACTTTGATTTTTCATTAGTTTTTGTACAAAACGACAGTTATTGGGGAAGTATATACCCATCTAATCAATTAATGAATCAAATAAATAATGATCCATCAATAACTCCTGGTATTAATATATATTTAACTGTTGATGCATATTCATACAATCAAATGGTTATAAATGATATTGATGATCCTAATATATGTACAATTTCTTGGGCAAATTATCCTAATTTTAGTAATATGAATGCTGAAAGTTATGTTGCTTCTCCAAATAGTTTTACAAAAACTACCTATTGTGTAAGACATAGTTGGGATAAATGGGGGGTAAGCCCAGAAGAAATATTGAGATGGATGGTTGGCGGTTCAGCAAGAACTTTTTCGCATGAATTGGGTCATAGCTTTAATTTAGCTCATGAATGCCCACCTCATTACGGTTTAAATGAATGTATATATAGCATCATGCACCAAGGGTACCAAGCGCCAGGCAATTGGTTGCCTCCTACAGAAGTTGGCAAGATGGTTAAAGCTATACATTTGACAAATTTAAAGCGATTTATAAACCCCAGCGTATTTTTTCCTAACAATCCTTATATTGTGAGCAATTACCAGTTGTGGAATTACAATACGAGAGTTTATAGTGATATTATTGTAGAAAATGGAGGAACACTCGAAGTAAGTTGTTTTTTACAAATGCCACAGCAAGCCAGAATTATTGTGAAGAAAGGTGGTAAACTAATAGTTAATGGAGGTGTTATTACTTCTTTTGGAAACTATTTATGGACTGGTATAGAATTGCAAGGCGACCCAAATCAAATGCAAAACGACCCATTATACCAAGGTTATGTGGAATTGAAGAATGGTGCAACTATAGAAAATGCAGTGATTGGGGTGCATTGTGTGCTGAATGCATATATACCTGCAAAGAGTACTGTTACTTATTATTCAAGTGGGGGTATTGTTAATGCCAATGGTGCTATTTTTAAAAACAATGCTACAGCTATTAATATTGAACGTTATGCAAGTGTTTATGGATTGTCTTATTATGTAAGCAATATTAATGCCTGTACATTTTTATATACCAAATCTATAGCTCCTCAGGATGCAGCAATGAGTGGACCTACTTATATTTATCTTACTGGTGTGAAAAATGTAAATATTAGTGCGAATACTTTTATTGGAAACACTTCAAACGCTTATACATTGCGTGGTATTGGTATTGATGCACATGATGCAAGTTTTAACTTTAATGACCCAATTAATCCAACTTCTGTACCTAATGTTTTTAACGATATGACTTATGGCATCCGTTGTTTTAATACAAGCCCACTGGTAAAACCTGAAATTTGTACGACTACATTTACAAATAATTTTCATGCCATTTACCTAAGTGGAGTTGCCGATGCAAAAGTGATGAATAACACCATAAGCTATAAATCGCAAAACCCCGACACCAAAGCTTATGGTATTTATTTGGACAATTGCAACAACTACCATGTAGAAGGTAACACCTTAAGTGCAAGCGATGTTATTAATATGCCAGAAAATGGTATTGTTATTAATAACTCTGGTATAGAATACAATAAAATATACCGCAATTCATTTACAAAAATAATAACTCCAATTAATGCCCAGAATAATAACCGCAGGGTGGATGGTATGAATGGATTGGATTTGCTGTGTAACAATTTTATAGGTACAACCACCAATGATATAGTAGTTACCACAGAAGTAAGCGGGTACGACAAGGGTATTAAACAACAACAGGGGTATTATGATTATTGGATACCTCAAAATTCTATACCTGCAGCAAACCTCTTTACTTATGGCACAATAGGTTCTCCTGCCAATTATGTAAACAGCAGTGGTAATTTGATTTACTATCCATGTTATTCATCCAATGCAATTACCTATAATGGATCACAATATAATCTTATACCAAGACTTGGGCAAAAACCTAAGATTACATTACAAAATACTGGTATAAATTGGAATTTAACTACATGGGAAAATAATTATTGTCCTAATCAAACCGTTAGTTATGATGGAGGAAAAAGCTTGGGTAGTATTGGGAGTTATAAAGAACAAATCAATGTATTGCAACCTCAAATAGATGCTGCAAGTGCTGCATTGAAACAAAAAATGGATAATGGCAACACCATTGCCCTTGTCAATCGTATCAATAGCTGCCCTTCTACAGGTTATGGTCAATTATACAGCGATTTGCGCAAATATACCCCCTACCTGAGCGAGGATGTGCTACTTGCATTGATACACAAACAAGGTTTCCAAACTACTTTGCTGGTAAACCTGATGTTGTTGAATACCCATGTGGCAAAAACGCCTTGGTTGATGGAAGCATTGCAACAAGTGCAACCTCCTTTGACGGCTGCTCAATTGCAACAGATACAAAACAAAGAAAATGTGTTTTCTGCCATGGAAGTTGAAAGGTTGAAATTAGCTAAATTAGTTGTTGCCAGAGACAATGCATATAATACTGTTGAAAGTTTTTATGCACACGACTCTTTGCCAACATCTAACGATAGCCTTGGTATGATGTTGCAACGCGACCCACGCCTTGCTGCAAAATACCAGTTGGTTTATCATTACTTTGCAAAGGATGATTATACTTTGGCAGAACAATTGCTTAATCAAATACCTCAGATGTTTATGCTTGGCGAAAATGCACAAAATGAGTATAATAAATACAAACAATTGTACGAACTGAAACGCAGTTTGCAAAGTGAGGGTAAAAACTATAATGACCTGAATGAAGAACAACAACAAATACTGATAAATGCAATCAATCATCCTTCGTTGAGCCTTGGCGAAATGAGCGATTTGAACGCATTGCGACAAGTGAATGAAGTTGTTGTGGGCAAAGAAGGAAAGACAAGAGGAAAAGGTATTACATTAAATTATGAAGAACCTATTCTTGACCCTATAAACAGCAAAGAGCATAACATTGGAGTAATAGGCAGCGAAGAACTGCTCTTGGAGGGATTGATGGATAAGGTACTGATGAATGAAAATGGTTTAACTTTATATCCTAACCCTGCCAGCGAAGAAGTGAATGTTCTATACAATGTATCGGGCGATGTTAGCAATATTTCGATTGAAATAACAGATATTACTGGAAGAAACATGGGTAACTACGCAGTAGTAAAAAACAATAACAGTCTGAAAATAAATACCCAATCGTTTAAAAAAGGTATTTATTATGTAATACTTATTGTTGATGGCAAAAGGTCTAATGTTACCAAATTAGTAGTACTATAATTTAACAAAAAGGAATCTTGTATTACAGCAAGATTCCTTTTTTTAATGTATTTTTGTTATATAAAATACTCATTGTAATGAAAAAAACAGTTATCCTTTTTTTGTTTTCTCTTACCACTTTGTTGAATGCGCAATCCGTCTACTTTAATAAACGTATAAGCATTCCTGGAGGACAGGAACTCAGCAGAGGAATTTTCCCATATAAAAGTGGCTATTTAATTGCAGGAGGGTTTCAAGACGAATATATGATATGCCATATGTTTATGAGCCAAATAGATTCAACAGGCAATTTGAAGTGGACACAAGATTATACTACCGAGGGGTATGATTATTATCCAGGACTATCAGGCTCATTTATTCAGACCAATGACAAGCATTATGCAATTTGTGGCATAAGAACTCTAGGACCAAAAGGTTATGGATTCTTAATAAAAGTAGATTCTGTTGGAAATAAAAAATGGGAAAAAGAATACCAAATGTCCGATGATAATAATGGCTTTTATAGTGGCAATATTACCATTGATAGCGGTTATATATTGACAGGTTTTGCAAATGCAGGAACTACTCGTTATCAATATCTTCTTTTAAAAGCAGATTTAAACGGCAACCAACAATGGTATAAAACATTTACTGATGGACATCCGAGTCGTCAATATTCAGGAGCTTCTGTTATTCAAACCCCGGACAAAGGATTCTGCCTCGGAGGTTGTGGTGGTTATATGGGCAGCAATAATTCTTACAAGGGAATATCTGAAGTAATTAAAACAGATAGTTTGGGTAACCAGGAGTGGAAGAAATCTTATGGCGACCCCAATTATAGCAATGGAGGTGGTAAACTTTGTTTGAGCAAAGATTCTTGCATCCTTTTTACATATAGCATAACTACTCGTTTTGTAATTGCAGTGGAAGATTACAAACAACCATATCTTACCAAATTAGGGCTGGATGGGAGCGTGAAATGGAATAGGAAAATAGCCAATGTTCAGTCTATGAATGCTACAACATACATACAAACCTTAGAAGATGGTAATTTTATTCTGAGTGGCGGTTATGCAGTAAAAGATACTTTCTTTAAAAATATAGGCTGGTTATATAAAATAAAAAGCAATAGCGATAGTTTGTGGTATAGGGAATATGCTTTTTTACAGGGACCAGAAGATGTAAATCAATTGATGCAGGTAAAACAAACAACTGATTTAGGTTTTGTTGGAGTAGGTACTGTATATCCAAAAATTGGAACAGGAGAGCAGGATGTTTGGTTATTTAAAACTGATAGTATGGGTTGTTTAATACCCAATTGTGATGTGGGCATTGCGGAGTTTAACCCCAATGCAGGGGCACAAATGTTAATTTACCCTAATCCTTTTAAAGAGGTATTTGCTATAAATTATAGTATTCCGAAGGAGAGTAAGAAAGGGGTTTTTGAGTTGAGGGATGTGATGGGAAGGTTGGTGTATTCAACTACGTTGAGTAATAATGTGAGGCAGTTGCAGGTGGTGGCATCGGCATTAAAGCCAGGAGTGTATATTGCAAGCCTTATATTGGATAATGTTAAGGTTTTTAGTGAGAAAATAATTAAGGAGTAAATTACTTTAATTCTAAAATGGCGATATTAAGCCCTGCCAGGTTTATAAAACCTGGCAGGGCTTATTTCCGAAAATTTGATTTTTAAAAAAAACCAATGAAATTATAATATAGTATCTCAGCCTAAAATTCTATAGTTTAAGTTTGGTTTAAATTTGTAAATTTGTATTTATATTTTAAACAATCATTAAAATCATAAATAATTTGCCTTATCAGCGTTAAATTTTTTATTTATAGCCAATGAAAATAAATATGAGCTTTATTTTAAAATGCAATTAGCAAATCTTTTATAAATAGAAAAACGGTTAATTTAATTTGGTAATAAATTGTGATACTTTTATTCTTCAATATTATTTTAATACACTGATTTAAACGCGTATTTAATTTATTTAACCTATTGCATAAACAAGTAACAATATTAATTTGTCCATTAGATTGGGGTTTAGGTCATGCAAGCCGCACAATACCTATAATAGAGCTGTTGTTATCAAAAAAAGTAAATCTTATCATTGCGGGTTCTGGCAATTCAATGGAATTGTTAAAGAAGGAATATCCATCCTTAACATTTGTTTTGTTCACTGATTATAGCATTTCTTATCCTTCAAATAAAAGGATGGGGCTTTATATGCTGCTTAAAACGCCTTCAATTCTTTATAAAATATTTAGAGAGCATCAAAAATTAAAATCAATTATTAAAAAACATCAAATTGATGCCGTTATTTCGGACAATCGCTTTGGGTTGTTTTCTAAGCACATACCTACAGTATATATTACTCATCAGTTGATGGTAAAATGTCCTATTTGGTTGAAATTTGCAGAACCATTTCTTTATTTATTTCATCTTTTTTTTATTACAAAATATTCAGAATGCTGGGTTCCCGACTATAGTGGAAAAATAAATCTTTCTGGTGATTTATCGCACAAATATCCTAAATTACGAACTGTTTATTTTATTGGTCCACAATCTCATCTTCAAAAGACAAGAGGGTTATTAGAATCGGAAAACTATATATTTGATTTAATGGTCATCCTATCAGGACCAGAGCCTCAGCGAACAATATTAGAAAAAATATTGATGGAGCAGTTAAGCAATAAAGAGATAAATGTATTAATGATATTGGGAAAGCCTAAAATTATTAAAGAAAAAACAATCTTTAAAAACATCACTCTATTTCCTTATTTAACTTCTAATGAAATAGCAAAATTTATGCAACAATCTCGCCTTGTTTTTTGCAGAGCAGCATACTCGAGCATTATGGACTTATGTATTTTGGGTAAAAAAGCAATATTAATTCCAACTCCTGGACAAACAGAGCAAGAATATTTGGCAAAATATTTTTTAGATAAGAAAATATTTTATTCGCAAACGCAAGACAAGTTAGATATATGCAAAGCTATTGTAGAATCTGAAAAATATAAAGGGATTTTAGTTAGAAGCAATCCTTCTTTGCTTGAAAAAAGGATTGAAAAATTGATTTTGAAAATCCAAGAAATGAAAAAAACAGAAGAATAGTTCGTTTTTATAGTAAAATATTTAAAGCATTGTTTTTATCTATTGCTAATTGGGTTTTAAGTGCATCCAAATCAGAAAATTTATATTCATCTCTTATTCTATCAATAAATTTAACAGTGATAGACTTGTTGTAAATTTCATTATCGAAGTTAAAAATATGTACTTCAAAACTTTTTTCTTTTAAATTTAAGGTAGGACGAGTGCCAATATTAGCCATTCCTTTATAAATAATGCTTTCAATGTTTATATAAACTGCATAAACGCCATTGGCAGGAATTAATTTATGCTTATCATCAATTTCTATATTTGCAGTGGGGAAACCAATTTTTTTACCAATTTGGTTGCCCAAAATTACTGTACCTGTAATAGAATAGTTATATCCAAGATAAGTATTAGCAAGTTTTATGTTTCCAACAGATAATGCATTTCTAATCTCAGTAGAACTTACAGCAATATTATTTACTTTTAATGCTTGTACTTCTTCTACTTCAAACCCATAAAGTTGCCCTA
>Ga0100391_1006663_pt1 | contig 10360 bp, 7 predicted proteins | sample CryGeymeta201515_FD_81541 | JGI IMG/M metagenome (GOLD analysis project Ga0100391, IMG submission 81541) | Groundwater microbial communities from Crystal Geyser aquifers in Utah, USA - Crystal Geyser metaG 2015-15 | ecosystem: Environmental > Aquatic > Deep subsurface > Groundwater | place: USA...
AGCTTTATCCAGGCGAGCGTGGCTGGCGGTTTCGTCTTGTCAATCCTGGTGGTCATTGGGTGCCGGGCAATCATCCCCGAGCAAGACTTCATCGCCTGGGGCTGGCGAATTCCCTTCCTTTTGTCCCTGATCCTTCTGGGAATTTCCTTGTGGATGCGGCTCAAATTGTCGGAGAGCCCGGTGTTCAAGGCGATGAAAGAGGCGGGCGAGACATCGGTCAATCCGTTCAAGGAGAGCCTGACCTATCCCGGCAATCCGCGGCGGATCTTTGTGGCGCTGTTTGGCATTACCGGCATTCTGACGACAATCTGGTATACCGCCTTTTTCTCCGGCCTGTCGTTCCTGCGCGGACCGATGCGGCTTGAACCCGAACTGGTCGAGTGGATCCTGCTTGTGGCAGGCATTATCGCGATGAGTTTTTACATTATCGTTGGCAAATGGTCTGATCGGGTCGGACGCAAGAAGCCGATTATCATCGGTGCCCTGCTGACACTGGTGACCTTGTTCCCCTGCTTCTGGATCATGGGTTCGCTTGCCAATCCGCAACTGGCCCAGGCTGCGAAAGATCGGCCCGTAGTCGTATCCGGACCCGCATGCGCCACCGATCCGTTTGCCGAAATGTTTGATCGTGAGCAGACCCGGTGCGGCAAGGTGCTCGAAACGCTCACCGCGTCGGGGGTAACCTATGCTGTAATCGATGCAGACGAATTGAGCGTCAGCGTGGGCGGCGTGCCGGTCGCGATCGAACAGGCCTGGTTCGACGATGGCGCAGCCCGCCGTGACGGGTTTCAGGCAGCGTTGACCCGGCAGGGCTTCGATTTCAGTCAGCAAACGCCGCCTTTCGCCAACATCCTTGGAATTATCGCTGTGATAGTGTTCCTGGGTTTCCTGTCGGCCTTGACCTATGGCCCTGTAGCTGCGCTTTTGTCAGAGATGTTTCCGACGAAAATCCGCTACAGCTCGATGTCGATCCCCTATCATATTGGTGCCGGCTATCTTGGCGGGTTCCTGCCGCTGATTGCGGGCTTTATCGTTGCCCGCACGGGAGACCTCTACGCCGGATTGTGGTATACGATGGTTGTTGTCGGATTTGGCGTCATTGTTGCCTGGTTCGGGCTACCTGGAGGCCCACCGCGCGATTTTGCCGATGACCCTGCCTGATTTGCCGCCCGCCAGCTTGCGGCTGCGGATTGATCGAGAGGCGCTTGCTGCCAATTGGCGCGCGCTTGATCATCTTTCAGGACAGGCGATGGCGGGCGCTGCCGTTAAGGCTGATGCTTATGGCGTAGGCATTGATATCGCCATGCCGGTCCTCACAGCAGCAGGCGCGCGGCAATTCTTCGTGGCGCATTGGAGCGAAGTGCCTGCGGTTCTGGCGCATGTTCCGGCATCCTGGATCGCGGTGCTTCACGGTGTGGCCAATGCACAGGAAGCGGATTGGGCGCGGGCCAGCGGTGTGCGGCCAGTGCTCAACAGCGTGCAGCAGTTCAAACTCTGGCGCGATGCTGGCGGAGGCCGGTGTCATGTGATGGTGGACACCGGGATCAACCGCCTTGGCTGCGCGCCTGGCGACCTGATTGCCGCGGCCGAAGGGCTGGACATCGAGGTGCTCATGTCCCACCTTGCTTCGGCCGATGAGGACACCGGCCAGAACGCGCGGCAACTGGCGCAATTCCGCAAGGTCAGATCCGCTGTTCATGCTGCGCAATATAGCCTTGCAAACAGTGCCGGAATTGCGCTTGGCAAGGATTATCATTTTGATCTGACCCGGCCTGGATTGTCGCTTTATGGCGGCATTGCAAGATCAGAGCTGGCCGGGAAAATTCAACAAGTGGTCTATCCCGAAGCGGCGGTTCTGCAATTGCGCGATCTGTGTGCGGGGGATCAGGTCGGCTACAACGCGCAATTTACCGCTGATGCCGCGATGCGCGTGGCAACGGTTTCGGTCGGCTATGCCGATGGCTTTCTGCGTTGCTGGGGCAATGGGGGTGCGTTGCAGCACGGATCACAGCGCCTGCCGGTGCTTGGCCGCGTATCCATGGACATGGTCATGGTCGATTGCACCGGGGCACCCGAGCTGAAGGAAGGCGACTTCCTGTCGATACCTTACCAATTGCCGGCAGCATCGCGTGCATCAGGCTTGTCGCAATATGAATTGCTTACGCTTCTGGGACATCGCTTTGCCCGCTAACCTTGCTGTTCCATTTGCCTTGCATATGCTGCAAGTGCTAAGACAACGAAGTCGCAGCAAACAGAGAGTGATCAGGAATGTCCGCCAAACCGGCACAGGGTGATAAGCCCATCATTGTCAAGAAATACGCCAACCGGCGGCTTTATAACACGCATTCCTCAAGTTACATCACGCTTGACGATCTTGCCCACATGACCCGCAGCGGCGTTGAGTTTCAGGTGCTCGATGCCAAGACAGGCGCGGACATCACGCATGCTATCCTCACCCAGATTATCATGGAAGAAGAGGCCAATGGGGAGCATATGCTGCCGGTCAGCTTCCTGCGTGAATTGATCGCGATGTATGGCAATTCGATGCAGGCCATGATGCCTTCCTACCTCGAAGCATCGATGGACAATTTCCGCGCCAATCAGGTGAAGCTGCAAGAAGCGTTTCAGTCAAGCATGGGGACCGAAACACTGGCCAAGATGGCCGAGACCAATATGGCGATGTTCAAAGCTGCGGCAACAGCGTTCATGCCCGGAGCCAATGCTGCGCCCAGCGAGAATGTCAAAAGCAGCACCGCAGGCGAACTGGATACATTGAAGGCGCAAATGGCCCAAATGCAACAGAAGCTGGACAAGCTGGGCGAGTAGATCGCCCGCGGCAACGCTTCTTCCCGGCTTGGCGCACAGCCGCCGCCATGGCATGGGCCATTTCCCCTTACGGTCAGCAGGACGCGTCAACCAATGCCCAATATCCGCCACGCTCTCACGACGAAGCGCGAGGAAGATTTCGCCGCCTGGTATCAGGAAGTCATCACGGCTGCCGATATGGCTGAGGAATCGGGCGTGCGCGGCTGCATGGTGATCCGCCCCTGGGGCTATGGCATCTGGGAGCGGATGCAACGGCTGCTGGATGACCGGATCAAGGCCGCAGGCGTGCAGAACGCTTATTTCCCGCTGTTCATTCCGCTCGCCAATTTTGAGCGCGAGGCGCAGCATGTTGAAGGCTTTGCCAAGGAGATGGCGGTGGTCACGCACCATCGGCTGATCTGCGATGGCGCTGGCCGCTTGATCCCTGATCCTGATGCGAAGCTCGAAGAGCCGCTGGTCGTGCGGCCAACGTCGGAAACGATTATCGGCGATGCGATGAGCCGGTGGGTGCAAAGCTGGCGCGATCTGCCGCTCTTGTTGAATCAATGGGCCAATGTGGTGCGGTGGGAAATGCGCACGCGGATGTTTCTGCGCACCAGCGAATTTCTCTGGCAGGAGGGACATACCGCGCACGCCGACAAGCGTGAGGCAAAGGCCGAGACAATGCGCGCGCTGGAAATGTACCGCGCCTTTGCCCAGGACCAGCTGGCGTTGCCCGTGGTTGCCGGTCAGAAGCCCGAGAACGAGCGTTTCCCCGGCGCCGAGGAAACCTGGTCGATCGAGGCGATGATGCAGGATGGCAAGGCCTTGCAGGCAGGCACATCGCATTATCTGGGAACCTCTTTCGCTCAGGCTGCGGGCATTCGCTATCAGGATCGCGAGGGCGGTCAGGCGCTGGCGCATACCACGAGTTGGGGCGTATCGACGCGGCTTGTGGGCGGCGTCATCATGACGCATGGCGATGATGACGGGTTGAAAGTTCCACCCGCAATCGCGCCATTCCAGATCGTGATCCTGCCGATGCTGCGCGACAAGCCTGAGGATGATGCCTTGCTCGCCTATTGCGAGGAATTGCGCGTCGCTCTTGCCGCGCAATCCGCGCTGGGGGAACCGGTGCGCGTATTGCTCGACAACAAACCGGGCAAGGCGGCGGCCAAGCGGTGGGACTGGGTGCGCAAAGGTGCCCCGGTCATCATTGAAGTGGGCACGCGCGATATGGAAAGCGGCGTTGTCAGCCTGCTGCGCCGCGATGACTTGTGGGAGATGGAAACAGGCAAGCCGGCCTTTCAATCGCCATCACGCGGCGAGGCGAGCGCCACCATTGCCGCGCTTCTGGAAGAGATCCAGGCGACCATGTTTGCCAGCGCAAATGCGCGCCGCGATGCCAATATCACGCGCGGGATCACGCAATGGTCGCAAGTCGAGGCCCATTTCGCCGATGGGCAGATTTATCCCGGCTGGATCGAAGTTCAATGGAGCAGGCCGAGCGGCGCGGGTCTTGCCGCTGTGGAAGAGCAGCTCAAATCGCTCAAGCTGACTTTCCGCAATGTGCCGCTGGACGCCGCCCCGGCGGATGGCGCGTGCATCTTTACCGGCGAACCGGCGGTGGAGCGGATATTGGTGGCGCGCTCCTATTAAGCTTCGCGTTACTCCATTCCCTTGTTCAGACTTGCCTTGAAGGCATCCACGGTCACTTCGCGGCCGAGGAAGTCTGCAATCAGATCGCCTGCCGCTCGCGAAGAGCCAGGCTCAAGCACCGCTCGGCGATAGTCCATCGAGACAGCGGGATTGTTGATGCCCTCGGCCACGAACCGCGCATACAGGTCTTCGGCGATTACGCGTGACCAGCCATAGGTGTAATAATACGCGCTGTAGCCATCCAGATGGCCGAAGGCGGCCTGCATTTGCGATGTTTCGGGCACTTTGATCAACGTATATTCGTTGCGCCAGCCGCGCGTGGCTGCACCAAGATCCTCGGGCAATTCCTCGGTATGGAAGCGCAAGGACGTATTGGTGAGGCCAAGCTGCGCCATCTCGAACAGGCCGCGGTTGAAATAGCGCGCCTTGTTCATTTTCTCGACCAGATCGCGCGGGATCGTTTCACCTTGCGCATTCACGGCGAAAGTCGCGAGCGTATCATAATCATAGACCCAGTTTTCCAGCATCTGCGACGGCGCTTCGATAAAGTCCCATTCGACATCGAGATAATACTGTCCGTACCAGCGGCCATTGCTGCCAAAAATGCCATGCAGCGCGTGGCCAAATTCATGCAGGAAAGTGGTCACCTGCGAATGTTCCATCAGGCCAGTTGCGTGGTCGCCTTTGGGCAGGTTTTGCACAACGCTGGTCAATGGCGGCTGGCCGGGGCCACCGGGGTAGAGATGGACATTGTTGGCATGGGTGTATTTGCCCGGCCGGGGATGTGAATCGAGCAGCAGGTGGCCGATCACTTCACCGTTTTCAATCACCTCGAATGCTTCTGCATCTTCGTGCCAGAGCGGGATGTCCCATTCTCTGATCTCGATGCCGAACATCCGTTCGGTCAGGCGGAAGACCCCGTCGCGCACATTGTTGTAAGCGAAATACTGGCGGGCATCCTGCGGGTCATAATCAAACAGCGCCTGCTGCGTCTTGGGCGACAGCCAGTTGCCTTGCCACGGTTCGATGCGCTCTGCCCCCGGCTGCAAGTCCTGCAGCACGGTGAGCATTCTGGCATAATCATTTTGTGCGATTGGCCGCGCGGCTTGCTCCACTTCGGCCATAAGCTGCCGCACCCGGGCAGGCTCCTGCAACATCTTGTCGGCAAGAGCATATTGCGCATAATTCTCCCGGCCCAGCAATTGCGCCAACTCGGCGCGCAGGGTGAACATCTGCGCCAGCACCGCATCATTTTCCGGCCATGCCCGCAAATCATAAAGCTCGGCAAACCGGCGCCGCACCTCGTCATTGTCGGCATATTGCATCACCGGCTGATAATCGGTGTAGCTGGTGGTGAGCGTGAGGCTGCCATCGGCATTGAGTTCGCGCGAAGCGATGAAATCTTCCGGAACGCCGGTAAGCTCGTCGAGTGTGAAGGTGATCTCGCTTTTGTCATTGGCGATATTGCGCGCAAAGGCGGCTGACAATTCGCCGAGTTCATCCTTGATAGCATTGATCCGCGTGCGCTGTTCATCATCAAGCGCGACACCGCTGGCCTCAAAATCCCGGCGCAAAGTCTCGGCATAGCGTTGTGTCACGGCATCGGCATCGGTGAGATCAAGGGTGACCAGCCGGTCATACACTTCCCGCGACAAGCCAAGTTCATTATACAAGCTGTCAATGCGCACTTCGCAGTCTGCGGCTGCATCGCGTTGTTCGGGCGTGGTGAGGACTTGCCGGTAAAGCGTGAATTCGCCGCCTGCCGCATTGGAGAGGCCAAACATATTGTCGATCCGCTCCAGCGTGTTTGCGATGGTGGGAGCCGCCTGATCACCCAGCAGCGCATCACGGCGCAGATCAATCTCGCCGATATAGAACGCGCATTTCGCTTCAATCTGGCCGGGCGTGGGGTTGGCCATGATCGGGCCCATCAGATGGCGCACATCCCCTGCTTGCGCAGATGTTGCCATTGCCGCTGTGGCCAGGAGTGTTGCAGAAAGCTTGTTCATAGAGCGGTCCCACGCGATGGGATGGAGAATTTCCGTTGCGCTAGAAACTTTATCGATCACAAGCAATCCCGCCCCCTTGCCATGGTCAGGTTTTTTCAGGAGTGATCGATGAATGCGCGATCTTGCTCTATTGATGGCAATCTGTGCCGCGCCTGCTCTCGCTTTGTCTGATCCCGCCGGTCCTGTGTCCGAGGTGCCTCTGCGTGCCGATGTGGAGACGATGGTCGATTTCGGGACCAGACACAGCGTGTCCAGCCAGACCGATCCGGCACGCGGAATTGGCGCGGCGATCGATCGGGCCCTGGCGGAGTTTTCCGCGATTGGCGCGGCGTGTGGCGGTTGCCTTGCCACAATGGCTGTGGCCAGCGGCGCCTTCTATCCGCTTGGCACGACGGACTAAGCCCGCCATAGCGTCCCCATGCCCAAACATACCGTCCCCGGCTTGCCATCCAAGGAGCAGGTCCTCGAATTCATCAAATCGGCCGATGGCCAGATCGGCAAACGCGAGATTGGCAAGCATTTCCGCCTCAAGGGGCAGGAGAAGATCCACCTCAAGGCCATGCTCAAGGATATGGCCGAGGAAGGTCTGATCGATGGCCGCAAATCGGCCTATCACCGGATGGGCGGGCTGCCCAAGGTGACGGTGCTGCGGATTGTCGAGATCGACGAGGGCGAAGCTGTCGCCATCCCCGAAAGCTGGCAGCCCGATGACGCCACGCCGCCGCCGCGTCTGCGCGTGATCGAGAAGAAGACCCATGGCGCGCTGCGCGTGGGCGACCGGATTCTCGCGCGCATCGAGGAGCGCGGCAAGGGCCATATCGCGCACCCCATGAAGCGCCTGCCGCAAAACGAAGGCGCGATGCTGGGCGTGGTCGAGATCGATGCAGGCGGGCAGGCGTGGCTCGCGCCGGTGGACAAGAAGGTCCGCAATTCGGTGCGTATTGCCGATCAGGGGCAGGCGGAAAAAGGGCAATTGGTGCTGGCCGAACCCGTCAGCCGGGCGGCGCGGGCCGGGGTCAAGGTGACCGAGGTGCTGGGCGATCCGCTCGCGCCGCGCAGCTATAGCCTGATTGCCATTCACAAATATGGCATTCCTCACGTGTTCTCGAATGAGGTGATTGCCGAAGCCGAGCGGGCGGCAAAACTTGCCCTGGATGAAAGCACGCGCGAGGATCTGCGCGCGCTGCCCATTGTCGCCATCGATCCTGCCGATGCGCGCGATCATGATGATGCGATCTGGGCCGAGCCTGATGGCAAGGGCGGCTTTCGTGCCGTGGTCGCGATTGCCGATGTCAGCTTTTATGTTCGCCCCGGCAGCAAGCTTGATCGCGAAGCGCGCAGACGCGGCAATTCGGTTTATTTCCCTGACCGGGTGGTGCCCATGTTGCCCGAAGTCTTGAGCGCGGATGTGTGCTCCTTGCGCGAAGGAGAGGAGCGCGCCGCGATGGTTTGCCACATGCAAATTTCCGCCGAGGGCGTGGTGACACACTGGCGCTTTTCCCGCGCGATTGTCCGGATTGCCGAGGTGATCCCTTATGAAGAGGCACAGGCGCGCATTGATGCGGAGCGGGCAGGCGAGAATCTGCAAAATCTGTGGGCCGCATGGAAGGCTTTGGCCGCCGCGCGCGCCGCGCGTGATCCGCTTGACCTTGATTTGCCGGAACGCCGCGTGGTTCTCGATGAGCAGGGGCGCATTGTCGAAATTGCCGTGCGGGAAAGGTTGGATGCGCACCGCGTGGTCGAGGATTTCATGATTGCCGCCAATGTCGCTGCGGCCAAGGCACTGGAAAGCAAGGTCCAGCCGGTGGTCTACCGCATTCATGAGCCGCCGACCCGCGAGAAGCTGATCGCGCTGCGCGATTATTTTGATACTCTGGGCAAGAAGCTGGCGCTGGGTCAGGTGATCGTTCCGGGGCTGTTCAACCGGATGCTGAAGGACGTGACCGATCCGGGCGAGAAGGCGCTGGTGATGGAAGCGGTTCTGCGCAGCCAGACACAGGCCTATTATGGCCCGCGCAATGCCGGACATTTCGGCCTTGCGCTGGGTTCCTATGCCCACTTTACAAGTCCGATCCGGCGGTATTCCGATCTGCTTGTCCATCGGGCTCTGGTCGATGGCTTTGGCCTGGAGCAGAAGGTGCAAACAGATGATCTGCCGACCATGAGCGGGCTTGCTGATAATGACCGGGCTGATCTGGGCAAGATCTGCGATGCCATCAGCGTGACCGAAAGGCGCGCAATGGAAGCGGAACGCGATACCATCGATCGCTATGTCGCCGCCTGGCTGTCCGCACGCGTTGGCGAGGTCTTTCCCACCCGGATTACCGGCGTCACCGGCTTCGGCTTCTTTGCCACCATCGTGGGATTGGGCGGAGATGGCCTGGTGCCGATCTCGACCTTGGGGCGGGAGTATTTCTCCTATGATGAAAAGGCGCAGGCGCTTGTTGGTGAGCGTTCAGGATCGCGCTTTACCACCGGCGATCTGCTGGACTTGAGACTGGCCGAGGCCAATCCGCTGACCGGCGCGTTGAAATTTGCCTTGCCTGATGGCGGCGAAGGCGGGCAGCCAGTCGAGCCGCGCGGGCAAAGGCCCGGTCACCGGCGTGAGCGCAAGGGCAATCATCCGGTTGGAAAACGCGGGCGCCCCGGCAATATTCGCCATCAAGGGCGTCGCAAATAGATCGTTAGCTCAGACGGCTTACTTCTTCTGCGTTCAGACCACCCGGGATAATGAACAGTGGACATTGCAGACTGCCGGCATTGGCGGAGAAATGGGCCACGAGTGGACCAGGCGGCCCTTCGGCGGCCGCACCAAGCACCAGCGCGGCGACTTCGGGATGGTCCTTGAGATACTCATTGATCACGGTTTTCCCATCGCCCACGCGCACTGCAATCTGCGGCATCTTTCCGCTTTCATGCATCAATTCGCCAGCAGCTGAATTGGCGAGCACTTCTGCCCGGTCGCGCGCTTCTTCTTCGATGGTGGCTTGCACGCCGCCAAAGGCATTGAAGGCCTGCTTGGGAACAAGCGCGAGCAAATGGACAACCCCGCCCGTGTTCGCAGCGCGGCGCGAGGCAAACCGCAAAGCCACGTGAGCCTCGTCCGTCTCGTCTACGATCACCAGATAGACGCGCATGTCTTGTCTCTCCCGTTTGACCGGTATCCAGAGAAACTGCGCAAAGCGCAAGCATCCCTTGAACCTGACGGCCAAATTGGCCAGAGAGTTTTGCAATTGCGTCTATCAAGCAGGGACCGCCGAAACTTATGCCGATTGCCCTTCGTATGCCCGCTCTCTCACCCACCATGGAAGAGGGAACATTGTCCCGCTGGCTGGTCAAAGTCGGTGACAAGGTTTCTTCCGGGGATATTATCGCCGAGATTGAAACCGACAAGGCGACCATGGAATTCGAAGCGGTTGATGAAGGCATCATTGCGCATATCCAGATTGCCGAAGGGACTGAGAACGTTGCTGTGGGCACAGTCATCGCGACCATTGCCGAAGAGGGCGAGGATGCAGCCTCGATCGAAGCTATGGGAGAACAGGCCGCTCCTGCACCGGCACCTGCACCGGCCGCCAGTGAGCCAGCCGCCAGTGAGCCAGCCGCCAGTAAGCCAGCCGCTTCACCTGCATCAACTCCGGCACCTGCATCAGCTCCGGCACCCGTGCCAGCCGCATCCGGCTCGCGTATTGTCGCCTCACCGCTAGCTCGCCGGATTGCCGAGCAGAAGGGGATCGACCTTGCTGGGGTGAAGGGAAGTGGTCCCAACGGCCGAATCGTGAAGGCCGATGTCGAAAGCGCCAAGCCCGGCGCTGCGGCGCCTGCAACAGCGCCCGCATCCGCCGCTATGCCAGCGCCGGCCACTGCGCAGATCGAGGCGCAGATCG
>Ga0100391_1006667_pt1 | contig 10352 bp, 3 predicted proteins | sample CryGeymeta201515_FD_81541 | JGI IMG/M metagenome (GOLD analysis project Ga0100391, IMG submission 81541) | Groundwater microbial communities from Crystal Geyser aquifers in Utah, USA - Crystal Geyser metaG 2015-15 | ecosystem: Environmental > Aquatic > Deep subsurface > Groundwater | place: USA...
CGTGCGCCCCGGCGCGGTGCCGTTCCGGCCCGGCATGACCGTGCGCGCCGCCATCGCGGAAGCGGGCGGGATTTCGCAACTGCAAAACGCCCTGTCGACCGGGTTCACCGGCGCGCCCGACGCGCTGGCGCAAGTGCGCGCCCTCACTCAGGAGCGCGCGCTGCGCCGCGCCGAGCGCTGGCGCCATCAGGTGCTGATCGGCGAAGCCCGGATCGACGCGCCGCCCGACGCCGCAGCGCTCGGCGTGCCGGAGGCGGCGGCGGCTTCGCTCATCGCCGCGCAGAGCCGGCTGATCACGCTGACCATGGAGCAGCGGGCCACCGAGGACTCCTTCCTGGAGGCGGCGCAGAAACAGATCAATGAGCGCCAGACCATCCTTCAGCGCCAGGCGGAGACGCAGCAGGGCGCCGTGGCGGCGGATGAGGAGGATCTCGTCCGGGTGCAGCGGCTGCTGGAGCGCGGGGTTGTGCCGCAGGACAGGCTGCTCGACGTGCGCCGCGCGCAGGTTCTGTCGGCCACCCGGCTGTTGTCCACCCAGAACGATCAGGAGCGCGTGGCGCTGGACGCCATCCGGATCGCCAACGAGGCCAACAGCACAGCTCCTGAAAGGACGTCTGCTGGCCTGACGGAGATCGTCTCCCTCGATGCGCGGCTTTCCGATATCGAAGCGCGGCTGCTGGCCGCGAAGGAGCGTCTCGCGATGGCCGGCCTGGACGCGGAAGCGATGATGGTGACCGCCGGGACGGAACCATCCGCGCTTGTTCACCGCAGGAACGGCGCCGAAGCCGAGGTCATGGAGATCCGTCTCGACGAGCTGGTGGAGGCCGGCGACGTCATCGAAATCGACATGCGCGCGCCGACGCCGTAACCGGCGAACCGAGCCATAAGCGTCGGCTTGCGGACCCGCGCCGCAGCGCGCGCCACAGACGGACCACCGGCCAGCCGCAGGGCGCGACCCGAAAGCGCCTCGCGCGACTTCAGGATTTACATCCCCTAAACATATTGATGCTAATTATCTCGATCTATTACGACACAAGCCTTTTAACGCCGTTCTTTTCAAAGGATCATTTTCATGTCGACTGACACGCATAACCTGCGCGCGACATCCGCCGTTGGCCCTTCGCGGCGCATTCGCACCGTGATCCCGGCCGACGATGCGCCGCTGGCCGACGGCCAGACCCGGGCGCTGTTCGTCGGCGTCGGCGGCAGCGTCGCCGTCGAGGACGCCACGGGCGAGGTGGTGGTGATCGAATCCGCCGCATCCCAGTATCATCCCGTGGCGGTGCGGCGCGTGCTGGCAAGCGGCACCACCGCCGCCAGCATCCTCGCGCTTTACTGAAGAGCCAGAGCCATCATGCTGACACTGGCGAACGGCGCGTTATTCGCGTCGTCGATTGCGGGCCCGCGCGTGACGCCGAAGCCCGCACCGATCCTTTTCGCGCGGGCGCCCAGCCTCACGCCCGGCCTGCCTGTCGGCGCGGTCCTCACCGCCGATCCGTCAGACATCGGCGGCGCGACGTGGGGCACTGACGGCACGACGCCGACCATCGCCGCGCAGAGCGTCTATGACGGCGTGACGCCCTACCGCATGACGATGACCGCCGCGGACCAGTGGGCGATGCCTGCGGTATCCGCCGATGCCGTGACTGGCGACACCTACATCGCCGTGTTCGTCGGCAAGCCGGTCAGCGGCGACAAGATCGGCGGCGGTGTCAGGCTCACCAGCGCCTTGAACCGCGTCGATGCGGACGTGACCGCGAATGTCGCATCTGGCACGCCCACCTACGCCGTGACCAGCGTCGGCATTGACGCCGGTTCGGTCACGTCTCACGCCGTGGGGCTGGAGCGGTTCGACGGCGGGTTTGTGCGACTGAGCCACATCTTCTCGCGGACCTATGCCGTCGCAAATGACAAGGCGTATCCGATGTGGTCCGCTGCGGCCTCCGGCGCAGTCATCGACGGCTATCGCTGCGGCCTGTTCAAGCTGACCCGCCCCGCAGCCACGGCAACCGCCGCCAGTGAGACCGAGATCGCCCTGAGCCTTGACGATGCGTGGGCTGGCTGGGCGCTGGGCGCGACGGTCGAATACCGCGTCGATGGCGGGGCCGCTGTCGCCGTGCCTGAGCCGGGCGTGACGCTGATCACCGTGGCCGGGCCGGGAACCTACACCGTCGAGCGCCGGGAAGTCTGGCCGGACTCGGCTGTGCCCGGCGTCTCGCCGCTGATGGTTGGCGGAGGTTCATCGTTCTCGACCTTGTGGGAGGCGCTGTGATGGCTGTCGTTGTTCCCGCCGCGCCGCTGGCGCTGATCGCCCATGCGGACGGCCCGCTGGTGCGCGACTTCGCGACCCGCGCCGCCTATGGCGACGCCGAGACCTTTGGCGGAGTGGCGGAGGTCACGCATCTCGCCGCTGCAACCCCCGCCGTCGCCAACACCGGCAAGCCGGTCAGCCTTGGCGGCGCCGAGATCACCCATGTCGGCAAGACCAGCATGTGGGCGACCGCCTACAAGCATTCCAGCACCGACGTCGTGCCCATCGGCGCGACGCCCGGCGTGGGCGAGATCGAACTGACCGAGGAACGCGGCGTGGTGTTCGACCCGCTGGGCCACCACGACGATCTTGCGCCGCTGGCCGCGCGCACCGTCAGCTACCGCGCCACGCTGGACGGCGGCGCGGAGACCGACGCGAGCGTGACCGTGCTGGGTGCGGCGGGGCTGGCGACGCAGAAGGGTGTTTCGGTGGTGGCGCTGGACGCGGACGGCGATCCGGTCGCATTCCGCTTCGACCGCCCGATGCGGATCGGCCTGACGGCGGATCGGACCGCCTTCGTGGTGGCCGAGCCGCTGACCCGCCCGGCGATCACCGGCGTCAGGTTTCTCTCCAACGATGGCGTTCCCCAGGACATCGCGCTGACCAACGGGCGTTCGCGCATCGTGACATGGCGGGGCGCGACGCTGTGGGTTCTGGCCGCGCCGGGGCGCATCCCGCTGGGCGATCCGACGCCGCTGACCATCACCACGGCCTACAGCTCGAAGGTGGCGGAGCCGACGTGGGGCGCCGAGTGGAGCGGATCGGCAGGCGTTCACGCCAAGCTGACAGTGCGCGGCAACTTCGAGACGGCGCATCTGTATCTCGACGCAGGCGCGGGCGAAGCGCAGGTGCGGTTCCGCCCCGCCGCGGGCGGGCGCTGGTTCCCGGCGCAGCCGCTGTGGTTTGACGATCCGACGCAGCCGGGGCGCAACCCGGCGGACTTCACGCACGGCTATTTCGGTGAAACCGTGGCGATGAGCGAGATCATCCCCGGCGCGCATCGCGGCGTGATCCTGCATCTGGCGGCGGGCGAGAGCTATGACGTCGAGGTTGCGCACGGCGGCGTTGTCTATCGCCAGACCGTCGCGACGCGCAGCTACAAGCCCGCCAAGACGTCATGGGAGATCGGCGCGCGGACGCAGGTCATCAGCGTCGAGCGCTCCGGCGCGGACGTGGTGGTGTCGGAGGGCTGGGGCGGGTCCAAGGTTACGCTGCACACCTTCACCGCGCCCGCCGGGTATGTCGAGCTGACCGGGTTGCGGCTGCGCGGGGCGACGCTCTACGTCAACACCCATGGCGTGATCGTGCGCGATGGCGACGTGCTGGGCGCGCCGGGCAGCAACGTCAGGTTCGGCCCGCTCGGCTATGACGTTCGCCTTGTGCGGGGGCGCTATCGCGGCTGGGGCAATCAGGATGGAACCAGCGGCTGGGGGATGAAGGCGCGCGGCAACGGCTGCGTGCTGATGAACCAGTCCACCATCTTCGACGGCGACGCCGACATCTACTATTCCGGCCAGAACGGCGGGGCCTATGACGTGCCGACCGACCAGCAGCACGGCAACCACACGGTCGCCATGATCGGGATGCTGATCGGCGCGCCGCGCCACCCGGCCAACTCGTGGCAGCACATCCGCGCCGACAGCGCGACCAGCACGCACCCCTACGGATCGACGGTGCTCTACTCGTCTCGGGGCAGCTTCAAGGGGCTGAACGCGCTGCTCGACCTCTCCGTGGACGCGCCGCGCTTCAAGTGCGTGGACGAGCTTATCAGCGGCGACAACGACGGCATCCGGCGCGGACCGGCGGGGCCTGACCTGCTGATGGGGCCGCTGTTCATGGCCGGTTCGTCCGACGATGCGGTGGAACTGGACGGCCCCGCGCCAAACTGCGCCGCCGTGGGGGTGCATTTCGAGGCGCGGCATATCGCATCTGAAGCGCACTCGCCGCAGTCGATCCTGAGCGCTGCGCCGATCTATTGGGGGCCGGTCATAGTCAGCCGCTGCAGCGCGGTGTGGCTGAAAGAGCCATGGATGTATGTCGTGCCGGGCGTCCCGCGACCGTTTGGCTGGCCCACCCTGCGGATGCTGAAAATCCCGCGGCGACAGGACGGCCTGACCACTGACAACGGCTGGATATTCATGTGGCACTGCACGATGCGCGGCGCAGACGGGACATCCTCGAAGGGCGAGGCGCAGATGTGGTGGCAATACACCGGCGGCGCGATCTTCACCGCCGTGCGCAACTGCCTGTTTCGCCAGCGCGACACCTGGACCGACCCGAGCGGCAGCGATGTGATCTGGCAGAACAACGACTTCCTGAAAGGCGGGACGTCGCTGGGCTATATCGGCGAGACGCCGATCCTCGCCAATCCTTCGGTTGTCGCCGTCGCCCAACGGGCGTTCAACATCAACGATGGCGGGCCGTGGGCTGTTGCTGACGCTGACCTGCGTTGCGGAGGGGCGGTGTAAATGACAGCGCCCACCCCATACCGGGGCGGGCGCGCCGCGTCAGATTATCTGGCCGAAGTCGGACGGCGCGATGCCTTCGATCAGAACCACCGAGTCGTTGAAGTCGTAGTTGATGCCCAGATAGTCGTGCGCGAAAATATAGGTGTCGTCGATCGGATTGAGATCGGCGTCCAGCGCCTGGAACACGCGCACGGCGTGGCCCTGCTGAACGAGATCCAAGTCCGCGATCAGCACCGTCTCCGGCGTTCCGGTCGTCAGTTTCTCGGCATAGGTGTAGTTGGAGACCGGGCCGCCGTTCCAGCCGACGATGTCGTACTTGTTGCCGTCGGTGGCCACCAGCCGCGGCCCGTAGTCGGGGTTGAGCCGCGGGTCGGTCGAATGCGGCCCGATGCTGAGGCCGAAGGACACGCCGTCCCAGGTGTCCACCGACCCGTCGTTGAACGCGACCGTGACGCCGTTCGAGGCGTCGCCGTCGCTGTCGGCGGGCGCTCTTGCGGTAACCTCACCCGGCACGATGCTGGCGATGGCGAAGCGAGTCTCATCCGGATTGGTGCTCACGCGAATCGGCAGAATTGTCTGCGTTCCAATGTCTTCCGCCCGCGTCTCGCGATCTTGATTGTTGATGTCGTTCGGGGCGTGCAGCGCAAGCCAGGCCGTGGTCGGCCCGTGATAAGAGGCGATGAAAACCGCGCGCGCCGCATCGTAGCCGTCGGCGATCTTCCAGTAGGGCGAAAGCACTTCGGTCTCGGGAAAGATCGCCTCCCACACGCTCTCGTTACGGAACACCGTCCGGGCGCCGGCGTTGATGTTGCCGAGCCCCTCGAAGCGGTTGCCGAAACCGAAGACCGCCATGATCTCGTTCAGGCTCGGCTCCTGCCCGAACTCCGGCTCGCGCTGCCAGAACCCGGCGAGATCGACGGTGGCGACCGGATCGTCGCCGTCGTTGGTGCTGAGCTGCAGTGCGCCGAAGAACGAGGTGTCGGTCTCGTCGGTCAGGTTGGACGGCGACGGCGGGGTGAACTGGGCCCGGTCGAAGCGCACCGTAACGTCGATCGACCCGCCCGGCGCCAGAGACAGCGAGTCGAAGATCGCCGGATTGTCCAGAACGAACGGCCCGGTCAGCGTGGCGTCGGAGAACACGAGCGAATCCGTGCCGGTGTTCGAGATCGTCACGACCCCGGTATCCTTGAACGCCCGGGCGGCCGTGGTGTCCGGCGCGCGATAGGTCGGCGTCTCAAGATAGGAGAAGTGCAGCCGGTCGCTGAAATAAGAGGCGTCCTTGCTGTCGATGGCGATCTGCGCGTCGCTGGTCGTCAGCGTCAGGTCGAGATAGTCCAGCGCTGCGGCGCCGGGCTGTTCGCTTACCACGGACAGGGCGTATTGTCGGCCCGGCGACAGGGTCGCCGTGATCGTCGTCTCGCCCGCGTCGCCCGCGCCGGGGAAGTCGCCCGACCCGATCTCGACCTGGTCGCCGCCGTCGGTGGACAGCAGGAAGCGGACGTTTCCGCCATCGGGCGCCCCCGCGTTCGCCGCCACGTCGAGAGCATAGACGCCGCCGATATCGACCGTGAAGTAATACAGCACCTCCGCGCCGCCGAGGATCGCCACCGTGCCGTCGGCGGCCTCGGTCTCGATCCGCGCGACGCCGTCCACGCTGGCGAACACCGGCGTCACCGGCTGGGATGACAACAGCACCCGGTCGATATCGGGGCCGACGCCGTCCGCCGCCTGCAGCTCGATGCTGTGCGCGCCTGCGGACAGGAACAGCTTGACGGTCTTGTCGGTCCAGTCGGCGGAGGGACCGGCCTCGAATGCGACGACCGCGCCCGGCGCGCCGTCAACGGCCAGGCTCAGCGACCGCGGATCGGCGCCGGGCGAGAGGGCGTATTCCACGCGCAGGTCATAGACCCCCGCCTCGGCCACCTCGACCAGCCATTCGGCGCTCTGCGCGCCGGACCCGGTGAAGGCGATGAAGGCGTCTCCCGAGGCCGGGCGCCCGGCCACGGCCGCGCTGACGGCCATGGGGCCGGACAGGAACGCCTCTTCGGCCTCGTACACTTCGTAATTGACCCCGCCGACATCGGCGATGGCGTCGGGCGTCAGCGTTTCGCCCACGGACACCGGCGTGAAGATCAGCGCGTCGATGTTGGGCGCATTCTGGCTGTCGGTCTGCGCAAGGATGAAGCTGTTCGATCCCGCTTGCAGCGTGAACAGGCCGCCGACCTCCTGCCACGCGGTCCAGGCGCCGGTGCGGGTGTCGCTGATCGCGACCGACTGGGCGCCGCTGCGCAGCTCGACGCCGCGGGTTGTGGCGCTGCCGTTCGCATAGCGGACGGACACCAGATAGTCGCCGGCGGCGGGCGCGTCGAACACATAGCGCAGCTTGTCCCCGGCGCCGCCGTTGATATCGACATAGCCGGCGCCGATGAAGTTGTCGTTCAGCCCGTCGCCGTTCAGATCGTTGGCCGGGTTGCCGTTATGCGTCGCGGGATCGTCCAGCAGAACGTATCCCGACGCGCCGTCGTCGATCAGCTCGAGGTCCGGGCCATCGACGATCTGCGACCCGGTCGCCGGATCGAACAGGATGCCCGCCGATGCGGTGTTTCCGGCGGCGTCGGTGACGCGAACCTGAACCGGCGTGCGGTCGGCGAAGCCCGACATGTCGAGCATGACGCGGTCGCGCCCGTCGCGCAGCACCGGCGCGAACGTGGCGCCGCCGTCGAAGCTGACCGCCACGCTCACGATGTCGGCGTCCACGCCGTCGAGGTCGAACACGACCTGACCGGAGCGCTCGGCGTTGACGATGTCGAACCGCAGATCGCCCTCCGCATCGGCGCTGACGTCATCGGTCGGCGGCGTCGGATCGAGGCGGACGATCTGGCTCTGCCCGGTGGAGCGATCCAGCGTCAGCAGATAAAGCCTGCCGTCCGCGCCCTCGATGATGTCGAGCGGATCGACGTAGGAGATCGGATCGCCCGCCACGTTGCGCAGGATGAAGTCGCCCGTCACCGCCCCCGACGCATCCAGCGTCAGCGCGCGGACGGTGTTGCCGGCGGAATACTCGGTCACGAGGATCGCGCCCTGCAACAGATCGCCGAACACCGCGCTGCGATACTCGATCGCGCCATTCGGCGAGCGGTTGCGCCCCAGCGAATAGTTCGCCGCCGGATCGAAATCGGAATTGGGCTGGACGCCCTCCGGATAGGCGCTGATCTCCTGCGGGTCCGCGCCTGCGGTCGGGTTGCCGCCGAAGCCGATGAACTCGCCGCGCACCGGGTTGGTGTGGCCGTGGAACGAACCTTGCGACAGGCGGAACAGATAGTCGTCCTGCACGCCCAGCGCTTCGAGACTCTCATCCACGCCAGGCGTGGACGGGTCGTCGGGCAGCGCGCCGCCCGAGGACGAACCGTTGGTGGGCGCGTAGATGAAGCCGTTGCCGTGGGCCACAAGATCATAGGCGTTGCGAGCGCCGGTGGCGAAGAGGCGCACCGGCGCGTCCGCGGCGAACGGATCGTAGAACTGACCGTCCAGACCGTTCGAACCGTCGCCGTCCAGATCGATGATCGCGCTGGCGGAGTCGGCGGTCTCGCGCACCGTCGCCACGCCTTGCGCGGTGAAGTGCAGGAAGTAGCCGGTGAACGGGCCGCTCGTGATGAAGATGCCGCCGTTGGTCAGGTCGCCGTCGTCGGTGGGGGCGAGCACGCCATCCACCGTCTCGCTATAGCCGAAGCGCCGGTTCACGCCGCCCTGGGGCAGCGGCTCGGTGCTCACGTCGAAACCGCCCGCAGGCGCGGTGCGGGTGTGGTCGATCTCCAGCACCGCCGCCGACAGCAGCCGCTCGGGCCGGTAGCCCCAGGCGACGTTCGCCTCGCCCAGCGAGCTGTTGGAGCCTTGCGCCACATACATCAGATAGGCGGGCGCGTCCGGCTCGGCCGCGTCGGGGTTGGCGCGAAACACGATGCTGTTGGTCACATGGTCGCCGTTCGAGCGCGGCAGGCCGCGCACATAGGTCTCCGCGTCGCCCGAAAACGCCGCGCCCCCGTCGAGGGTGATCTTGCTGATGCGACCCGAGAAATCCGGCACGCCGTTGTCGCGGCCGTTGAGCGGGATCGGATCGTTGTCCGTCACCCAGAGCACCGAGGGGTTCTCGGGATCGAAGGCGAGGCCGACGATGCCGCGCGCCGCGCCCGCGGTGTTGAAGTGATCGGTCGAAAGCGTCAACGTCTCGCGGTTCGACAGCGACCCGTCGGCGGGGTCGACGGCCCAGCGCACGATCTGACCGGTCAGACCCGCAGCGTAGAGATACGCCCCGTCGGGCGAGACGGCGACCGACGTCAGCATGACATCGGTGGTCTCAAGCGTGTCGGTGAACGCCACCGCGCTCGGCTCCGGCGGCTCCACGGCGCCGGTCAGGAAGCTGGTCGAGAACTTCTCGAACTCCCGCGTGGCGCCGCCGGCGCCCGCGTCCACCGGACCGCGATCACGCGCCCCGTCGATGATCAGCGTATAGTTGGTGAAGGGCTTGAGCGCGGCGTCAGGGGTGATGGTGATCGAATCGAACCCGGCCGTGGTGTTGGCGGTGAACGCCACGACGGCGCCGGTCAGCGTCTCGATCAGGCGGATCGAGCCGTCGCCGAGGCTGTCGAGCAGAACGCCGCCGCGCCCAGCGGCGAAATCGATGCCGAGCACGATATCCGACGACGGCGCGATGGTCGCGAACGACCCGTCCGCCGGATCGAGCGCCACCACCGAGCCGTCGTTGCGCGAGATGCCGACGACGGAGGTGAAGCCGTTGTAGTCGTCCGGCGCCGGGTTGGCGTCGTCCGGCGTCAGATCGGGAAGCGCGCGGATATCGACATAGTGGATCTCGGTGACGTTCCCGCCCTGCGCCGAGAGTGTCAGAAGCCCGTCCGTGACCTCGGCCACGGCGGTGACCTGCTCGGCCTTGAAGGCGGAGACGTTGCTCCAGGCGCTGGTCAGCGCACCTTCGATGAACAGGCGATAATCGCTGTCGTTGGCGCCGCCGGGGTCGCCGACGCCCACCGTCACCTCATACCAGCCGTCCGCCAGCGCGATCTCCCACGCGGTGCGCACGGTAAAGTCGGGCCGGTCGAAATGGGCGTAGCTCAGCAGGCGGGGGTCGTAGGTCGAGAAATCCACCGTGCGCTGATCGGCGGGCAGCGATCCGTCGTCGGGCAGCGTCACCGTCCCGGCGCGAACATTGATCGCATTTGAGGGGAAGGTTCCGCTGATCGGCGTCGAGACGGTCGGATCGGCGTCGAGCACGGAGTCTTCGGTGACCCAGCCATAGGTCTGGCCATTGCCGCGATCACCGTAAGGGTCGAAGCTGTCCTTGAGATATCCCGTCGGCGCCGCGTCGAAGGGCCGCTGGAAATTGACGCGGATCGTGTCGCGGGGACCCGGCTCCTCACCAAGCGGTTCGGTGACGCTGACCGCCAGCGCCACCGGGGCGCTCTCCAGCCCGGCGCCGTCCACCGCGAACACCTCCAGCGCCAGCGCGCCCAGGGCCAGGTCATCGGGCAGGCTCAGCGTCGTCCCCGACACCGAGACCC
>Ga0100391_1006669_pt1 | contig 10347 bp, 10 predicted proteins | sample CryGeymeta201515_FD_81541 | JGI IMG/M metagenome (GOLD analysis project Ga0100391, IMG submission 81541) | Groundwater microbial communities from Crystal Geyser aquifers in Utah, USA - Crystal Geyser metaG 2015-15 | ecosystem: Environmental > Aquatic > Deep subsurface > Groundwater | place: USA...
GAAAATAAAAATGAAAAAACAAATAACAAAAAACAGCAGAATTATACAACTACGCAAAAAGGGATTAACAATCCCTGAAATCGCAAGACGATTAGGGAAATCAATATATTATGTTTATTCCCGTATAAACCCACAATATTCACCTAAAAAAATTAAAAAAAGGAGAACAAAAAAATAAAATGGTATATATACCTGTAGATAGAGATAAGAAGGCAAGCCACAATATTTCCATATTAATAAAAATACTTGAAAAAAGAGGAGGCAAACCTTTTAAAGTTCGTTTAGATATGGATGATATGGGTGGTAGATATGTTGAACCTCCTCGTTATATTTTTATTAGAAATCTACGTGATATTATAAACTATGAGGGGATTTTAGGATACGCAGATAAAATCTCGATGAGCAGCAAAAAAAATACAAAACTATGGTAAAAAACTATGAAATGATAGTTATGGTGAATATTCAACAAAATCAAAAAAAGGAGGACAAAAAAATAAAATGGTAAAAAAAACAAAATCAAAAACAACAAAAAAGAAAAGAGGGTAAAGTGAAAAAAACAAAAGTCATTCGTCAAACAAAAAAAAAGGAGGACAAAAATGAAAAACAACATTAATACAATAACTAATTTATTAGTTATTATTGGTGCGATTAACTTAGGGGTTATGGGTGCGCTAAACACAAACATAATTTCTACATTATTTACATCATTACCTATCATAAGCACAATATCATATATTGTAATTGGTTTGTCGGGTTTGTATCTTGCATCTAAGTTATATTTTTAAATATACTTAAACATGAACTTTCTTTTTTAAACGAAACTTTCATAAACATATTATGGTAAATAATAAAATATATGCTATTATTTTAGTAATAGTTGTGCTTTTATTATGTAGCACAGGTATTTCTTATGCACAAACCCAGAACGACAGCACAAAAATAAATTATGCAATAATTGAAAAAGCCAATGTAATTGAAGATATTTTACTTAAAGCAGGTTTAATGCAAACAGGTGCTATTTATATAGATTATAGAGGTCAGAATATTGAATATACTACTGCATCCCAATCAAAAGAGGGAAATTTAGTGTTTGCTCCTGGTGAAGCAATCACCTTTACTTCTTATTTTAATGGATATCAAATTTGTCACGCCGCCCGTTTAAGATCTTGCGATACTAATGATTATTCTTATGATGGGTGTAGTCCTAATCAAAATGATCAAAAGAATTTTCACGCATATACATTAGGAGATCCATATACTGCTTCCAATCCAATAACACTATATACTACTTCTAATATGTATTGTTGTAAACAGGGGTCAAGCGATTATTTTAAAGTTCAGGTTTCAACAAATGTTCCAAAAACAGAAGGAAAATATGAAGCAAATATACAGATAAGTTCATCAACTGTTAAAATGTCTTGCCCAGGGGTTACAAGTTATGATTCAGTTTCAGCTAAATATGATGTTGCATCTTCAAAAAAATGCACCCCATCATACATAGGAAATAGATATTGTGAGGGTAGTACAGTTTATCAGAATTGGGTAGAAAGTGACTGCAAAACCATAACTAAAAAGAAAATAGAGGATTGTAATCATGGTTGCAGTGATGGAGAATGTAAAACTTCATCATCATATTCTCCACCACCATCTACCCCACCACCTGACAAAACCTGTGATGATAAAACAGAATATTTTTGTGAAAATAATAACATTATAGCAGAAAACACTTATTATAATTGTAATGTTGAAAAAGTAAAAATAAGCAGTTGTAGTGAATTAACAATTTGTAAGGGTGATATAGGACCAAACAAACCAGCGTGTGTGTCTTTTACTGATGGAAAAGGTGAAAATATCAAAAAACCTGTTGGCGGGGGGATAGCGAATGAACATATTGTTTTGGGTTTCATTGGTTTGGTATTTGTTTTATTACTTTTTTTAGTATTTTATTTAAATAAACATAAAAAAGGAGGTAGAAAATAATGGCACCTAAAAAACAATTATATTTTATTCTTATATTTTTTATTTTAATTATAGGAATACTTGCTATAAAAGGACATACAATTTTTTCAACTGCGACTAATATTGATGGTTGTCAGTTTGTTGAGCCATTATATGATAATATAATATGTGAGCGTTCAGGTAGTACTACAACCAGCAACTTTAAATTTGAGAAATTAATAGGTTATTATTATGGAGATGAGAATGTGATTAAAAACAACAATTATAAAGATTATATTTTTGGGGTTAAGGAAAACACACCCGAAGCAACAACTATAGTTTATTGTGATGTTGATGGTAAGTCTCGCTTTCACTACCAACTTAGTGGTGATAATAATTGTGACATTGGCAATAAGGAAAATTATTTATGCAAAGCAGACATAACAAGAAATAAAAATACTGTTTTACCAAATATTAAAGCAGGCGAAATAATAAGGATATATGGTTGTGAAGATATATATGGGGGGCATGGAGGGGAATTAAAGTTTAGTTATACTCCATATCGACTTGTATTACAAAAACAAACAGGGGAAAGGATAATACAAGACAGTTTGACTTGTGATTTAGTTAAAAGTAGTTTGTATAAAAGTAGTATATTTGATGCTATATGTATAAGTGGAGATTTTAATAAAATTTGCGGAACTAATATTTATATGACTGCAAATAATAAAGATATTTCTAAAAGTTATGTTTTAGGGTGGGGTGATTGGATAAATTACTACTCAGGCGTTAGACCTGCTATTGATGACCCCGAGCTTAATGCGAGAGTTGTTAGATATAATAATGAATTGGTATATTGTGAGGCGATTAGTGGGGGGAAGGCTAATTTAGAAAAAATAATTACTTTTAAAACAATATCAGGCAATTGCTATAAAGCACCTGATAGAAGCGAAAGTGGTATAATTAAAAATGTTCAATGTTGTCCTGGTGCAAGAATGGCGAATGCTGTTTGTGGTGATGATTTTATTTGGGCTACCCAAACAATGCCACCTGAAAATGGTAATAAATGCCAAAGCGGATATGAATACTCCAGTAATAGTAAAACATGTGAAAAGACTACATCCTGCACATTAACCTCTCAATGTTATGGTGGGGGGAACTTTGTTACAGATTATGGAGCAACAACTCCTACTAAAAGTAAATATAATTGTGTAAATGGAAAGTGTGTTATTGTTAAAAAAGAGATAGTAGAATGCACAACAAACTCTGACTGTAGAGATGGTGTTTGTGATGTAAATACTAATAAATGTGTAAGTGGAAGGGGTGTGGTTTCTGCGGTTTGTGGTGATGGTATTTGCACAGCAGGTTTAGAAAATATTATAAATTGTCCTTCTGATTGTGCAAAAGATAAAGAAAACATAATATCTAATCTTTTGTTTTTTATATTATTTGCTGCTTTTGGTGGGTTTTTGTTTTATGCAATTGCAAGGGATGTTATATGGGCTGTAATAGGACTTATTGTAGGTTTAGCAGTTGCTCTTATAGTTCAGTGGGTTTTAGTAAATTGGGTTGTTTTATTGCTTGGTAGCACTCTTGTAGGGTTAGCTGGCGGAGTTGTGCTCTACTTCTTTGGTGGAGTAATCATCATCATAATAGGCATTATTGTTCAAATAATAGGTTTAATGAGAAACAAATAATGAAATTAAAATTTAAACAAGTCTTCTTAGCATTAACAATTTTGCTCGGTATTCTTGCGTTGATTATATTTTCTCATTGCGGGCTACAATTATTTTCTGTTACTACTGATGTTGGGGGGTATGCAAAAATATCTTCATTTTATCAAGATTTAACGCTAAAAAGTAATGATACTCTTACATTAACAAATATTCACACTTATAGCAGCGATAGTGGTAAGTGTGGTAATGGTGCAAACACTTGGCATAGGTATGGTGGATTTATTAAAGTATTTATATACTTAGAAGACCAACTAATAACCGAAAACGCATATTATTATGAAACAGGAGATTACGGATCTTCAAGTAGATATTTTGACAGAAAAGTATTGATTGATTTAGGACAAAAAGGAATTAAAAGCAATATATATAATTTAACAACAATTTATTATATATCTCCAATAGTGGAAACTCATGATCACGGGTGCAGGGGGGCAGACCAGGTTGATATGGGTTGCACACATTATGATATAAATGGATGTACTTATTCTGGCAGGTATGATTGGGATAGTCCTATGAATTTTAAGTGTAATTCTTATTTTGGGGGTAATCCAAATCAAGAAATAAAATGTGGAAATGAAACATATGCTATTAATAGATGTGCTGGTTGGAAAGATAAGGGTTTTTTTGCTTCACAATTTGCCACTTGTGAATTTCTTGCAGTATATGGTGGAAACAAATTAGAAATATCTTTACAGGATATTGTAGGTAAGAGTATGAGTGAAGCAACACCATCTCAATTAGATATTTTAGTAAATTCAACAGGTTCAAAAAAATTTAAAAAGTTTATTACAAAGGAAACACTTGTAGTATATGACAAATATAACACAACAGCACGAAACGATGAACAACACATACTCCCAATTGGTGGGCATCAACAAGATTATAACTATACTAAAACAGTCATAATTACGAAAAATGATGTATTTGAATATAATAAAATAGTTTGTGATGGTTCTTGGTTTTTTTATAGTTTATTTGTTATATCTTGCTTATTATTGATTTGGGTTAGACGACGCATTAAAGATTAATATATTTTTTAAATAAATTATGAGGATAGCACCATGGTTTTTTTTAAAAGAAAACTTTTTCAAAATAGGACTTTTTATTACAATAGCAATAGGACTTTTAAATTTTGTTAATAAGATTGTAAAAGGCGAGGACTTAAATTATGCAAAGATAATATTAGACCCTATATTACAAAACGATAAAGAAATAATATATTATTTAGATACGATGTCAACAACGCTTGATTTAAATTGGTTGTTAATTGTAATTTTATGGATATTTATTTTTGCTTGCTTAGTTGAAGTGATATGGAGCATTTATTTTTTTATAAAAATAATTTTGTTTTTTGTTCCTACAACTGCTCTGCCTATGTCGAGCACAGTGGGTTTATGGGTTATAAGCGCAGGAGTGTTAGGTTGTTTGATTTGGGCTTATAATATCCTTGCTTATCAAACGGCATATATGCCATTTTCAGGTATTTTAGCATTATTTTTATATATTATACCCCACGCAAGTAATATTTTTGCTTTATAATACGAGCAATAACACATTAATTTATGTATTTATTATTATAGCCAATATATGGCTTAATTATAGCCAATCTGGGGCTTTTTTATTTGCTTTTAATAGGTTTATATACCCCTTTTAATTTATATTAAGATTTTTTTTTATTAGGGTCGTAATCAAAACTTTTAGAGATAGATTGAGTATGTCCCTTATTATAAAAAAGCAAAAATAAACACATAATACCTAAACCTGCAATAAATCCTACTATAGCACTGTTTATGTTGAATTGTGTTCCTAAATATAAATAAAGAATAATTGATATAAGTGTGAGAACTACACCCACAAATAATTCTATTCTTACTCCTTCGCTTTTATTCATTTTGTTTTAATTCCTTTTTTTTATATTTTTAATATTTTAATAAACAACACAAACAAAGAAATAAATAAAGTTATTAAAAATCCTATGTATATAAGAGAAGTACAATATGTGACAAGTTCTGAAAATGTATATTCTGCGCATAAACTACCTGGAAAATACACCCCTGACACAAAGATAAGCCCCACCCATAAAAGATATATAATTATAGCGTAAGGAATAAAACCTATAATAGATCCTTTATTTTTTTTATCAAACATTTTTTCCCATCCTATTTTTTATGTTTTGATTTGTGGTAATATGCATAATTAACAAATTACTAAAAAGCAAAGCACAAACATAAACCCCTTGTGTAAAAGCGAGATTATTATATAAATAAAATCCTGATAGGTTTGCTGCAATAAAAGCCGTAATAAATAAAATTTTTTCTTGTAGTGGCAATTGTAATAGCTCTTTTACTTTATCTTTTAACCAGTTATTTACATTTAAAAGTGATGTTATCATAATATATTTATAATAGGGTGTTTAAAAGGGATATAAAAATCTAAGTATATTATAATAATTTTTAGGTAGGTAAATTATGGAATTATTATAATATAAAATTATAAAATTAAAATAGTTTATTTATACATATCTTAATATAAAACCATTGTTTTATATTAAAAGATAAAGTTAAAAATATTCTAAATATCAAAATTAGGGTCAAATAAGGAATAAGGGGTATATAAACATATTAAAAGCAAATAAAAAAGCCCCAGATTGGCTATAATTAAGCCATATATTGGCTATAATAATAATAAATACATAAATATAATATGGGGATTAAGAAGCAAAAACCTAAAAAAGAACAAATTGAAAACATAGATAAATATGAATATCTTGACGAGTATAAGAAATACCTTGAAAAAAAAACTCTATCTTACCATACAATCAAAAACTATGTTATAAATACACATAGGTTATTAACAGATATAAAAGCCGAATTTAAACAAAAAATACCACCTGCTGAACTTGAATTATATTTATTTAATAGACAAAAAAAACCCCATATTTTTTTAGCATCAGTTATTCATTACTTTATTTTTTTAATGTTTGCCCGAGTAATAAATGAAAGCGATTTAAAGTTTTATAAAGAAAAAGCAAAGCAAGTGTCAAAACAATATAAAAACCACGCACGTAAATATTTAGCGACATTACCTCTTGAAAAATGTGTGCAACTTGTAAAAACCACAAAAAACGAAGAAATACGCTTAATTATTCCTCTTATTTTTGATACAGGGGGACGCATAGGTGCTATTCTTAAATTAAAGTTAAGCGATATTATAATTGAAAATAATGGTGATATAAGTATTACTAAACTATTTTTGCAAGAAAAAGGAAATAAACGCAGATTATTAAAAATTACACCCCAAACCAATAGATTACTACAAGATTATATAAAAAATCATCCTAAAAACAAAAGATATATCTTTTTTGAAGAGAATAAAGTAAGTCAGAGATGTTTAGAGTTAAAATATTATAATATTTACTCAATAATAAAAAATGAAACAAGGGGCAGTCTTGAGGATTATGGAGTTAGTTTTCATTGTATAAGAAGAGGCACGGGCAGTTATTGGTATAGTATAACCAAAGACTTAATTGCCGTGCAAAATTTTTTAGGACATTCAAGCCCTGACACAACTTTAAAATATATTCAAGCAGGAGCGGAACGAATACAAAACAAAATGGACGCTGAAAAAAGGGATTGGTAATTTGTAAGGTAAAATATTAAGCAAATGTAAAAGTAGAAGTCATTGGGGCAGGAACAAACAACGCAATCAAAACATATAAAATTAAAATAAACAACAAAATTAATCCCCATTTCCTAAGTATTATAGGTTTTCGTGAATTTATATTATATGCTTTAACACCATCAATAAATAATCTTGAACCACCCACTATAATTAAAAGCAGAGATAAACCTAATAATATTGAAAGTTTTGGAATTTTTATGTCGTCATAAATATATATTGTGTCTAAATGAGACCTCACAGACGCTTCAAACGCCTCAATATATCTCTCTTTTAAAATGCCACACTTCACAATTTCTTGGTATCTTGTTTCAAAATCACAATCAAAGAAAGGATAAGTTCTTATATATTTATGTTCGTCATTTAAAGTATTAGTATTTTGTAAAATTAGTTCTATTTTTTCACATTCCTTTTGATTTAAGTTGCATCCCAAACCAACAGGCACCTTTATAATGAATGATTTGGTTTCTCGGTCTAAAAGTATAAATGTTTTTATATCTTCATAAATAATACCATCAAAATAGAATTTATTAGAGTATTCACTTGGTTTTATAACAAATTTTAAATTCCTGTAATTGCTCGCATTATTATATATATTATATTTATAAGAGTAAAATTTATTAGATTTATCAGTTGTCCCTAAATCTTCTATTATAACAATTATATCTTTATTTGAGGTTGTATTTGTTGAAGTTGTATTTGTTGAAGTTGTTAAAGGTATTATGTTTCCACCCCCACCAGACAGAGCCTGATGGTGGTAGTTTATGTTTAGTATATTTACACCATAAAGTAGTGATTTATTATTATCTGTGTGATTATTGCCGCATATTACAGTTAAGATTTTATTTACAGAATTATATGTTATATTTGCGATACTTTCATTATAACTTATTTTTACATTATATTTATTACTTTCCCAACCTAAAAGTTTTTCTGTGCTTATATTATAATATATATTATAATTTTGAGCAGTAATATTTGTTGTTATGTTAATTTCCAAATTATAATATCTATAATGCCCCGCAGAACTATAATGTTCAGAATAGCATATATTTGGGTTATAAACTGTCCAATTTTCAGCACAATAAACGCTTTTTGTTTCATTAGCAAATAGAACTTTATAAAAAACATCATAATAACTACTATTACTCCCATTTACATTAAAAACGATGTCGTTTCCGCTTATATCGTAAGATTCTGTTTGGCTTTGATTGTTAAGAATATAAATAGTCGAAGTATTTATGAGTGCAATATTATAAGGGATAGTATATTCTGCTTTTGTTTTGTTGCCTATTGTTTCGTTTGTTCTTACTTTTACTTGTGTATAATAATTTACATATATATTTTCTGTTGGTGATTCAGATGTAAATGTATCTATTATTGTATCAAGAATTGTAACATTCCACTTAGTAGTAGAATTGCTTATCTCTGAGTCAGCTGTCAAGTTAGCATATTCAAAGAAAGTATGTGTTGTTCCAATTTCGCCAGTAGCATTAACCCATATTGTGATAAGTTGTGATTGAGTTGCATTCAAGTTGATGGTTATAGGATTGCTTGTTGCATTAGTGTAAAATGGCTCACCACTTCCTACAGGAATCAGACCTTTCCCACACTCCTCCTCCTCTTCCCCCCAGGTTATCAAAGTATTATTTCCAGAATGGAAAGAGGCTTTTATCCAGGCTTTTGATTTGGCTTGATTGTAGACACGCACTTCGTCAATAAGTCCAGGAAAAAACTCATTATTCCAAAAACCCACAACAGTATTACACTCATTTAGAGGCATTGCCTCAGTTTTGGCACTTGATCCTTTCAATTCTCCATTTACATATATCTTCACATGTTGGCGGTCATAAGTTCCTACAACATGATGCCAAACCCCAAAAGCAAACTGGGGACCACTGTATGCCCCCAGTTCCCAGCTTGTTCCATTGTAAGTAAAGAAATTAAACTTGACACCACTAGTTCCCTTATCTGCTCGCAATAAATAAACATTGTTCCTTCGAATTATTGGGGCATATAAACTCCCTTCCATAGCAGCAGCATCAAGTTTAACCCACGCTTCTACCATAATCGCATCGGTTGGATTTAAACTAGCATCAGGTCCGCAATTCACATAATCATCCACACCATCATAACTCTGGGCTTTAGCAATCTTGCCATCTGTTTCTATTGGTTCATTAGCTGCTTTTTTCGTTCCGTGATTAACATTAACCGTGCTATCTTCTATCATAGAAGTTGTTTTATCTTTTTTATCCCATCTTGCCTTTGTATTAGCATCCCAAACATTCTTTGCTGGCTCGCTTTGAGTTACGCCTATAAATTCAGTATTATTTGATTTTGTATTATCATAATAAAAATAAAGAACTGTATCCCCATTAGAAGATAATGCTAAATCATCTTTTGACACCCAGATTTCAGCTACCTTGTTCTCAGCATCCCACCTTTCTATTTCTCCATATATTTGGCTAACACCATCTGATTTGGTTATGGCTATTTTGAACTTGTTATCTCCTAATTCCTCAAATATGGAAGTTACATTATCATTTCCTAATCCAACTGAAGTTCCTAATTTTAAAAGAACTGGAAAATGAGTCAAGGTTTCATCTATCTTTGTATGATCTATGGTTATTTTGCGTCGTTTTGCCCAACCTTGCAGCCAATCTGAATCAAAACTCACATTTATGTCACCACAATCAGCATCGAGACAAGTTACATTTAAAGTTATATTGAAAAACTTGTTTTGTTCAACTTCTATGTCTGTTGTTGGGTAAATTCTTTCTATGTGTATAGTTGGTATTGTTAAAATCCTGCTTTCGCTTGAATTTATATTGCCACAAACAGAGCAAGTAATATTCCATATATATGTTCCGCCTGCTAAACTTTGATTTGAGGTAATGGTTGTTGCTGTGTTGTTGTTTGCTGTTGTTGTTCCGTGTCCTGTGTTGTTAATAAATAACTCGCAGGAATAAGTGTCTGTATCTCCTGTTGTTGTAAA
>Ga0100391_1006677_pt1 | contig 10345 bp, 9 predicted proteins | sample CryGeymeta201515_FD_81541 | JGI IMG/M metagenome (GOLD analysis project Ga0100391, IMG submission 81541) | Groundwater microbial communities from Crystal Geyser aquifers in Utah, USA - Crystal Geyser metaG 2015-15 | ecosystem: Environmental > Aquatic > Deep subsurface > Groundwater | place: USA...
GAGATAGCAGATCGGGTAGCCTTCATGTCGAACGGCATCATAGAACATGTGGATGACCCTCCAATGTATTTTGTGGATTATGAGGATGAGTATGTTTCTGAATTGATTAGATCGCTGCCGCTTCATGCCAAGTTTGGATTGATATAATAAGGAGGTCGTGATGAAACGCGCATTGGCGATGCTGGCATTTTGTCTCATATCAAGCACAGTCGAAGCCTCTTCGGATTTTTCAGGGTATTTCCAGTTGAGGTATCGGTACGAATTTCTTGACAACTTTGGTGTCAATTTCTACGGGCCCGCGCAAAAGATTGGCCCGGCGCAGGATGCATTTATCCTACAGCGTCTGCGGGCTGCAATGAAATGGGGCTTAACCGAAAATGCCCTGTTTTCGCTGGGCATACAAGATTCGAGGGCATTTGATCTAGGCATCCAGGACGAAAGATTTTTCGCTTCGGCCCTTGGCCGGCCCAACAATCCCTATAAAGAATACACCGAGCCTTACGACGTATACCTGCACCTCAAGAATATCGGGTTAGAAAATCTCACAATGAAGATCGGAAGGCAAAGCCTACGTTATGGCGACAACCGCATCTTCGGTCCGGGAGAGTGGGGAAATTCCGGCCGTTATCTCTGGGATGCGGCAGTTTTCTCCTTCAAAAAGGGCAGGAATTTCTTGGATATTCTCTTCGGAGCCAACAAGATTAATGACCCAGAGGTATTAAGCTGGCGGCACAGGCATCATTTTAACGCAATTGGATCATATTCGCATATTGAGCTTTCACAGGGCCTCTTCCTGGAACCTTTCATGGTGTTCAAGTTTGATAGACATGAATCATACAAGGGAGAGGACGGCAAGGGAGACTATTTTCCCCTATCCCCAGGTGCGAGGATATCAGGCGAACTGCCTCTTGATTTCTTCTATGATTTAACCTTCGTCCTGCAGCGCGGCACTTACGGCGCAGACACCATCAGGGCTTACGCAGTCCACGCCCTCATCGGCAAAGGATTCAGCAACTCATTTCTTAGGCCGGTTATCTCTGCAGAGTACAGTTATGCAACAGGCGACGGAGATCCTGAAGACGGGGTGAGGGAGACATTCGACGGGGTTTTCGGGGCTAAGGATCTCATGTATGGGAGGATGAATCTTTTTGATTGGAGCAACCTCGAAGACTTACAGTTAAACCTCGAGCTATCCCCAATAAAGTCCCTGCTTATAAAGGCTGAACTGCATCAGTTCTGGCTAGCAAGCGATAAAGACGGTTGGTCGTTGAACCCCGGGCTCTATCGCGACAAGTCAGGAGGAAGCGGCGATGATGTCGGAGTGGAATTAGATGTGGTAATCAAATGGGACATTAAGGAATTAATCCCCAAGAGATATGGCAAGATGGAAGTCCAGACCGGCTACGGCCATTTCCTGCCTGGAGGATTCGTAGAGAGGGCAGCCGACACCAAGGCTGCCGATTGGTGCTTCTTTCAGGTGACACACCGGTTCGACTTGTAATGCGAAAGGCATTTTCATATCATGGAAGTCCATAGGAGACTGACTAACGGTCATGCCCTGAAAGGGGCACAACGAAGCATGAAAATCACCCCCACCCCTCCCTCCCCCGTCGAGAGGGAGGGATAATGGAGGTTGATCGCAAGAAAAAGCGCTGAGGTCAAAGCTCTAATGAAGCCTAGAACACCCGCTGATTTTGTGATCCTGGGGACGCTTATCCCCGGTGAAAGACACGGTTACGAAATTATGCGATTCCTGGAATCGGCCCTTGAGGGCGCCTGGAGAGTGAGCACCAGCCAGCTATATGTCCTCTTAAAGAGGATGGAGCAGGAAGGGCTTGTCGTATCAAGATCCGAGGCGCAGGATATCAGACCATCCAAACGGGTCTTCCATGTGACTCCTCTGGGAAGGGATGCCTTTGAGGCCTGGGTCAATCGGCCTGTACCTCATGTCAGAGACTTGAGGATGGAGTTTATCTGTAAGCTGTTCTTTTTCCGGCATCTCTCACTTCCGGGAGCCATGAAACTTGTACTGGCCCAGATAGATGCGATCGAAGCGTTACAGGAGAGAATCAGGAAGCATCCGAAAGGTGAAAAAGACGCGTTTCTTAATCTTCTCTATGGGTTTAAGGCCAGGAATATTGAATGCCTTCTGCGGTGGCTCAAAGAGGAAGCCGCCACATTTGCCGACAAATACAGTTCTTAATTCCTGTTATCCAGTGTCTCTCTCAGTTTGGCCGCAAGTTCAGAGACAGAAAACGGTTTACTGATGAACTTGTCACCCTTGTCCACTATACCATGCCTGAGGACGACCTCGGAGGTATATCCGGACATAAAGAGCGTTATGAGGCCGGGACGCTCGACCTTAAGCAGAGAGGCCAGTTCCTTCCCATCCATATCGGGCATGACTACATCCGTCATGAGGAGATTGATTTCAGACGGATCTCGCTTCGATAGCAAAAGCGCCTCTTTCGGGGATTGGGCCGATATGACCCTATAGCCCAGTCTTTCAAGCATACTGTGGGTTATATCCAGGATGCCCCTGTCGTCCTCCACAAGGAGTATCGTCTCATTTTTTCCTCTCACTATCCCTGAGCCGGATGCATGCATGTTTTCGGTGGTCTCAAGACGCTGCGGCACAAAATAGATTTTTGCTGTGGTGCCCTTTCCCGGCTCGCTATAGACGTTTATGAATCCATTGTTTTGCTTCACTATGCCGTACACCGTGGATAGCCCGAGGCCGGTTCCCTTACCGACTTCTTTAGTTGTGAAAAATGGCTCGAAGATATGGTCAAGAGTCTCCTTTCCCATGCCGCAGCCTTCGTCACTCACCGAAAGCATCACGTATTCGCCCGGGACAAAGCCGGCGTGCGCCGAACAGTAAGCCTCATCCAGATGCGCCTTCCCCGTGCGGATGGTGATATTGCCTCCCTTGGCCATTGCGTCTTTGGAGTTGACGCAAAGATTCGCCAGTATCTGATCCAATTGAGATGGGTCCATCTTGATGGGACTTAGATTTCCTCCAGGCATCCATGCGATCTGAAACTCCTCTCCTATCAGCCTCCTCAGCATCTTCAGCATACCGGTGACCGTATCGTTGAGATCAAGAATCTTTGGAGAGATAGTCTGCTTACGAGCGAATCCGAGAAGTTTCCTGGTTATATCCGCTGATCTCTGCGCAGCCTTCAGTATCTGCTCCAGATCATCACTCACGGGGCTTTCGGCACCCAGCTCGGCAAGCCCCAGTTCCGCGTGTCCGATTATCACCCCGAGCATGTTGTTGTAGTCATGGGCGACACCTCCCGCAAGTCTTCCCACGGACTCCATCTTCTGGGCCTGAATGAGTTGCGCTTCAAGTCTTTCCCTTTCGAACTCCGCCTCTTTTCTTGCGGATATATCCGTATGCGTCCCTATAACTCTCAGGGGCCTGCCGTCTTCCGTGCGGGATATAACCTTTCCCCTGTCAAGTATCCACTTGTAAGAGCCATCTTTGCAGCGAAGCCTGTGCTCGCTCACATAAACAGAAGAGATTCCTTCAAAGTGCTTTTTCAACTCCCCATAGACATAATCCCGATCCTCCGGATGGAGGCGGCTGTCCCATTCAGACAGGTTGTTTGATATCTCATCTTCAGCGTAGCCCAGCATGGCCTTCAACTGTCGTGAATAAAAGACCTCATTGGTTTCGACGTTCCAATCCCAGACCCCGTCTCCTGATCCTTCAAGTGCGAACTGCCACCTCTCTTCGCTCTGCCTCAAAGCATCTTCGGCCTTTTTTTGATGTGTTATGTCCCTGGCACATAGAAGAACCCTCTCCAAACCTTCCCCGTCCAGATAAGATGTCGAAAGCAGGAGGCAGCGTTCATCCTTGTCCACACCCTTGACGATCGTAAGCCACACCTCCACATTCTCCCTGCCCTGCTTGTCCGTGAAACTGGAAGATACCGCAAGTCGTATAGGACAAGTCTCGCAAGAAGATGAAAATCCACACCCCTTTGGATTTTCAAGATGATGGATGCAGCGCATGGCCTCCCCTACCACCATACCGATCATCTCTTCCCGGGGCCTTCCAGCAAGGTTTGCGGCATAGGCGTTGACCCTGACCGCCCGAACATCACGATCAACAAGCAACATTGCAATAGGCGCATATTCATAAACAGCGGCTAATTCGGCAAGCACCAGCTGGGCTTCCGCAGAGGCCGATATGCCCGCCACGGCCCCTCCCGCATTTGTCAGTTTCGGCTCCTGCACACCAGATTTCATATTCTCTCCGACACGTCTAACCTTAACAACGAATTCATCCTCTCTGCCGACTAACGGCCATGCCCAAATGGGGTACAACGAAGCATGAAAATACCGCATGTCATTCCGGACTTGATCCGTAATCCAGGCCGTCATTCCTGCCCAGGCCGGAAAAAAGACTGGATACCGGCCTACACCGGTATGACGATGTACTTTGATATAAAACTCCACAGTTTCATCAAGCGGGGTGCACACTCTGCTGCATGCGGCATTCCGGACTTGATCCGGAATCCAAGTGCCAGGCAAAGCTAAGTATCATCTTACATTTAGGTCTCGCCAACCACTTTCTATCTGCTGGCGCATTAGCCTATCCGACTATTGACCCGCTTGCAACCCATGGATTAGTATGCTCATAGGGCTTTGATACATGAAGTCCATGAGGGCCGTTTTCGAACAAAGAAAGGAGCGTTATATGAAGATCATGAATTCTTTTCTCACTGTCCTTGTTATGGTTTTATCCGCCGCGCCTGTCTTTGCCCTGGACACGATCAAACTAGGAGTGGCAGGTGCACATACCGGCGATCTTGCCTCCTATGGGATTCCATCTCTCAACGCAGCCAGACTGGTAGTTGCCGACAGAAATGCCAAAGGCGGGATACTGGGTAAACAGGTGGATATCCTGGCAGAAGATGATGTCTGCAAACCCGAGGTTGCGGCAAATGTGGCTACTAAACTGGTATCTCAGGATGTGGCGCTTGTTCTCGGCCACATCTGCAGCGGCGCTACCAAGGCTGCTCTGACCCTCTACAAGGACGCGGGCAAGATCATAATGTCGTCTTCCGCCACCAATGTTGAATTAACCAAGAGCGGGGTCTATCCCAACTTCTTCAGAACTATCTCCCCCGATGACGCCCAGGCAATGCTGCAGGTGGAATTCGCCGTGAACACGCTCAAGGTAAAGAAGGTGGCGATAGTCCATGACAAGGGTGACTATGGAAAGGGTCTTGCCGAGTTTGCGAAAGGTTTTTTTGGGAAAAAAGGAGTCCCACCAGTGCTTTTTGAGGGAATCACCCCGGGGGCCGTTGATTATTCGGCTATCGTACAGAAGATAAAATCCTCAGGGGCGGACGCGGTCGTTTATGGCGGCTATCACCCGGAGGCGGCCAAGATCATATCCACAATGAAAAAGAAAAAGATGAAGGCTGTTTTTATATCAGATGACGGAGTAAGGGACGACACCTTCATAAAGGTTGCTGGCAAATACGCTGAAGGAGTGTATGCGACCGGTCCCATTGACACATCCAAAAACGCCATGGCGATTGAGGCCATAGAAAAGCACAAGAAGACTTACGCTTCCGATCCGGGGGCATTTTACCTTAACGCCTATGCGGCCGCGATCTGTCTTCTTGAGGCAATAGAAAAGGCCGGTTCAACAGATTCAGAGGCGATAAGCAAGGCACTCCGAGGAACGTGGTTCGATACTCCTCTTGGAAAAATCAGTTTCGATGAAAGAGGAGACGCTTTGGGAATAGGCTTTGCGATGTATCAGGTGGTGAAGGGCAGGTATGCCGAGGTCGGAAAGTAGATCGGCCCCCGAGAGCGCGGCGGATGGAATATTTTCTTGAGCTTTTCTTCGGAGGTCTCACCAGGGGGAGCATCTACGCCCTTTTAGCCCTCGGCTACACGATGGTCTATGGGATCATCCAGCTAATAAATTTCGCCCACGGAGAGATATACATGATAGGGGCCTTTACGGCCCTTATCGCGGCAAGCGCCCTTTCCATGCTGGGGCTTGACGGTTGGTCTCTTCTGGCCATCGCCGGGCTTGCAGCCGTAATCTATTCAGCGGCCTACGGCTTTACCCTTGAAAAGATCGCCTACAAACCCCTTCGAAAGGCGCCCAGGCTCTCGCCGCTTATAAGCGCGATTGGAATGTCCATATTTCTTCAAAACTACGTTCTCCTTGCCCAGACATCCGATTTCCTATCATTTCCCGCCCTGATAGATGAGTTTCCCTTCATGGAGGATGTAACCATCATAAGGTCAAGCGAACTTGTAATCATATCGGTCACTGCCTTATCAACAGCCCTCCTTACTATATTCATAAAGTTTACCGGAATCGGAAAAGCCATGCGCGCCGTGGCTCAGGACAGGATCATGGCAATGCTTTTGGGAGTAAAGGTGGACAGAGTTATATCCGTAACCTTCATCATCGGAAGCGCCCTTGCCGCGGTAGGAGGCGTGCTGATTTCCTCACACGTGGGTCAGATCAACTTCTATATCGGCTTCATTGCTGGCATCAAGGCCTTCACAGCCGCGGTGCTCGGAGGGATAGGAAGCCTGCCCGGGGCAGTCCTTGGCGGCCTGGTGCTCGGATGGACTGAAAGCTTTGCTACCGGATATGTTTCAAGCGATTATGAGGATGTATTCGCCTTCGGGCTCCTGGTTTTCATCCTGATTTTCAAACCGTCGGGGATACTGGGAAGAAGCTCAGCGGAGAAGGTCTAGGCTTATGCCGATAAAGCATGAAAACGCTCCATCAATCGGCAAGACCGCCTCTTGTGACGGCTATAGTCTTCCGGCTTCACGAAGAAACTTGCGCGACCGGCTGCCGAAGACCGGCTTCAACACCCTTAAGTCCCTTGGCATAGCGCTGTGGTTCATGTTTCTCACCTTTCCAATCATGGTCATAAAAGTCTCCCCCCTTGAGAAAACCATAGAGTGGCGATGGAGCAGGCTCGTTTATGTCGGCGCCGGGGCATTTTCCCTGTCCATGCTCTGGCGTTTTCTTATTTACCGCAAGGAGGCGGGAACCTCGTTTAGAAAGCCTCTTCAGGAAAGACTGAGCCTTTTTTTCCAGAGAAAAAAAGCCGCAAGGCTACTGCATTGGCCACGGCTTTTATTTTCGCCGCCCTATTCCCTTTCATTTTTTCCACCTACCAGACCTCCATCATGATAAGCGCCCTTATGTACGTAATGCTCGGGCTTGGACTTAATATAGTGGTGGGACTGGCTGGGCTTCTTGATCTGGGGTACGTCGCCTTTTACGCGGCAGGCGCGTATTGCTACGCCCTACTGAACCACCACTTCGGCGTGGGATTCTGGACGGCCCTTCCTCTGGCAGGAGCCATTGCCGCCGTGATGGGAATTTTCCTGGGCTTTCCGGTATTGAGGCTCAGGGGCGATTATCTGGCCATAGTGACACTTGGCTTCGGCGAGATAATAAGGCTTGTCCTTGAAAACTGGAACGAGTTTTCCTTCGGCCCAAGCGGCATAGCGGGCATAGACAGACCGTGGGATTTCGGCCTCGGGTTCACCCTCAGGGGGCACACCATCTACCTCTTCTATATCGTATGCCTCCTCGTACTCTTAACCATGGTGGTTGTATCAAGACTCAGAAACTCCCGCATCGGAAGGGCCTGGATAGCCTTGAGGGAAGATGAGATCGCCTGCGAGGCGATGGGCATAGACAAGACCAGAACCAAACTCACCGCTTTTGCCCTGGGGGCGACCTGGGCGGGATTCGGAGGCTGTCTTCTGGCAGCCAAGACCACCTTCATAAATCCCGCGAGTTTCACTTTTATGGAGTCGGCTATAATACTTTCCATAGTTGTTTTAGGCGGAATGGGATCCATTTCTGGAGTCATTCTAGGGGCGTTCATCCTCATACTCATGCCTGAATACCTGAGGGCCTTCTCTGAATACCGCATGCTGGCCTTTGGGGCGGCAATGGTGATCATCATGGTTTTCAGACCCCAGGGACTCATCAGCGCGACACGAAAGCGCTATGAGTTCCCTGAAGAAAAACGCGAGGGAGAAAAGCCTTAGTGGACGGAGACCAAGTCTTGCAAGTGCGGGGCCTCACCATGGACTTCGGGGGGCTGAGGGCCCTTGCTGAAGTTGATCTGGACGTGGGAAGAAACGAGATAGTCGCGCTCATAGGGCCAAACGGAGCAGGAAAAGCAACCTTTTTCAACTGCATAACATCTGTCCATGATCCGGACAGGGGAGACATGATTATACAACCCCCTGGAAAGGCGCCTCAGCGCATAAACGGTCTTAAGCCCAATGCCGTCACTGAACTCGGAATAGCACGGACCTTTCAAAATATAAGGCTATTTAAAGATATGACCGTGCTTGAAAATGTGATGGTTGGAAGACATTGCAGGACAAGGGCAGGGATCGCGGGGGCAATATTTTCGACTAAGCAGGCCCGAGCTGAGGAACGTGCGTGCATGGATTTTGCTTTCAGTATGCTTGCAAAGGTGGGATTGGGGAATAGGGCCGACGAAAAGGCATCTGAACTTCCTTACGGAGCGCAAAGAAGGCTTGAGATAGCAAGAGCGCTTGCGACAGAGCCTTTTCTGCTGCTCCTGGATGAACCGGCTGCAGGCATGAACCCGAGCGAGACAGATGAAATGGACAGGCTTGTGAGCAGGATCAGAGAAGAGGGGGTATCAATACTTCTCATCGAGCATGACATGAAGCTTGTCATGAGCATCTCAGACCGCATCTACGTGCTTGACTATGGAAACCTGATCGCTTCCGGCACACCGCAGGAAGTTGCCGGAAACTCTCGTGTGATAAAGGCCTACCTGGGAGAATCCTTTGATGCTTGAGGTAAAAAATATCCGCTCTTTCTACGGAGGCATACAGGCATTAAAAGGCGTTTCGATTAAGGTTAAAGAGGGAGAAATCGTAACACTCATAGGGTCAAACGGCGCCGGCAAATCAACACTTCTGATGTCTATATGCGGAGTGGTGCCGCCGAGCGAAGGAGAGATTTTTTTCATGGGAAGGCCGATCCAAGGGCTGGCGCCTGATAGGATATTCTCCCTCGGCATTGTTCAGGTCCCGGAGGGGCGAAGGATTTTCCCGCTTCTCACCGTAAAGGAAAACCTGGATATGGGGGCCTATCTGCGAAAGGACAGGGACGCAATCCGCAAGGCGAACGCCTATATCTTTTCAATCTTTCCGCGACTTTACGAAAGACGCCGTCAACTGGCAGGAACACTTTCAGGCGGAGAGCAGCAGATGCCGGCCCTGGCAAGGGGGATGATGGCAAACCCAAGGCTGCTGCTGTTGGATGAGCCCTCTCTAGGACTTGCGCCGGTGCTTGTAAAGACCATCTTTGAAACAATAACCCGCATTAACAGCGAAAACCACACAACCATCCTTCTGGTGGAGCAAAAAGCAGCCATGGCCCTCCATATAGCCTGCCGCGGTTATGTGATGGAAACCGGTTTGATTGCAATGGAAGGTTCATCTCATGACCTATCCTGCAACCGGGAAGTCAAGAGGGCCTACCTCGGCAACCAGACTTGATTTTGGGGACAATCCTTCACATTTACATATTTTTATTATGAAAGGCCCCCCTGTTCCCATATTCCTTAAAGGGAGAATGAGGGAATTTGATACGAGGATGGCAGATATTGATAAATCCCTCTCCCCATATCAAACGCTCATGACAGAAATATTTTGTCGCCCCCGCTAATGAAAATCCTCCTGCGGCTCTGCACTTTGCGAGGTCGAGGATTTCCCTCCCCCCGCGCGGGGGAGGGTCGGGGTGGGGGGTGTATTTTCACGGTAATTTACCCATTCACCAATGATTGACACAATCCATGGCCCCTTTTATAATTGCTGACGAAGTAAGTGGGCATGCCGTGTCCGGTTTCATCTCTTCGACTTGAGCAGGCCCCAAAGGCATCAGAGATTGTAAAAGGGTGGTAACTCAATATGACGGCGTTAAATATCGGATTCCAGTCTTTTGATCAAGCCCGGCAGATACTCGATGAACTGGTTGAGCGTCTAAAGCCCTCAAGCGTTGAGATAAGTCTCTTTCCCATCGCCTACGATACACTTTCCCAATCCTCTGCTAACTACCATATTCTCGTGCTTAACAGCACCCCGTCGAACTGGGAATGGCTGGATATGCTCCTGCAGATTCGACGAAGTCAGAGACAGATTCCTATAATCCTTTTTGTCCCGAAGGGAGGCCTCAAAGAGAAGATCACCCGTCTGAAAGAGGATCGCTCCCTTATCATTATTGACGATCCGGCACTCCTGGAGGGAATATTGAAGAAATTCTTCGCCCCGCCCCCTGAGGCAA
>Ga0100391_1006680_pt1 | contig 10343 bp, 8 predicted proteins | sample CryGeymeta201515_FD_81541 | JGI IMG/M metagenome (GOLD analysis project Ga0100391, IMG submission 81541) | Groundwater microbial communities from Crystal Geyser aquifers in Utah, USA - Crystal Geyser metaG 2015-15 | ecosystem: Environmental > Aquatic > Deep subsurface > Groundwater | place: USA...
GGGATGACGACCCCCTCTTCAAGTCGGCGGACGATCTTGACCCCGCCGCCCCGGTCCGTCGGCTCCAGAATGAGCTTCACATGACCGAAATGCTTTTTCTCTCCCAGTTCCCTTTCGAAGAGCCCCTCGCATTCGACGCGCTTCTGGATCGTCTCCCGATGAACGACCCGCGGCTTGCCCACATTCACCCGGGCGTTGAATTCCCGCTGCAGGCGGTCGGTGATGATTTCGAGGTGAAGCTCCCCCATGCCGGAGAGGACCGTCTGGGCCGTCTCGTCGTCGTACTTGACCCGGAGGGTCGGATCCTCCTCCATGAGTTTGTTCAGCGCGACGGCCAGTTTCACCTGATCGGCGGGCGTCTTCGCCTCGATCGCCAGACTGATGACCGGCTCATAAAAATCGATCGGTTCAAGCAGGATGGGGTGCGCCTCATCACAGATCGTATCGCCCGTCGTGATCTCCTTGAGTCCCATGACGGCGATGATGTCGCCGGCGCCCGCCTGCTCCACCCGCTCCCTTTTGTTTGCGTGCATCTTCAAGAGACGGGCGATCTTCTCCCTCTTCCCCCGGCTCGCGTTGTAGAGTTCATCCCCCGAGTGGAGGCGTCCCGAATAGATCCGGAGATAGGTCAGTTTTCTCCCTTCGTCCTGCATGATCTTGAAGGCCAGGGCCGCGAGGGGCTCTTTGTCGCTGCTCGCCCGAACCTCCTGCTGTTTCGTCAGCGGATTCAGGCCCGTGACGGGGGGAATGTCTTCCGGCGAGGGCAGGTAGTGAACCACCGCGTCCAGAAGCGGCTGCACCCCTTTGTTCCGGAGGGCCGAACCGCACAGGACGGGTACGATCTTAAGAGAGATCGTCGCCCTGCGGATCGCCTCGATGATCTCCGCCTCGGGGATCTCCGTCCCCTCGAGATATTTCTCCGCGATCCCGTCGTCCACGTCGGCAAGGAGCGCGATCATCCGGTCACGATGCTCCTGGGCCTGCGTCCGGATCCCGTCCGGAATATCCGCATATCCGTAGGACACCCCCTTGGTCGCGTCGTCCCAGGTGATCACCTGCCGCCGGATGAGGTCCACAACCCCCCGGAAGGCCTCCTCCTCCCCGAACGGGATCTGGATCGGCAAAGGCAGGGAGTGGAAGCGCTCCTTCATCTGCCGGATCGTCCCGGCATGGTCCGCCCCGACCCGGTCCATCTTGTTGATGAACGCCACCTTGGGAACGCCGTACTTGTCGGCCTGGCGCCAGACGGTTTCCGACTGCGGCTCAACCCCCCCTACGGCGCAGAAGACGACGACGGCCCCGTCGAGGACCCGGAGACTCCGCTCGACTTCAATGGTAAAATCGACGTGACCGGGCGTATCAATGATGTGAATCTCGTGGTTTCCCCACATGCAGGTGGTCACCGCCGAGGTGATGGTGATTCCCCGCTCCTGCTCCTGCGGCATCCAGTCCATCACCGCCTCGCCGTCATGGACCTCGCCCATCTTGTAGGATTTGCCCGTGTAGAAGAGAATTCGCTCCGTCACCGTCGTTTTGCCCGCGTCGATGTGGGCGGCGATTCCGATATTCCTCGTGCGGGAGAGTCTGGATTTGGATGCCATAGAGATTCACCGCGGGACAAAAGCCCGTTAGCCCTCTTTCGGCGGCGCCGCCGGAGCGATCAGTTCCCGATTCATCATGAATGGGTTGCGGAGACCGATATGTCCTTTAAGCGATTCCTTTTGCTTGCCGCCGATCAGAATTTTGACCTTCTTGATCGCCGGCAGGTTGGTGGTCAGCGTATTGGTCAATGAATAGACGGTGGCCATTTCCGCGGCGCTTCCCCCCGGATGATTCGCCACGAGACTCTCCCGGAAATTGACGGAGAGGATCTCCCCCTCCTCCCTTTTGACGCCCTCGATCTCCGCCTTCACGGGAAAGGTGTTGACCAGCCCCGTCTTCGAGCCGGCGATCAGGGCCAGGACAAGCTCCTTCGCCTGGTCTTCCGGTTCCTTTTCCTTAGGGATGAGCCGCTTTTCCGGAACGAGAAAACGTTCGTTGGCGTCGGAAAAAAAGAGGGTTACCTCCTGCTTCTCCCTCTTTTTCGCTGCGGTCTGTTTTCCGGTGGCGGGTGGATAGATATAATCGAAGAGGGTAATAAAAAAAATGGCCAGAAAGACCACGGCGGTCGCGACAATCACGGAAAGGAGTAAAACCCTTCGGCCCTTCTTCGTTCTCTTGTGTTTGACCTCTGCGGTCCGCCGTTGCTTTTTCGTGGCCATAAGATCCTTCATCCTTCCCGCTTGCGAGTTCCCGCAACTTAGGGTATTTTCACGACAGTGTCAAGAAGAGAACAGCGCCGGCCCGACGACGGCCTAATAAGGAGACGTCAACCTTTATCTATTTTCTCCGATGATGAGCCGTGATTGCCATTGACCCACCAGTCGCTTTTGTCCTTGAACCACCAGTTGGAAGAGTCCGTGTCCATGATGGTTGCGGCCAGGCTGCGGGCGTTTTCGGTGGTGAGACGCAGAACGGCGAAACGAATCCACTCCCGGCTGTATTTGTTTCCCAGATCGCCACACTCCTTCAACTCGAGAATCAGCGAGAGCTGATCGGCATCCCGGGCCAGCAGGGACTCTCTCGTCTCTTTCCCGTTAAATTCTTCGAGAGCGGCCTCGATCTCCCCCCCGAAGAAAAGCGGCTCCGCGAGCTCCCGGGTCGCCTTCTTCTCATCCACCGTTACATATTTTTTATTCACATAATTCATGTCGCCCGTACGGGCCTCGGGCAGATCATGCATAAGGCAGAGTCGGAGGACCTTTAGCTCATCCGCCTCCGAATCCATTTTGCACAGGACGTAGCCGATGTAAAGCGTCCGTAAAACATGTTCGGCCACCGATTCGCACCCGGAACCCAGAAACTGGAAACCGCTCCGCGGGGTTTTTTTCAGCATCCCGACTTCAAAAAGAAAATCCGCTATCTCCCTCATCTTTTTCATGCACCCCTTGACCATGATCCACGATCAGCTTTTCCACATGGTCAAAAACCCAAATGGAAAACCTGCTTCTGTAAGTTACCCCCGCTTCAACATCCGGATCCGGTTTGCCATCATCCCGGAAATATTTTTCACCTGCAGTTGAAGGGCGGCGATCCCTTCCGGCTTCATCGCCCCCACCCGGTCCAGATGCTCCTTCCAGTATTCCAGCAGACTGATCTCGTTCTCCTTCAGCTTGCGGTCGAACCGCACCTGGATCTCCTTCAGCAGAACCGCCTGCTTCTCCATTTCCGCCATGAAACCTCCTATAACCCCATCGCATGCGCCTTCGCCAAATCCCTACGGAAGCAGATGCATTGCCTGTCCTGTTATGCTAAAGCGGTCCATATATATCACTTCAAACCGATCTTGCAACCAAGAAAATGGTCAACATCCCATCATGGCGTTCTCGTACAGCAATGATCGCCCCATTCCCGCTGGACATTTCAAGAAGATTGTCGTAAGAATCGGCAGCACATCGGACTTCAAAGGAGGGAGGGGTTATGGCGCTTGATTTCGAATTCACACCGGAACAGAAGATGATCGAGGAGATCGTCTGGCGCTGGGCGTCCAGTTGGCTGGAACCGCAGATGGAGGAACTCTACGAGCAGGACCGGATGCCTCCGGACCTGTTTAGGGAATTAGGCAAGATCGGCGTCAACGGCATCGTCTTTGAAGAAAAATACGGCGGCGCCGGTCTTGGCTACGTGGAGACCCTCCTCATCTACGAAACCATCGCCCGGGTGAGCAACGCGCTGGCCATGACCGTGGGGGCCAGCCAAACCCTCTGCTTCGACAACTTCCGGCGGAACGCGACCGAAGAGCAGAAGATAGAAATTCTTCCCCGGGCTTGCAGCGGCGAGTACATCGGCTGCCTGGGAATCACCGAACCCAACGCCGGCTCCGATGCGATGGGGATGACCGCCCGGGCCGTGAAGGTGAAGGACCGCTATGTCGTCAACGGGAGCAAGACCTTCATCACCAATGGCAACGTCGCCGATGTCATGCTCTTCTACGCAAAGACCGACCCCGCCCGCGGCGCGCACGGAATCTCCGCTTTTTATTTTCTGACGAAAGAGGTCAAGGGGCTTTACCGCGAAAAAATCAAAAAGTGGGGCATGCGGAGCTCCCCCACGGCGCTGATCACCTTCGATGACATGGAAATTCCCGAAGGAAACCTGATCGGCGCATTGAATCGCGGCGGGGCCATTCTCACCAACGGTCTCTGCACGGAGCGGATCACCCTGAGCGGCTGCTCTCTGGGCTCGCAGCGGGCCTGCCTCGAGCTGAGCCTGCGGTACGCCAGGGAAAGAATCCAATTCGGGAAGCCGATCTCTTCGTTCCAGTTCATCCAGGGGAAGCTGGCCGACATGTACACAAGTTACATGGCTTCCCGATGGATGGCCTACAGCGCCGCCGCCTACTGCGACTCCCTGGAGAAAAAGGTTGGGGGGAAGGGAACCGACCTGGACCGCAAGGCGGCCGCCGCCCTCCTCTTCTGCGGAGAGATGGGCACGAAGGTGGCCGCGGACGCCATCCAGATCCACGGGGGCTACGGCTACTGCCAGGAATACGCGGTCTCCCGGCACTATCTCGATCAGAAACTCTGGGATATCGGCGCCGGAACCGCTGAGGTGCGCCGGATGATCATTGCCCGGGAGCTTCTCCGGGACAACTTCCAGAGCGCCCGATAACGGATGGGTAAATGACCGGAATTTCATTGCAATCGGGAAACGCGCTCAAGCGCTCCGGAACGGAAGGGCGGCGGCAAAATGGCGGGCGCCGATTTTGGAGAACGTCCGCGCGGACGTTGTTGCGAAGGTCTGTCATCCTTGTTGCCATGATATCCCTGCCCCTTCTTTCCGCCCCGCTTCAGGCGCGAGAAGACAGCGCCCGCCTTGTTCTTCAAAAGACGGCGGGCGGCGGTGAGAGCCGGGTCCATGTGGTGAAGAAAGGGGAATCGCTTGCAGCCATCCTGCGCAGTCAACTTGGAAACGAGCGAATTTCGCCTGCGATGATCCGCCGGTTGAACCCCGGCATCCGGAATCTGAACCGGATCTACCCTGGTCAGCGGATCGTTTTTCCGGTTCCGGGAAGGGGTAAACCTTCCGGTCCGATCGCCGACAATCGCGAGGGAAAATTCCCTCCGGAATCAACCTACCGGATCCGGGAAGGGGATTCCATCAGCCGGATCATCCTGTCCGAATTGAACTTGAAACCAACGGAAGCCCTCCCGGCCTATCGTCTCATTCGCAAATTGAATCCGGAGATCGATGATCTGAACCGGCTCCCGACCGGCCAGACCCTCCGCCTGCCCCCGAGCCTCACCCTTCCGGCCACCCCGGCGGACCCTTTGAAGACCACCCTTCGCACAACGGAAAAGTTCGACACAAAAGCGACCGCAAAGAAATCGTCGGCAGCGGACGATCGGCTCGGCATGATCCGACCGGTCATCCACCGGATGCGGGGCGCGGTCACCGCCACGGGAAGTTATTTCATCCCGCTGCAGGAGAGCGCCCAGATCACGATCGACTGCTCCATGATTCCGGTCGTCGAACTGGACGACGGCACGACGGTTCTTCTCGATTACGGAAATCGCCTGTCGGAAAACCTGAAAGCGCTGATACGGCAATCCTGGAAGAACTACGTCTTTCTGACCGCGGAAGAACTTCACGATGGCCTCGCGGGTATGCAGGGCATCGTCCGCCATTCACGAAACTACCGGATGGTCCCGGCCGACAAGCCGCTGGCCTTGACTGCAAAGCCGGAAATCCTCGTCTTTCCCGACTGGCTCATCCTCGGCAAAGAGACGGCAGGCGTTCCGCCCTACCGCCAGGGCCTCTTCCTGCTTGATCGGGGCGAACGGCCCCTCCCCGCAGAGGCAAAAGAGTTCATCGAGAAAAGCGGCGTCGCCGTAACGGAGATCGCCGGAGACCGTGCACTCTCTTCCGTCGGAACGTCTCCGACACGGCGACCGGTCATGGTGGATTTGCGAGGTCTGAAGGGCATCGCCCTCGCGGAGAAGCTTCTCACGACCCTTGGCTAGGCGCCGATGCGAAATGCCGAGGTGACCGTTTTCGACGAGGCCCGCAACGGATTCAACCTCTCCGTTACGGCCGATCTCCTTCTCCGGAAGGGAGAGAAGCGGTTCATCCTGCAAACAAAGAGGCTGCCTGAACAGTTCGTCCAGGTTCTCCGGGAGGCGGGTACGGAGGTGATCCCCGTCGGAGAAAACAATCAGGGCAGACCCCTGATCGAAGGCGTGCTTCAGGGAGTGGGTATTCCCGTTTCCTACGGTTTTTTCTCCTTCCGGATTCCGGAAGAAGGTAAACGCCCGCGGCTTACGGCCTCCTTTTCCGCCCTCCGGGCAACGACCGAAAGGGAAGCCGTTTATCTCATCGATTTCGATGTGCCTCCCGCAGGCCTGCCTTTTCTTCAGAACCGCAGGGAAGGCCGGATCGGCCGATACTAAGAAGGATTTATTCTGTTGCAGGAACATGAACACCTGCTCGTCCAAAGCGTTCTTCAGGAAGGCAGGTGCTGCGGCCGGAGGAGATCCGTGACGGTCTTGACCGGATTGAAGGTGGCCAGCGGAACCTCAACGAAGACGGTGTTCCAGAAGGCCATCGACCCGTTCCAGAGACCGGGCCGTTCCAGCGCGAGAAGCTCCCTCCCCTTCTCCGACTTCCGGACGATCGCCGCCGTCGCCGGATCGATAAACGCCGGGAGATCGAATTTCCGCCCTTGGAAGTCCCGGACGCCGCAGACCAGATCGACGGGGTTGAAGTGCGTGGCGGACGACCAGACGGCGCGCTGTTTCGGGTCATTCCGGTCAATTTGCGACTCCTCGATGATCTGCAGAGAGGCCCCCCCCCTCCCGTCCGCATCCTCAACCCAGAAAGGACCGCCGCCCGGCTCCCCCTCGTTTTTCACCATCCCGCAGACCCGGAGAGGCCGGTTGAGTTTCCCGAAAAGAAACGACCGTCGCTCGGAAAGGGAAAGTCCCCGGAAGCCGGTCGGGAAGCCGATGTTCACCCTCTTTTCCGCAAAATCCCGGATTCGCTCTAATTCTTCCTCCGTGCCGCCCCCCCCTGCAATAAGTCGAGCGGAGGCAAAGATCTTCTGCTGAAGCCGGATCAGACAGCCGGCCAGGAGTTTCTTCCAGAGGGATGTCTCCGTCTTGAGACGATCCGGCGCGGTATTGTCGATGTTCTTCAGGAAGATGATCTCTGCATCGAGGAGATTCATGTTCCGGAGAAGCGAGCCGTGCCCTCCCGGGCGAAAGACCGGTTTTCCCCAGTCATCGCGGAACGGCCGGTTCTCCGGATCGACGGCGATGGTGTCCGTTGCCGGATCCTGCGTGGAAATGCCGACCTCAAAAATGGTATCCAGCCGGGATTCGTAATCGTGGATCACACGCGAAAGAAGTGTCCGGACGGCGCTTTCATGTTCTCGGGAGACGGTAAAATGGACCCGGGAGACGTTTTTTGCATCGCGGGCGTACAGGACCGCCTCGACGAGATGCTCCTCGAGGGCAGTCCGACTCCCTTCCGGATAGGCATGGAATTTCAGAAGCGCCTTGGGCAGACAGCCGTAATTCAGCCCCTCCTCCGTCAGGACGGCTTTCAGGATAGCCACTTCTTCCCCTTTCCCGATCAGGGACTCCAGATCCTCTCCTGCAGCGGCGATGGTCGCCCGCAGATCGGGGAAAAAGGCATATCGCGTGAGGTCGCCGGCAAAGGCCGCACCTACCGCCTCGTCGCTGAACCCGCCTGCGGCGAGGCAGCGATACCACTCCCGGAACATCCGGCTCGCTGCCCCGGAGGCGGGGACGAATTTCATGAACCGGTGCGTCCGGCGGGCCTCCTCGTAGGCCGAAAGCAATGACGGGCGCTCCGACTCGGGGATGACGACGATCCCGTCGCCCGCAACGCAGGGGCGGTTCAGGCGGACCGCCGGGACCCCGCGCCGGAAGAGCGCAAGCTGCCTGCCGACCTCTTCGATCGTGAGCCCGTGCGCGGCGATGCTCCGCCTGTCCCCCTCGGACCACCTCTCCCCGGCCCCGTTATCCGTCATTTCTTCCTCTCCTTTAACGGGGATTAGACGGCCAACTCCTCCATCGGCAGCAGAAAGCTCCGGACGCCGGCGCGGGGATGTTCCCTTTTAAGCTCCCGGAGCCTCGCGTCAAGACGGGCGATCGCTTCATCGGCCACGGCCATCAAAAGGACATTGTTCTTCCCGGGCCAGAAGTGCGTACCTAACTTCGGTTCCGTTTCCGTCCCCTCCCCCCGGGCCTCCACCATCTTCGTGTATCCCTGGACCCCGGCTTCCTTGAGGGCGGCAATCACGTCGTCATCGGCCGCCTCGCAGTAGATGATCAGAAACATTTTCACGGTTGCGAACCTCCTTTCTCATCGCGGGGGCGCTTCGCCCGTCAGAGACGCCGTCGTTGATTCCGCCTCATTATCTTTTTTCTTCCGTCTCGTGAAAAACCCCTGGAAGTCGTCGAAGAGATCATAGGCGGCCGGCACAACCACCAGCGTCAGAAAGAGCGACGTAAGGAGGCCGCCGATGACCGCGATCCCCATGGGAGCGCGGGTTTCCGCCCCCTCTCCCATGCCGAAGGCGACCGGCAGCATCCCGAAGACCATCGCAAAGGTCGTCATCAGGATCGGCCGGAGCCGGACCGGTCCGGCTCCGAGGATCGCTTCCCTCCGGGAGAGGCCCCGTCCCCGCAGAACGTTTGTGTAATCGACGAGGAGGATCGCGTTTTTCTTGACGAGCCCCATCAGCAGAATGAGGCCGATGAAACTGAAGATGCTGATCGTATTTCCCGTCAGCAGCAGCGCGCCGAAGGCCCCGATGAACGAGAGCGGCATGGCCAAAAGCACGGTGAAGGGATGGACGAAGCACTCGAACTGGGCGGCAAGGACCATGTAGGCCATGATAATCCCAAGGGCGATGGCGAATAGCAGGTATCCGAATGATTCCGCCATGGTATCGGCCTGCCCCCGGTATTTTGGGAGATAGTCGGGAGGCAGGATCTTGGCCGCAATGCCGTTGAGGCCTTCCATCGCCTCCCCGAGGGGCACCCCCTCGAGGCTGGCAAAAAGGGTGATCGCCCGCTGGCGATCCTCGCGGTTGATGACGCTCGGCCCGCCCCCCTCCTGGACCCGGACGAGATTGCGGAGTTCGACCAGTCGCCCGTCGCGCGACCGGACATAGAGTTTGCCCAGGTCATCCGGATCCCGCCGTTCTTCCGGATTGAGTCGGATCCGCAGGTCGTAGCGCTTTCCCCGGGTCTCGTCCTTGTATTTGGTCACCTCGGTCTCCCCGCTCATGAGGAGGTTGATCGCCTCGGCGACGGTCGCTACGTCCACCCCGAGGTCGGCCGCCTTGTCCCGGTCGATATAGACCTTGAGTTCGGGTTTGCCCATCTCGAGGGAGGTGTCGACGTCCACAATCCCCGGCAGTTTTGAAAACTCGGCCGCGATCTGCTTGGTGTAAGCCTGAACCGCACTGAGATCCAAACCCCGGACGCTGTACTGGATGGGCACCTGCCGCTGCCCGCCGCCGATCATGGAGAAGTCCTCCGCCGACACCTTGAGACCGGGAAACCGCCGCAGCTTTTCGCGGATCTCTTTCTTCAGATCCATCTGGGTCTTCTTCCGCTCGCTCTTCGGGATGAGGCTGGTCATCATGATCGCCCGGTTGATCGAGCCGCCGATCCCCAGCCGGTATAAAACCGCCCGGACCTCCGGCATCTTCCGCAGGATCTCCTCCGCCGGGCGGAAGAGATCGTCGGCCTTTTCCACCGAATAGTCGATGGGCGCCTCCAGACGGACGATGAACTGCCCCTGGTCCTCCGGCGGAACGAACTCCTTCCCCAAGTATTTCGTTATATAGAGGCTGCCGGCAAACAGGGCAAGGGCGCCGACCAGCATGATCACCCGATGATTCAGGGAAAAGGCCAGGACACGTCTATATCCCCCCTCTATTTTCTTGTATCCCCTTTCAAACCATACCGCGGGCCATTGCCACGGTTTGACGGAGACCGGAGCGCCGGCAGGGTTTCCCCGCTTGACCACAACGCGCTTCAGGAAGATCGAGGCAAGCATTGGCGTCAGGGTGAACGATACCAGCAGGGAGACGAGGATCGAAAAGACGACCGTCAGGGCGAACTGGAGAAAGAAGCGGCCGATCATCCCCTTCATGAAGGCGACGGGGAGAAAGATCGCCACGATGGCAAAGGTGGTCGCCATGACCGCCAGGCCGATCTCGGTGGTGGCGAAGGTTGCCGCTTCGCGCGGCGCCATCCCCTCCTCGA
>Ga0100391_1006686_pt1 | contig 10331 bp, 8 predicted proteins | sample CryGeymeta201515_FD_81541 | JGI IMG/M metagenome (GOLD analysis project Ga0100391, IMG submission 81541) | Groundwater microbial communities from Crystal Geyser aquifers in Utah, USA - Crystal Geyser metaG 2015-15 | ecosystem: Environmental > Aquatic > Deep subsurface > Groundwater | place: USA...
AAGACCAGCGCCATCATGATCAGGCCCGTGCCCGGAATGCCCGCCGCGCCGATGCTGCCCACAGTCGCCAGCAGGCTCACCATGAGATAATCGGCAAGGTCGAGCTCAACGCCGAAAATCTGCGCACCGAACACGGTGGCAAGCCCGAGATACATTGCGGTGCCATCCATGTTGATGGTCGAGCCAAGCGAGGCGGTGAAGCTGGAAACCGAGCGGTTGACGCCCAGATTGCGCTCAAGACAGCGCAAGGTGACGGGCAAGGTGGCGCTTGAAGATGCAGTGGAATAAGCAACGGCCAAGGCGTCCACCATGCCGCGGAAGAAATCGACAATGCCCAGCTTGGCCACGAATTTGATCAGGCCGATATAGACGATCCCGATCATCACCAGACAGCCGACATAATTGAGCACCACAATCTTGCCCAGCGCCAGCAAAGCGGCAGGCCCAAGCGTGCCGGTTACCCAGGCGATCAGCGCAAAGACACCGAACGGGGTCAGCTCCATCACAATGGCGGTGACCTTTTGCATCACAATCGCACCGCTATCGAAAATCCTGAGGACAGGCGCGCCCTCTTCCTTCGCCATCAGAATGCCCACTCCGATCAGCAGCGAGAACACGATCAGCGGCAGCACCGCACCCTCGGCCATCACTGCAACCGGGTTGGAGGGCACGATCGAAAGCAGCATTTCCTGCCAGCTGGGATCATTGGGCACAGGCATTTCGCCGCGCTGGATATTGGTGGTATCAAGGCCCACGCCGGGCTGGAAAACGGTGCCCAGGGCAATACCGAGCCAGATGGCGATCTGTCCGGTAATCAGGAACAGGATAATCGCCCTGCCACCCACCGCGCCCAGCTTGCGAACATCGCCAATCGAGGCAACGCCTGCCACAAGGCTGAAAAAGATCAGCGGAACGATCAGCATCCGGATAAAGGCGATGAACACATCACCAATGATCTTGATGCTTTCCGCACCCGGACCCCAGACCAGCCCGGTTATGACCCCCAGAATGAGCGAGGCTATAACCCTCTGCCACAGCGGAATGGCAAACCAGAATGTCATCAGCAACGCCTCTTATCCCTCATAAACCGGCAGCCTAGCGCCAGCATGGCGCACGGCAAGTGGCAATTGCGATATCGCTATGACTTTGCGGGAAGCGCGCCTTGGGCAATGCGGCGATAGATGCGCGTGAGCACCTGCAGATCGTCCACCGCCACCGCCTCGTCGCGCTTGTGCATGGTGGCATTGCAAAGGCCAAATTCGATCACCGGGCACACGGCGCGCAGGAACCGGGCATCCGATGTGCCGCCGGTCGTCGAGCGTTCGGGCTCGGCACCGGTTTCAGCCGCGATGGCGCTGGCGATCAGATCCGAAAACGCACCCGGCGGGGTCAGGAACGGCTCACCCGAGATCACTGGCCTGGCTCGCCCGCCGTGCCTTCGGGCAATCGCGCCGATCTTTTCGGACAGGCTCGCGCCGCTGTGCAGATCGTTGAAGCGGATCGAGATGCGCGCCTGTGCCATGCCGGGGATCACATTATGCGCCTTGTTGGGCACATTGATCTCGGTCACTTCAAGATTGCTCGGCTGGAACCACCTGGTCCCTTCGTCAAGCACCAGAGCGTCGAGTTCGGCCAGCATCGCGATCAGCCCTGGCAACGGGTTGCGGGCCAGATGCGGATAGGCGACATGGCCTTGCACACCCTCGACCTCCAGCCAGATATTGACCGAGCCGCGCCGCCCGATCTTCATCATGTCGCCCAGCCGGTTGACGCTGGTCGGCTCGCCCACCAGGCACAAATCGGGCAGCGTGCCGGCCTCGCGCATATAATCGATCAGAGCGCGCGTGCCGTGCAGCGCGGGGCCTTCCTCGTCACCGGTAATGATGAAGCTGATTGTGCCCGCATCGCGCGGTATCTGTGCAACAGCGGCCACCATGCAGGCAATAGCGCCCTTCATATCGACCGCGCCGCGCCCGAACAGCAAGTCTCCCCCCGGCACCGAGCGGATTTCAGGCGTGAAGGGATCGCTTTCCCACGCCTCGCCCGGCGGCACCACATCGAGATGCCCGGCAAAGGCGAAATGCGCCCTTCCTGGCGGCCCCTGACGGATGGCAAAGCAATTTTCAACCGCTTCCTCATCGCTGCCAGCAGGGCCATCACCACAAGCAAAACGGTGGACTGCAAAGCCCAGTGGCTCCAGCATGGCTGCAAACGCATCGAACACCGCGCCGCGCGCAGGCGTCACACTTTCACAAGCGATCAGCGCCTTGGACAATTCGACCGGATCATAACTCACGCGTTCTCGCCTACCTCAAATTGCTGGCCAACTTCGAATTGCTGGATGGTCCATTGCTCGGCCAAAGCGCCTTCGAGCCATTGCTGCATCCAGTCATGCTCCCACAAGGCTTGCATATAAGCCTGCGCGAAGCCGGGAACACCTATCCCATAGGTCAGGAAGCGGCTGACAATGGGCGCGTAGAAAATGTCCGCCGCGCCAAAGGTGCCGAACAGAAACGGTCCGCCCGCGCCATAGCGCGCACGCGCCTCTGCCCACAGACCAAGGATGCGCACGATATTGGCCTTGACCTCATCGGTCAGCTCGATGCGCAATTGCGCGCGCATGTTCATCGGGCATGCCCGGCGCAGCGGCAGGTAGGAGCTGTGCATCTCGGCCACCATTGCGCGGGCCATGGCGCGCGGCTCGTCCGCTTTGGGCCAGAACCGGTCGCGCCCGACCTTGTCAGCCAGATACTCCATGATGGCAAGGCTGTCCCACACCACCACGGTGCTGTCCCACAAGACCGGCACCTTGCCTGCCGAGGGCTGAAATTCCCCCTGCGAAACCTTCATCGCCTGCCAGTCATCGCCATCGATATTGACGGTCAGTTCTTCAAAGGAAAGCCCTGATTGTTTGGCCGCCAGCCAGCCGCGCAAGGACCAGCTGGAGTAATTCTTGTTCCCGATAATAAGCTTCATGATTGCTGCCTGCCCCTTTATCGCGCAACGTTTATTCGTTCATGGGGGCAGTGTCGAGTATGAACAGGCAGCATCAACCTAAACCGTGCAAACCATGCTGATAAGGATTGTCCAAAATCTCTGATGTGGACCCTTTGTTAACCATCACGTGGCAGTAACCACCTTCGGTAGCCAGAAATTTGGCAAGAAAAAGGTGAACGGTGGCGCAGGACAAGGCCCCAGGCAAGGCGCGAAAGGTGATGCGGGAACGCTTCAAGCATGTCGCTTGGGCGGGCCTGATTGCGTTTGTGCTGCAATGGCTTACCCTCATCCATCCGATTGATCAGCTGTCGTGGAACGTGCAGTCACGGCTGGCGTCATTCGACGCATCAGGCGAGATAGTATTCGTTGGCTCGCAACAGGACCTGACCGATCCCGAATTTCCGCAAAGACGCGCGCAACTGGCTGACCTGATCGAAAGAATCGATCGCGCCGGAGCGAAAGACATCTATCTCGATATTCTTTTTGACCAGAATGCAGGCAAGGCCGATGTCGCGCTCAACGAGGTTTTGCGCGCTGGCAACGGCCAAATTTTCCTTGTCGAGAATATGAAAACCGGGCTCAACGGGGTGGATACGCTGCAAAGCTCGGTCCCGGTCATTTCCGATGGTGTGCCCAAGGTTGGCGGACAAATATGGAGCGATGTGCTCGGACAAGTCTGGTGGATGCCCTATAGTGTGGAGAACGGCACATCGCGTCTGCCCACCCTTTCGGCGCAGTTGGCCGGAATGGCCGGAACAAAGGACGATCCTCACCTGATCAGCTATTTTTTCGAGCTGGAGAGCATACCGACTTACAGTTTCCAGGAGCTGAGTGACAGCAGCGGCAATCTGGAGCCTCTGGCGGGAAAGTCCGTGGTTATCGGTCTTGCAAAACCAATGCGCGCAACGAAACTCAATATGCCAGGCATAACGGATGTGGCACCATCCCTTGTGCATATCTACGCGGCCGAAACACTCAAGGCAGGCCAGACAAGCCATCTTGGTGGTTACGCCATTCTTTGCGCAATCCTCGCCCTGCTGGCGATGGCATCATTGATCCCAAGCAGAAATGCCCGGTCCTATTGTTACATGGCAATAGTGTTGAGCCTGCCCCTCACACTGCTTTTCCTTACCCAATTGCCGATGCATTTTTCGCCGGCAAGTGCGGTAACTGCCTTGGTATTCTTTGCCATCTATCGCGGACGGGCGCGGTGGAAGGACAGTTTCCATCTGGTCGATCCCGAAACCCAATTGCCGACATTCACTGCGCTTGAAGCGGACAGGAAAATTGCCGAACATGTGCCAAGCATTATCGTGGCCCGCATTCATCGCTTCGAAGAAGTGCGCCGCACGCTGCCGCGCGAATTGCATACCGAATATGTCTTGCGGATCATCGCCCGGCTGCAGGCAGCGACCCAGGATGCCACAATCTATATCGGCAAGGGCTCGATGCTTGCCTGGACCATGCACGATACCGATACAGAGGTGCTGACCGAGCACCTTGAGGGGCTTCGGGCGTTGTTTTCTTCGCCGCTCCTCGTTGGGGAAAACCAGGTCGATGTCGGCATCACCTTCGGAGTTGATGTGTCGCCCAGCCCCAATGTGACCCGGCGATTGGCAGCGGCGGTTTCCGCAGCTGAGCAAACAACCGAGACATTCGATCCGATTGTCGTTTCGGATCGTGCCAGCGAAGAGGATCTCATCTGGAACATTTCGCTGCAGGCGCGGATCGATAAAGCGCTTGCCAATGGCGAGATCTTCCTCGTCTTCCAGCCCAAGGTCCATTTGCAGTCCGGCAAGATGGTCGGGGTGGAATCGCTGGTGCGCTGGCGCGATCCGGTCAAGGGCATCATCCCGCCCGATCAGTTCATTCGTCAATGCGAGAATGCCGGGCGCATGGCGCATCTGACAAAACATGTCCTGATACAGGCCTGCGAGGCCAGTCTGCGCTTTGAGGCCAACGGCGTGCGTGTTCCAGTGGCGGTCAACATCTCAGCCACCATGCTGCATGAGCGCGCTATCGTTACGATGGTGCGCGAAGTGCTTGAGGAAACCGGACTTGAGCCGACCCGGCTAACGCTGGAAGTTACCGAGACTTATCGGATCACGAATCTCGACCGGGCTGCCGTCATTCTCGGCGAGCTCGATGCGCTCGGCACGAAGATCTCAATGGACGATTTCGGGGTGGGCGCCGCCAGTCTCGAAGCGCTCGTTCGTCTTCCCTTCAGCGAGTTGAAGATTGACCGTCTGTTCGTCAGCCGCATGGCGGAAGATGCCAAGGCGCTCGCCATCGTCCGCTCTGTCCTGCAATTGGGCCGCGAATCGCGAATCACTGTCGTCGCAGAAGGGGTTGAAACCATCGAAACCCTTAATCTGTTGCGCGAATCCGGCTGCCCAATCGCGCAGGGATATAGGATTTCACGACCTGTCTCATTTGATGAAATCATTGATTTTCAGAATGTTATCGAAAATCAGATGTTAAAAAACATAGTTTAGACTTTACAAACAAGATTGGTTAACGCATTGATGTCTCACGCAAACAGGAGACGTCTCATGGGTGGTGGTTTTTGGAACTGGTTGTTCGGTGGCCGTTCAGGTTAATCCGACACATAATCAATAAATGAAAAGGGCGTCCTCGGGCGCCCTTTTTTTATCTGAGATCTGTCCGGCGCAACGCCTTGCCTGAAGGCAGTCGGCGCTCGCTAGCTGCGAATGTCGCTCAACACCGCCGCGCGCAGTTCAGCAATGCCCATGCCTTTTTCCGCGCTGGTAACATGGAGCACAGGATAGGCCGCCGGATGTTTGCGCGCTTCGGCCAGCACCTTTTCCTGCACCAGTGCCAGCTCGCTCGCCTTGATCTTGTCGGCCTTGGTCAGCACCAGCCGGTACCCGACCGCCGCTTCATCAAGCATGGTCATCATGTCGCGATCGACATCCTTCAACCCATGGCGGCAATCGACCAGCACCAGATTGCGCTTCAACACCGCCCGCCCGCGCAGATAGGTGCGCACGAGTTTACGCCAGTTTTCGACCACCTTGACCGGCGCCTTGGCAAAACCATAGCCGGGCATGTCGACCAGCCGGAACTGCGTGGGCTGACCCACTTCGAAGAAATTGAGCTCTTGCGTGCGGCCCGGCGTCACCGAGGTGCGCGCAATCGATTTGCGCCCGGTCAGTGCATTCAGCAAGGATGACTTGCCGACATTGGACCGCCCGCAAAAGGCGACCTCGGGGAAATCGCCTTCCGGCAGGAATTTCAGTTGCGGCGCGGACAGCAAAAAATCCACCCGGCCCGAGAACAGCCGGCGCGCTTCTTCGGCCAGCATCGCTTCCGCCGGATCGGCATCAATGCTCATTGCGCGCCTCTCTCAAGCGAAAACAAGGGTGCTCGCCAGGTCAAGCCTTGTCCGCCTGCTCACTCTTTTCCCGCTCGGCCGCCTTCGCCTTTTCGGCCGTTTCCTTGTCGGCCTGCTCCCGCAATTGCGGATTTTGCGAATAGAGATATTTCTGCTGCGCCAGGGTGAGGATATTGTTCGAAATCCAGTATAGCAACAGGCCCGCGGCAAACGGCGCCATGACGAACATCAGCACCCATGGCATGATCATGAAAATCTGCTGCTGCATCGGATCCATCGCTGCCGGATTGAGCTTGAACTGCAGCCACATGGTAATGCCCAGCACCACTGCCAGCACGCCGATGCCAAGAAACCCGGTGGGGGTAAAATCAAGCAGGCCAAACAGGTTGAGGATCGTCGCGGGATCAGGCGCGGACAAATCCTTGAGCCACAGATAAAATGGCTCATGACGCATCTCGATCGCCAGCATGAGCACCTTGTATAGCGCAAAGAAGATCGGGATCTGGATAAAGATCGGCAGACAGCCCGCCAGCGGATTGACCTTCTCTTCCTTGTAAAGCCTGGCCATTTCCTGCTGCAGCTTGGGCTTGTCTTCCTTGTAGCGCTCTTGCAGCGCCTTCATCTTGGGCTGCACCGCGCGCATTTGCGCCATGCTCTTGAATTGCTTTTGCGCGACCGGGAACAGCAGCAGGCGGATGATCAAGGTGAGGCAGATAATCGCCAGGCCAAAATTTCCGACCAGATCGAACAGGAAAATCAGCACCTGCCACATCGGCCAGGCAATGAAACGGAACCAGCCCCAATCGATCGCCAGGCCGAATTTTTCCACGCCCTGTGCCTCATAGATATCAAGCACGGCGCTTTCCTTGGCCCCGGCAAACAGGCGCGTGCTGTTGGTGATCGTCTGGCCAGGTGCGATATTGACCGGGTCATAATACAAATCAGCACGGAACCGGTCATTGCCAAGCGAGCGAAAGGCGCTGGTCGCGTTGCTCCCTTCTTGCGGGATCAAAGTGCTCATCCAGTACACATCGGTAAAGCCGATCCAGCCCGTCTTTCCGGGGTTATCATGCGTGCCTTCATCGACGACGTCATCATAATCCCAGCCAAAATCAACCGCGCCATCGAACGCACCGATCGGCCCGGAATGAACATTGAACGAGTCTGCGCTGGCATTGGCGCTGGTGCGGTTCACCAGTGCATAAGGGCGCAAGGCCACCGGGGCTTCGCCGCTGTTGCGCACGGCCTGATCGACAGTGAACATGTAGTGCTGGTCAACCGCGAAAGTGAGCGTGAAAGTCAGCCCCTCGCCATTGTCCCAGCCCAGGGTGACGGGAGTTTCGCGTGTCAATTGGTCGCCTTCGACAAGCTGCCAAACGGTCTCGCCATCGGGCAGATTTACACCCTCGCCAACCCAGCCAAACTGGGCGAATTTCTGTCCCGCAGTGCCAGACGGCGCATAAAGGCGGATCGGGCCGCTGTCCGGCTCGACAGTCTGGCGATGCGTTTTCAGCTCGATATCGTCAATCCGCGCGCCTGTCAGATTAAGCGAGCCGCGCAGTTCTGGCGCATCTATCCGCACCCGCTGTGCCTGAGCGAGCGCTTCAGCAAGATCGCGCACCACCAAAATCGCCGGATCAGCACCAGGTGTGCCTGGATCAATCGCGGCACGCACGCCTGGTGCATCCACCCTTGAGGCGACCTGCCGGGGATCAGCGGTCGGCTCGGGATAGAATGTGCGCATGGCAAAATCCCATCCGAACAACAAGATGATGCTCAGCACGATGGCGAGAATGAGGTTACGCTGATTGTCCAAGATGTGTGCTCGTTATCCGCTATCGACGTCAGAAAGGGGGCTCTTTGGCACAGGATCGTGGCCGTGTCCCCCCCAAGGATTGCAGCGCAATAGACGCTTGGCAGCCAACCATCCACCCCTGATTGCGCCATGCCTATTGAGCGCTTCAATGGCATAGTCGCTACACGATGGTTGAAACCGGCAGCTTGGCGGCAAGATCCGGCTCGGACCAAGCTGCCACAGGCGAGCGATAAGGATGAGCAGCTGTTTCACCTCCGCTTGACCGGGCGGCCCGCGCCGCGGCCGCCTTTGCGAGGACGACGCGCCGGGTCCGCCTTGCCCGCCCCGGCACGATCCAGGGCAATGGCAAGCTCTTCGCGCAGAGCTGCAAAGTCGCGCTCGATCCCGCCTTCGCGGCCAATCAGGACATGATCGTGATCGGGCAGGCCAGCACCAGGCAATGCTTCGCGCAACAAAGCGCGAAAGCGGCGCTTCATCCGGTTGCGCACCACCGCATTGCCGATCTTCTTGGTGACAGTGATGCCATAGCGCAAACCTTTGCCGCCTTCGGGCCCGGCATTGGGCCTCACCAGAAGCACGAAACCAGGCCGCGCCACGCGCAATCCGCGGTTCGCCGCCAGAAAATCGGCCCGCTTGGTGAGAACAATCGGGGTCATCAAAGCCTAGATAGGGCGGTTGGTGCGTGGGGCCGAATCTTTTTGTTCAGGCCCTCAAACGTCGGGCACAGCGCATCCGCGCTGCTTGGCTTTCCTCGCATAGGCTCGGGTGGCCGGTCGGCCTTGCGATCGCTTCGCGCCCGAGACAATCGGCATGATAGAGGCAAGAGACATCGGGCCAGATGGCCGCAGGGGCAAAGGCCCGCCCGTAGCCGGGGTAGCTTGCCTGTCCGGCTAGCGCGGACGATCGCCCCGATGGGCAATCGAAAACAAATCAGGCGCTGAGCACTTTGCGACCGCGACGACGACGGGCGCGCAGAATCTTGCGGCCACCGGGCGTAGCCTTGCGGGCAAAGAAACCATGGCGGCGAGCGCGCACGAGATTGCTCGGCTGAAAAGTGCGCTTCATGTCAAAATTCCCTAAAACAGAATCGGTAAAACAAAAAGAGCCGCCCATCGCGAGGCGGCCTGATATGGCGCGCGCTTACTGGAGCGCCAGGTCCAAGTCAAGATAGGCCAGCGCGGGCGCGCTTTGGGCGCGGTCGGCAATTTGGGTCGTTCTTGCCCCCTCGCCAGCCATCCAGCCATACATTTCGCTGCCCGTCAGCCACAAGGCGCTTTCAAACGGGACCGAATTGGTCATCGCATAAAAAGCCTGTGCCTGAGACTTGGTCATACCCATTTCGATATAATAGTCGAGATAGCGGCGATGTTCGGGCGCTTGCGGGGCATAATCCTCGGCGCCGCGCCCCCAATCATCGAGCCAGCCATGCACGGCAAATTCCGCGCCCCGGGCAATGTCTCGCTGCGTTCCGGCCAGAAACAGCTCGACCGCGCCCGACCGCACCGAACCGCCGTCGCTGACCCGGGTGGCAAGGCCCGCGGCGCGAATCATCCGGCCAAGGCGCAGATTGGCGCGATCATCATGCGTTCCGGGCGCCTCGACGAATTCGAGCACGGCGATGCCGGGATGCGCGGCCATCATGGCGGCAAAGTGCTGCGGGGCCGAAGTGCTGGTAATATCCACCAGCGCCGCCGTCCCCTCGTCAAGGACGCGGAACGGCCCGAAAACGCCAAGGGCACGGGTCTGGGCCTGCTGATGCACAGGCGAAGCATAACGCGAGGCGCTAGTGCTCTCCTCGACGACCACCCATTCTTCGACCACAATCCAGCGATCCTGCGCAGCACCAGGGACGGCGAGGCAGGCGGTGAATAGCGCAAGAAAACGGGCCAGAAAGGACATGCACCCGATTTGGACGCCCGCCCCCTACAAGATTGCCAAGAGACACGGTTTGCAAGGGCTTAACCGCGTTTCGCTCGACAAGCGGGCCGAGCGCGGTAACACGGGGTCAACAGGGGGACTTACCGTGGTCGCAGTCGTTTCGACAGTCGCTTATCTCGGGCTCGATGCGCGCGCGATCGAGGTGCAGTGCCAGCTCACCGCCGGAATGCCGCGCTTTGCCGTGGTCGGCCTGCCGGACAAGGCGGTCGCCGAAAGCCGCGAGCG
>Ga0100391_1006689_pt1 | contig 10329 bp, 9 predicted proteins | sample CryGeymeta201515_FD_81541 | JGI IMG/M metagenome (GOLD analysis project Ga0100391, IMG submission 81541) | Groundwater microbial communities from Crystal Geyser aquifers in Utah, USA - Crystal Geyser metaG 2015-15 | ecosystem: Environmental > Aquatic > Deep subsurface > Groundwater | place: USA...
CGCGGCGGGGCGCGCGTGGGGCGCGGGCCGACTCAGCCGGTCGAACCTTGGCGATCGTGTGCCGAGGAGAGGCGGGCGCTGAGTCCGGATCGACCCACTCCGACCCCCCCTACTCCCAGTCGTGCAGGTGGTAGTGGCGGTGGACGACGCCGGCGTGGTGGTGCGGGTGGCGGTGGAGGAGGTTGGCGGCGAGCAGCCGGTCGGGGTCATTCAGCAGCGGTTCGAGGGGGCCGTCGTAGAGGAGGTGGTGGTCCTCGCCCAACAGCAGGGTGCGTTCGCCAAGCTCGGCAGCGAGGCTGAGGTTGTGGGTGGTGGCGAGGATCGTCGCCGCCAGCCCTTGGAGGAGCTCGATGAGCCAGCCGGTAGAACGCGGGTCGAGCCCGGCGGTGGGCTCGTCGAGGAGGAGCAGGCGCGGCTCCAAGACCAGCAGGGCGGCGAGGGCGACGCGCTTCTTCTCGCCGCCGCTCAACTGCCCCGGCGGGCGGGCGAGGAGGGGCTCGATCTCGGCCGCCTGCGCCCAGCGCGCCACCCGCGCCTCCACGTCCGCAAGGCCAAGCTGGCGCGGCCCGAAGGCGAGCTCGTCGTAGACCGTCGGGTTGAAGAGCATCGCCTCGGGGTCTTGGAAGAGGAGGGCGACCTCGGAGCGGAAGCGGCGGCGAAAGGGGGCGGTGGCGAGGCGGGGCCGCGCCACCTCCTCGCCGCCGTAGCGGTAGCTCCCGGTCGCCGGGAAGAGGAGGCCGTCGAGGAGTTTGAGCAGGGTGGTCTTGCCGGAGCCGTTGGCGCCCAACAGGACCAGCCGTTCCCCCGCGGTTACGGTGAAGGTGAAGTCGTCCACCGCCACCCCACCCTCCGGGTAGCGGTAGGAGAGCCGGTCGAGCTCCACCACCGTCGCCATGGCCGCAGTCTCGCCCGCCCGCAAGCGGGTGGGAAGCGGCGGCGCGGCGCGCCGCGCTTGACCGGCCGGTCCGGTGGCCGCCCAACCCGCGGCCATGGGTTGGACCCGGTTGGCGCCGGAGGCGAAGGGTGGGCGGCCGACGAGGGGGTGGCTAAGGGTGGGCGCGGGTTGGCGCTCTCGGCTCCACCCCGTATCCTTTCCCCGTGCCCCTCTATCCCTACGGCGAGCTCGTCCCGCGCCTCCACACCTCGGTCTTCCTTGCCCCCACCGCGGTGGTGGCGGGCGATGTCGAGATCGGCGAGGGGTCCTCCCTCTGGTTCCACACCACCGTGCGCGGCGACGTGAACTTCGTGCGCATCGGGGCGCGGGTGAACATTCAGGACCACGCCATGGTCCACGTCACCCACGACACCCACCCGACGGTGATCGAGGACGAGGTCTCCATCGCCCACGGGGTGGTGTTGCACGGCTGCACGATCCGGCGCGGGGCGCTGGTCGGGATCGGGGCGATCGTGCTCGATGGCGCCGAGGTCCCAGAGGGCGCCCTGGTGGCCGCCGGCACCCTGGTGCCGCCGGGGAAGGGTTACCCGCCCCACACCCTCCTCATGGGGCGGCCGGCGCAGGTGGTGCGGCCGCTCACCGAGCAGGAACGGGCGCGCGTGGCGGAGACCGTGCCCAACTACCTCAAGTACGTCGCCCGCTACCGCGCCACTGCGGGGTTCGCCGAGCAAGGCCACTGACCGGCCCACTCCCTACCCGGGGAACCCCGCTTGGGGGGCAGGAGCGGCGACCTCCCCGGGCGCCGGGCGGCGCCCACCCAGGAGATCCCGCGGGGCAAGACGAGGGGTGCGTAAGCCACCCAGGCGGAGGCGGCTCTTGCCCGCTGCACCGGTGAGCGAGGGATGCGGCCGGCCTTACCCAGAGGCGCAGGGAGCGGAAGAGGCAGCCGGGGGGGGTACGAGCGCCAAGGTCGCCGTTGGCGTCGGCCCCCCTCCGCCACCCGCTGGGACCAGATCGAAGCGGTATCAAGTAAAGACCTGGCCCCGTTCGCCGTTGCCGCCAGCCCGCGGGCGCGGGTAGGTTCGCGGCCATGAGATGCGCCCTTCTCGTCGTGGTCCTCGCTTGCCTCCTCGCCGGCTGCCAGCGGGTGGAGGCGCCCGCGGGCGATGGGTTTCACGCCGGCCGGGTGGTGGCGCCGTTGCCCGGCGAGGGTTGCTTCGCCCGCCTCCGCCAGCTCACCTTCGGCGGGGACAACGCGGAGGCGTACTGGGCCGCGGATGGCCGCCGGCTGGTCTTCCAGGCGACGTGGCAAGGGGGTGGCTGCGACCAGATCTACACCCTCGACCTCGCCACCGGCGCGCGCCGCCTGGTCTCCACCGGGAGTGGCCGCACCACCTGCAGCTACTTCTTCGACCACGATCGCCACATCCTCTTCGCCTCCACCCACGCCGCCGCGCCTGACTGTCCGGAGCCGCCCGACCCGAGCCACGGCTACGTCTGGCCGCTCTACCCGAGCTACGACCTCTACCGCGCCGAGGTGGATGGCTCCCACCTCACCCCCTGGATCGCCCTCCCCGGCTACACCGCGGAGGCGACCACCTGCCGGCAGGACGATCGGATCCTCTTCACCCAGGTGGCGGACGGCGACATCGACCTGTACGTCGCGGAGGCGGACGGCAGCCGGGTCCGGCGGATCACCGCCACCCCCGGCTACGACGGCGGCGCCTTCTTCTCCGACGACTGTGGCCAGATCGTCTGGCGCGCCTCGCGCTTCAAGGAGCCGGCCAAGCTCGCCGACTTCCGCGCGCTGCTGGCCCGCGACCTGGTGCGCCCGTCGGCAATGGATTTGTGGGTCGCCAACGGGGAGGGCGAGGGGGCGCGCCAGATCACCTATCTGCCCGGTGCCTCCTTCGCCCCCTCCTTCCTCCCCGGCGGCCGCGCGGTGATCTTCGCCTCCAACTGGCAAGACCCGGCGGGGCGCACCTTCGACCTCTACACGGTGGCGATCGATGGCAGCCACCTCACCCGGGTCACCCAGGGTGGCGGCTTCAATGCCTTCCCCATGTTCTCCCCCGATGGCCGCTGGCTCGCCTTCGCCTCCAACCGGTACGGCCGGCACCCGCACGAGACCAATCTGTTTGTCGCCGAGTGGCGGGGCGAGGCGGAGGGGGGCGAGGCGATCCCGACACCGGTGGACCCTTATATGGCGGACGTGCGCTGGCTCGCCGACCCGGCGCGCGCGGGGCGCCGGGTGGGGACCGCCGGGATCGAGGCGGCGGCGGACTACCTCGCCCGCCGCTTCGCCGAGGCGGGTGCGTTGCCCGCGGGGGATCCCGCCGCCGGCGGGCCGAGCTGGTTCCAAACCTTCGAGGTGACCGTGGGGGTGCGCCTGGAAAAGGGCACTCGGCTGACCGCGGGGGAAGAGCGGTTGCGGCCGGAGGTCGACTACCTCCCCGCCGCCTTCTCCGCCTCGGGACCGGTGGCCGGCACGGTGGTCTTCGGCGGCTATGGGATCGAGGCACCGGAACTCCACTGGGATGACTACGACGGCCTCGACGTCCGCCATAAGGTGGTCCTGGCCCTGCGCGACGTCCCCGCCGGCGGTAACGAGGGGGTGTTCGCGAGCCCCGCCGGGCGCCGGTACTCCGACCCGCGCTACAAGGCGTTCATCGCCCGCGAGCACGGCGCGGCCGCCTTGCTCTTGGTGGCGGCGGAGGGCGAGGGGGAGGAGGCCTTGCCGCCCCTGGCCGCCGACGCTCCCGAGTCGGAGGCGGGGATCCCGGTCCTCTACCTCAGCCGCGCCAGCGCGGCGCGTTGGCTCGCCGCCCAGGGGAGCGACCTGGCCACGCTGCGAGCGCGGGTGGAGGCGGGCGACCCCCCAGTCCATGGCGTCGCGTTGCCGCACCTGGACGGCGAGGTGGTCCTGGCGCGCACGCGGGCCACCACCCGCAACGTAATCGGCGTCGTCCCGGGGAGCGACCCGCAGGCGGCCCCGCTGCTCCTCGGCGCCCACTACGACCACCTTGGCCACGGCGGTGCGGGGTCGCTCGCCCCGGACCGCCAGGCGATCCACCCGGGGGCGGATGACAACGCCTCGGGCAGCGCCCTGCTCATCGACCTGATTGGCCGGCTGAAGGCGGCCCCCCTGCGCCGGCCGGTGGTGGTCGCCGCCTTGACCGGCGAGGAGATCGGCCTCGCCGGTTCCTCCCACCTGGCGCGCAACCTACCCGTGGCCGCGGCACACCTGCGGGCGATGCTGAACTTCGACATGGTGGGCAGGCTCACCGACAACCAACTCACCGTCTTCGGCACCGACTCCGCCGCCGAGCTCAAGGGGGTGGTGGAGGCGGCGTGCGCTGGCTCGCCGCTCACCTGCCAGGTGGGCGGCGACGGCTTTGGGCCGTCGGACATGACGCCGTTTTACGCCGCCAATCTGCCGGTCCTGTTCTTCACCACCGGCCCGGAGGCGGACTACCACCGCCCCACCGACACCGCCGACCGGGTGAATGGCGCCGGCGCCATCGCGGTGGCAAAGGTGGCGGTGGCGGTGGTGGCGGCGCTGGCCGGCGACACCCCGCTCACCCTCCAGCGCACCGGCCACCCGCTGGCGCAGCGCGCCGAGGGGGGCGGCTACGGCGCCTACTTCGGCATCGTCCCCGACCCGGCGGCGTTGGCCGGCGACGGGGCCATCGCGGGGGTGACGATCGCCGGCTGCCGCGCCGGATCCCCGGCGCAACAGGCGGGGTTGGCGAAGGGCGACGTGATCGTCGCCCTCGGCGGCCACCCGGTCGCCAACCTGCGCGACCTCGCCTTTTGCCTGCGTGGCCACCAAGCGGGGGAACAGGTGGCGGTGCGCTACCGGCGCGGCGCGGCCGAACTGACAGCCGAGGCGACCCTGGGGAAGCGGTAAACAGGCCGGCCGGCCCGTTCGGGCCGGAATCGGCGATGGGAATCGGCTCCCACCAAGGAACCGGAACGGTGTGGCGATCTCCCAACCCAGGGTAGGAGCCGGTTGCACCGGCGACCCGCGCACGCTGCGCGCGGCCAACCCTTGGGACCGCGGTCGGCGATGGGAATCGGCTCCCACCAAGGAACCGGGACGGTGTGGCGATCTCCCCGCGAGACCACGCGTCCGAGGCGCTGGTCAACCTCCCGGGGTACCGGAACAACCGGGCAATCTTCCCCCTGGCTGGGGGTCGGAGCCGAGGGGACGGCGATCCGGGCTAGTCGTGGCCGGCGAGGCCGCGGCGATCGGCGAGGCGGCGGTCCCGCCGCCGCCGTTCCTTGAAGTAGTCCCCCTTGTAGATGGGGTCCTCCTCCTCGGCGAGGCGCGCCGCGAGCCGGTCGGAGGCGCGCCGGAGGTAGCGCCGCCGGCCCACCGTGCGCCGGTCGCGGGTCACCCCGGGGGGGAGGTTGGGCATTCCTGGGGGTCGCTCTTCCATGGCATCCTGCCTTTGGCTACGGATTCACGGCGTCAAGGCTACCCTTACAATCCGTGTGCCAGCTTTGGTGGTCCCTTCCCCTTTTCTGAAAAATGAACGTAACAGTTTGTTTTTTCAGGTGATAGACCACAAGAGGAAACTCGGTGCGGAGCGCTCACCATCATGACACTGTTCATTCCTGATACAAGCCGCCTCGCACAGTTTTGGAAGCGCGGGTCTCAACCCCTCGAAAACGTTGGCGCTTCGTGGATAGGAGTGACCTCTGTCTCAGATCCGGACACCGTCTCATATTGCGACACTGCCCCGCCGCGGGTGGTGAATCTTCACCGATGAGCCACACGCCTGGGCAGATTCGGTTCACCGTGCTCGCCGGCGGGGTGGGGGCGGGGCGGCGTTGTCGCTTCGTCACCGCCCACGGGGTGGTGGAGACCCCCACCTTCATGCCGGTGGGGAGCGATGGCGCGGTGCGCACCCTTACCCCGGCGCAGGTGGTGGCGGCGGGCGGGCCGGCGGTGGTCCTTGGCAACACCTTTCACCTCCTCCTCGCCCCGGGGCCGGAGGTGGTGGCACAGCACGGCGGCCTGCACCGCTTCATGGGGTGGGAGCGGTCGATCCTCACCGACTCGGGCGGCTTCCAAATCTTCAGCCTCCCCGGCGCCGCGGTCACCGACTCCGGCATCCGCTTCCCCGACCCGCGCAAGGAGCACGCCGGGCGCGAGGTGTGGCTCGATCCGGAGGAGTCCCTGCGCATCCAGGGGCTGCTCGGTAGCGACATCGCCATGGCCCTCGACGAATGCCCCGGCTACCCGGCCACCCACGCGCAGGTGGCGGCGGCGGTGGCGCGCACCAGCGCCTGGGCGGCGCGCTGCTGCTTTGCCCACGCCCGCCCCGGCCAGCTCCTGTTCGGGATCGTTCAAGGGGGAACCTTCGCCGACCTGCGCCGCCGCTCGATCGCCGAGATCACCGGCCTGCCCTTCGACGGCTTCGCGATCGGCGGCGTCTCGGTAGGCGAGGGGAGCGAGCTGATCCACCAGGTGGTGGCGGAGACCGCGCCGCAGCTTCCTGTGGACCGGCCGCGCTACCTCATGGGGGTGGGGCTGCCGGAGGACATCCTCACCGCGGTGGCGGCCGGCTGTGACCTCTTCGACTGCGTCATCCCCACCCGCTACGGCCGCAACGCGACGTTGTTTACCCGCCGCGGCAAGGTGCGAATCCAGGAGCGCCGCTACCGTCGCGACTTGGCGCCGGTGGATGCCGAGTGTGGTTGCTACACCTGCCGTACCTTCACCCGCAGCTACCTCCACCACCTCTTCGCGGTGGCGGAGCCCCTCGGCGCCACCCTCGCCTCCCTCCACAACCTCTGCTTCTACCAAGAGCTGATGGCGGGGATCCGGGCGGCGATCGAGGCCGACCGCCTGCAAGATTTCAGCGCGCGCTTCCTCGACCGCTACCTCCGTGGGAGCGGCCGCCCCACGGGGGAGAGCGCCGCCCCCGGCAGCATGCCGGTGGCGGCGGCGGAGCGACCAACCCCCGGCCACGTCAAGGGGAAGAACCCCGCCCCCGGCCGTGGCCGGCGCGGCGGGCGGGGCTGAGGGGAAGGCGGGGAGTCCATCCGGCGCGCCGCGCTCGCCGCAGAGCCGCTTGCGCACGAAGGCTCGTTCCGACCCTACGGCGGCGCGTGGCTTTGTGCCGGAGGCGAGGCCGCTCGCGGCGTGGCGGCCGAACCGCTCCCGGCGTGGTATGGCCAGCGGCAACCTCTCGGCCACGTCTGTTGTTCTGCGCGGTGGCGGCCGAACCGCGCCGGGCGTGGCGTGGCGAGGGTGTCGTTGGGCTGGGACGGAGGCAGCGCGGGCTTCACGACGCAGCTCCCATCCCTCCCCTTGCAATCGCGGTCCTGCTCGACGAGCCTCGCGGCGCGCCCGTCGGGCCGGCCCAGGAGGGCCGGCGGTGGCTCATGGAGGAGCTGAGTGCTCGCACACGCCGTGTCCGCGACCCCGGTGGGGGTGGACGCCCACCCGGTCGAGGTGGAGGTCGACATCGCCCGGGGGCTGCCGGCGATGAACACCGTGGGCCTTCCGGATGCGGCGGTGAAGGAGAGCCGCGACCGGGTCAAGGCGGCGATCACCAACAGCGGCTTTCCCTTCCCCGAGGGGCGGATCACCGTCAACCTCGCCCCCGCCGACCTGCGCAAAGAGGGGGCGCGCTTCGACCTGCCGGTCGCCCTGGCGGTGATCGCCGCCAGTCGCCACCTCCCCAAGGGGGCGCTGAAGGGGTGGCTAATCCTGGGGGAGCTTGCCCTCGACGGGCGGGTGAAGGGGGTGCGCGGCTGTCTGTCGGCGGCCCTGTGGGCCAGCGCCGCCGGCCACCACCGCCTCATGGTCCCGGTGGTCAACGCCCGCGAAGCGGCGGTGGTGGCGGGGCTCGAGGTGGTGGGGGTGGAGTCGCTCCTCCAGGCGGTGGCGGTGGTCGCCGGCGAGGTGGTGGTCCCACCAACCACGGTCGATCTGGACGCCCTCTTTCAGGCAGATTTCGCCACCGAGGTCGACCTCGCCGAGGTGGCGGGGCAGAGCGCGGCGAAGCGCGCCCTAGAGATCGCCGCCGCCGGCGGCCACAACCTCCTGATGGTGGGGCCGCCGGGGAGCGGCAAGACCATGCTCGCCCGGCGCCTCCCCACCCTCCTGCCGCCCATGTCCGTGGAGGAGGCGGTGGAGACGACGCGCATCCACTCGGTCCACGGGTCGCTGGCGGCAGGGTGTGGCCTCATCACCCACCGTCCCTTCCGCGCCCCGCACCACTCGATCTCTGATGCCGGCCTGGTGGGCGGCGGCACCATCCCCCACCCGGGCGAGGTCTCCTTGGCGCACAACGGCGTCCTCTTTCTCGACGAGCTGCCCGAATTCCACCGCCACGTCCTCGAGGTCCTCCGCCAGCCCCTGGAGGAAGGGACGATCTGCATCGCGCGCTCCACCGGCAGCCTCACCTTTCCCGCCCACTGCACCCTGGTGGCGGCGATGAATCCGTGCTCGTGCGGCTTTGCCGGCGATCCGGCCCACGAGTGCCTGTGCACCCCAACGCAGGTGCAAAAGTACCTCGGCCGCCTTTCCGGGCCGCTCTTGGATCGCATCGACCTGCACGTGGAGGTGGCGGCGCAGCGTTATGCGGCGTTGCAGGCGACCGGCGGCGAGGACTCCGCCACGGTGCGCGCGCGGGTGATCGCCGCTCGTCGCCGGCAGGTGACGCGGCGGCCGGCAAGTGGCGCCCACTGCAACGCCCACCTGGGGCCGCGCGGGCTGGCGCGTTTCTGCCGGCCACCGGCGGCGGGTGAGGCGCTCCTCGCCACCGCGGTGGACCGCCTTGGCCTCTCCGCCCGCTCGGTCACCCGGGTCTTGAAGGTGGCGCGCACGATCGCCGACCTCGCCGGCCGCGACGAGTTGGAGAGCACGGACCTCGCCGAGGCGCTTCACTACCGCACCCTCGACCGGCCGTGAGGCGCGGCGGGCCAAGGAGCCTGGCGGACTTTGTCGATCGACTGGCGCGCGCGAAGCCATGGCCGGACTCGTGGACCCGGACTCATGGACCGTTTTGCGTGACCAAGCCCCACGTAGCGCTACGAACGGGTCGATCCGGACTCAGCGCCTGCGAGCTGCCACCACGCTCGACCCAGTCCGCCAGACTCCCGCCCCCCTCCCTGGGGGGTCGTGGGCGCCATATTCCAAGAAATATGCTATTGTTTTTCCATGCCGTCCGACTTCACGGATGGTTCACCCCCACCCGGAGACTTCCATGCCCCACATCACCTGTACCCTCGACCCCATCTCCATGAAGGACGTGCACGATCTGAAGCACCACCCCTCGATCCACGAAGGGGTCGGCGAGGATCAACTCACCGTCTACTTCGAGGACGAGAAGAACCGCGCCGCCTACCTCGCCACCCCCACGGAGCACCCGTGTGGAGACGTCGGTGTCGACCGCTCCAACACCACCCGTGAGTGGATCGACAACGGCTGAACGACCTCATAAGGAGTCCGCCCTCCCTGCGCACGCGCGCAGGGGCACCAAAGCCGAGCAGCCCAAGGTCACATCCCCCGCCCTCCCTGCGCACGCGCGCAGGGAGTTCCGGAGGGGCGCGAACGATGAGTTGTGTGACGGAGGAAAGGATGACCGAAGCCGATCGCATCAAATATCTGCGCATTGTTCTGGTTTTGGTTGGGCTAACGTTTATCTTCGGTATCTGGCCTTTGGGGGTCGTTTGGCCGTCGGGTTGGGTGTGGCATGAAGGGGGTCGCTCGGAATATCTCGAGATGATCTTAGGGATCTATGCCACCCTCGGCGTCTTCTTGCTCCTCGCCGCGCGTGATCCGCTGGCCCACCGGAGCCTGATCTGGTTCACGGTTTGGTCGAGCATCGTGCACGGCGGGATCATGGCCATTCAGTCGGTCGCCAATCCCCACCACATCGGCCACCTCTTTGGCGATGTCGCGGCCCTGATTGTGGTGGCGATAGTCGTGGCAGCTCTGATGCCGCGACAAATCTGTGCAACGAAAGCGCGGCCCGCAACCGGTCTCGCGGTGCATTAGCAGAGGCGGGCAGTTAGCTCTTCTCAATCCAACCAAGCGGAGATGCAAGATCAAAAAGGCGGAATTGAAGAGTTTCGGGAAGGCGGATGAGGTCCGGGAATTTCCCAAGGGGCGCCTCGAGTTGCTCAAGATCGGCGGTGCCACGATTGGGCGCGCGGTCTTCGAGCCGGGTTGGCGCTGGGCCACGTCGGTGAGGCCGATGGCGAAGACGAAGAGCTGTGAGGCGCCCCATTTCCAGTATCACGTGGCCGGCATCTTGAAGATCTTGATGGACGATGGGACCGAACTGGAGTGCAAGCCCGGCGAGGTCTCCCTTCTCCCCTCCGGCCACGATGCGTGGGTGGTGGGCAACAAGCCTGCGGTCGTAGTGGATTTCCAGGGGATGATCGATTACGCGAAGTCTCGATAGCGGAAA
>Ga0100391_1006691_pt1 | contig 10328 bp, 5 predicted proteins | sample CryGeymeta201515_FD_81541 | JGI IMG/M metagenome (GOLD analysis project Ga0100391, IMG submission 81541) | Groundwater microbial communities from Crystal Geyser aquifers in Utah, USA - Crystal Geyser metaG 2015-15 | ecosystem: Environmental > Aquatic > Deep subsurface > Groundwater | place: USA...
CGCTCGATTTCAATGGGCGACCTTCAAAAAGCGTTAGCGACCAACTTCCGTGGCCAAGAGGCACTGCGGCTCAAGCTCGCGAGCGGGCCGCGCTTCGGCAACGATCTAGAGGCCGTCGACAGGCTCGCCAGCGAGGTGGTTGGACGTTTCTGTCAGATGGTCTCGACCCGCAAGACCGCCTGTGGCGGACATTACAAGGCGAGCCTGATTTCCTATGGGCTCAACGTCTACGAGGGCGCTCTTGAGCCGGCCAGCGCCGATGGCCGACTCGCCGGGGCCCCATTATCGAACAGCATGTCACCAAGCAACGGCGCTGAGCGTCGCGGCCCCACGGCTGTTTTGAACTCGCTCGCCCGCATCGACCAGACCCGCATCGGGTACGGCAACTCAGTCAACATGCGGCTGCCGGTGGGCCTGCTAAAATCGGCCAAAGGCGTGGAGAGCGCAGCGCACCTGATCCAGACCTACTTCGACAAGGGCGGCTTTCACGTGCAGCTGAACGCCATCGACAGCGCGACCTTGCGGGCGGCACAGGCCAAGCCCGAGGACCATGCCGACCTGATTGTGCGGGTATCAGGCTATTCTGCCTACTTCACGCGGCTCGGACGCCGCATCCAAGACGACATCATCGCCCGTACGGAGTTCGTGTCGTGCTGACGGGCGCAGAGGCCGAGCACAAGGCCGGGCGGGAGCCCGGCGAACCAGGCGCAACGATCACGCCGAGCTGTCGCGCCTTCGATGTGCAGCGGTTTTCCGTTCACGACGGACCTGGGATTCGAACAACCGTTTTCTTAGAAGGTTGCCCGCTGCGCTGCGCTTGGTGCCACAACCCCGAGGGCTTCGGCAGCGATCGCACGCACGCGGTCTCAGTCGAGACCATCCTTAACGAGGTCCTGAAGGACCAAGATTATTACGCCTCGAGCGGCGGCGGCCTGACGGTTTCGGGGGGCGAACCACTCTTGCATCTTAAATCGGTGGTCGCGCTTCTGAAGGCCGCCAAGCGCCACGGACTGCACACCTGCGTGCAGACCTCGGGGTCGGTGCCCTCAAAGCATCTGGCAGCAGTGCTCGAGCTGGTGGACCTCTTCCACTTCGACCTCAAACACATGGACCCGACGCGCCACGAGGAGCTGACCGGCGTCTCAAACGAACGGATCCTGCGCAACGCGGCTTTTCTGGTCGAGCAAAAGGCCAATGTGCACTTCCGCATGCCGCTTATCCCCGGCATCAACGACGACGTCACGAACCTGAATGCGGTTGCGAGCTTCCTCTGTGGGCTCTATCCGCCTGGCGCTCGCGCACTGCGCTTGGTGCCCTACCAGGGGATGTATCTGGGCAAATACGCCGCGCTAGGCTTGGTGCCACCGATGCCGTCGTTGGAATCCCCTTCTCCGTCCGCGCTGCTTGAGGTCGTCGAGTACCTGTCCGGTCTTGGCCTCAGCGTCGAGGTTGACGGTTAGATGAGCTGGCAAACTGTTTTCATCATTTGCCGAATCGCTCACGACGTGGCCGTGTCCTTGGCAGCCAAGACCTCGGCCTGAGCCTGAGCCTGCTGATATCGCCCGTGATACCGACCGATTTCCATGATGACCGACATCGGCATATAAGCCTTATTGGGCTTATTTTTAAAGATCGCGTGGATGTGGATCTGCTTCTCCTTCCCGGCGAGGCGTAATACTTCTCGCCCCGAAGTCAGTGCTAGGCCTGAGCGATTCGCGTTAGGTCGTAAATCGCTTCCGAATAGGCGATGGGGTCGACGTCCTTGTCGTTGATCGATTCACCCCGCAAATCTTCAAAATAGAATCCGTCGATCGTGATGGCTTCCGAGCCCCAGGAGGGGTCGCCTGCGTAAATGCCGCCGTGTGAACAACGGGCTCGAACACCGCGCCCGGCGAAAAGCTTGGAAGCGCCGTAGATCATCCCGGCGTCCTCCGCGCTGTCGTTGCGCCATCCCATGCGACGAAGCCTTCCGGCCAAGGTGCCAGGCTGCACAGCACCGAACTCTGATTTGGCGGTCTTCGCAAATACCGGGCGATTGAGTTGCTCGAAGGGTTGGGTGATTTCAGCCTCACCAAGCTGAACACCCCAAGCCTTGATATCCGCTGCGCTTAAGTCCATTCGATGAGCGACGCGAATCACCGCATTTTTCGGAAGGTCGATGGGATTCCACTGGGCGTCAACGAGCTCCGCATCCACGACCCGAAAGAGCTCTTTTTTGTCGGTTCGAAAGACCAAGCCTGCGACAAATAATCTCAAGATAGGATGAGAAACGATGTCTCTCTTGAACGCCGCCAGACTCCAGGGGCGACCCGACACCATCGCAAATTCAAAACGCTGTTCAGCTTCGTTGGCGATCGATTTTAGGCGTTTTTTGAGGTCCTTAAAATGTGTCTTCACCGATTCTGGTGCGCTTTTTGGAACGGACTTGAGAATCTTTTGGGTTTCGTCGCGCACGCGTAGGCCAAGACCCGCATCGACTTGAAACTCACCCTCACGCCCACCCAAGTCGACCCTCAGATTGCCGTTTTCAAAGCCCAATGTCGGGACCTTTCGGTCCGCAATATCATCGGCGACATAGGTGTTTACCGTGGCAAGGAATGCCGTTTGACTCAATGAAGCCGCCGCGGCCAATCGCTCTATGGCGGCCCAGGCGGCGTCGCGCAGGCTTCTGCGCTCCGCGTTCATCGCCCAGTAGCCCACCCACGACTTCGCGTCGTCGGAACCGTGACGTTCCAACACGTCGACGTACCAGCCGACAAGGTGATGCATTCCCGCACTCACGGCCTCATCCAAACCGGGCGCGAAATCACTCATTCGCTCTTCGTTCGCAAGAATGGCTTGTTGATAAACGCACCATTTATCAGCGGCTTTTCCGCCAGCCGACGCCCATTTATCTTTGAGCGAAATCGAAAACGCATTGGCACTTTTGTCGTCAAGATGAGGTCGAATCGCCCGAGCCACATCATCGATATGATCGGGCCCTTCCAAGGCCAGTCGACTCAAGAGCCCCAATAGTGCGTTTCCTTCAAGCGTGGCGCCCGATTTGAACAAGAGTGGCGGCAGAGTTTCCACATTTAGGAATTTGGGCATTTTCTTGGAGGGCTGCGATTCGAGGAGCTTTTCCAGGTCAGCGACGGATGCATCTGCCGCGACCTCAAACCCTTTGACCTCGCCACCTGCGGCCTGCAGGGCCTTTTCTAAGGAAGCGACAACCTCGGCTGTTTTTTCAGATTTTAGCGCCTTTTCGATTTGGGCTTTTTGTGCGGTGGGCTTCAGGCTCGCCAACACATCGGCGGCGGCTTTTCTGGTGTCCTTTTTCTTTGATGAGAGCTGCTCGGCCACATCTTTTATGACCGAATCTCCAAGCTAAATCAGCCGTTGCACCGCAAGTTCGCGCACGGTCTTGGACGATTCGCTCAGCAATAAAACCGTAAACTCAGCATCCACCTGCTTGGCTTTTTCCAAATAAACCTGAAGTAATTCTGTGCGATTCGGCCCAGAAGGTCCGCGCAAGACCTCCAACAAAACCGTGTCGAAATTTTCGGGCAAAGATCCCGAACCATGTCGTCCAGTGAGCCGATTGATGAACTCGTCCGATCCGTATTTTGACCCAAAATCACCGCGCATGATTGTTTCGAGATAAACCCTTAAAACGTCGGTCGTGGGAGCTTTTTCGAAGATAAAATGCAACCCCATCCGATGTCGATAATCCTTAGATTTCTCGAGGCAATATTCCGCCGCAACCGTGGCCCAAACCACCGGACTGGCTTTAATCGACGCCTCGTTATCCGCCCACATTTTGTCGCGAGCTGGATAGGAATCACCACTCACCACCAAAAGTTCGGCACGCATCGTGGCGCGCGTATTTTCATCGATTTCGAGCGCGGGCGTTGCGGGCGCGCTTTGCAACCTTCCAAGCGCCTCGACGCAGAATTCTCGAACAGCTTTTTTCTTCGATTTTGCTCCCGCTTCGAGCGCATCTTTTGCATTTGCACCAAGGTCTGCAAGGCCAATCTCGGCGACGGCCCGCACGCCTTTTGATGAGTGACCAAGCGCCGCAACGAATGTTTGCGCGGCCAAGGGTGAACCTACTTTTTGCAGGGCTTTCACAATGACCTCGGCCTCTAAGGCGGGCAGTTTGTCGTCCCAAGCTTCGATTAGCGGACCGACCACCAACGTTCCGTTCAAGGCCAAATTATTCGCGATGCCTTCGCCGTTATCCTTGGTCACTTTTTCGACAAGGGTCTTTGTGACGTCGTGATGAAACGACGTGTCATCGACCAAAGAAATCAACGAACCCGCAACCGACGTCGGCGCGGTCTTGGCTGCGGCTTGAATCCAATCTGCGAGCGTCGACTGCGGAACGATAGCAAGCGCTTCGCGGATATAGGGAACAAGGTTGGCGTAATATTGCTGCGGCAATAGGCTCATCCTGGCCATCACCTCGGGCGGGACAGGCTTGCCCATTCGTTGACACAAAATCGAAACAACACCGGCGTGTGCGCCAACGACGTAGGCATTTTCGTACTCCAAAACAAATCGAGTCATCGGCTCCAGAATCGCTTCACCATGCCGTTCCAAGATCTCGATCATGGGTTGCATGAACTCGTTGAAGTCCAGTCCGCGAGCGATGTTAACGGCTTCGTCCACACTCAAAGAAGGAACGAGTTCTTTGATCTTCTTCCATTCTCGAATAGTGAGTTCTGGATGAGTCAGGACCAGTCGTTTCTGTTCTTCGAACGCCGGTGACTCCATCAAGGTCTTATAAGGATTAAAAAACCAGTCGTCGTAGTGACCGTACCAAGCGCGTGCGAGCACGGGCAGGCACGATTCGGGCATTTCCTTGACCACGCCTAGTTTGAAAAACTCCATCCAAGCGAGCGTTTGAAGCGGTTCGATGAGGAGCGGAATTGAATCAGCGAAGTCCGGTTTGTCTTCCGCCAATTTCTGAAATACTTCGGTCTGAGGGTAGCTCCAGCCTTTGATGCCAAAACTTACGTTTTCTTTGTCGAGCGTGATGTTCAAGAAATTCGCCAGCGGTTCGAAGCGCGCATCGGCCAAATACTCGACCACGAGCGAGGTTGCGTTCGCGTTCGAAATCTGACCGCTCGACAGGGCATCCCACACAAATTTACTGCGAGCCACAGCGTCCTTAATGTGGTTTCGCAGAGTGTAATCCTCCCAATAGTTTTCCGCGAGATCTGCCAGAATTGCCTTTGAGTCGAGCGCCATGATTCCTCCGTGATTCTATTTGCTCGACACTATGCGGCATTCACCTGTCGTTTCACCACAGAATTATTCTGAAAGAACCTCACACGCAGCGTCATTGATGAAGGGCCCGCGTGCACACCGGCAATTTTTCGCTCGCGTTATGTGGAGGTCTCAAAAATAGGCAAGGTGATCGTTCAAACACACGGACACAAAACAAATCATGCGCCGTCTTCCCCACAAAACCTCATCACAATCAAAACGCGGCGCCAATTTCTTTTGACAAGTTTTAATTTTGGCCTTTTAATCCCCGCCGAATTTGTCGCTTAGAAAATCAAAATAAATATCCGATAGGAGCACGTTTGCGTCATCTTTGGCTTATCAGCATTCTTCTTTTGGTTCTCGGCTGCGGTGATTCGGAATCCAATCCTACGATGCAATGCCGTGCGGGCGCCGCTGGCGAATCCTGCACGCCATGCGAGGCTGGATTTTATTGTGCCGGTGGCGAAACACCCGCAGAAGCCTGCCCGGATGGCACATGGGATGATGACGCCGACGCCTCTACGGCCTGTGTGGCCTGGAGTACGTGCGACGACGGCACAGTCTCCGTCGCTGGATCGACAACTCAAGATCAAACCTGCGACCGCTGCGGCGAGGGCGAGTTTAGTGATGGCGTTTCGGCATGTCGGGCATGGACGACGTGCGAAGCGGGTCAGCTTGTGTTGTCTGAGGGCAGCCCAAGCCAAGACCGCAGATGTGGCGCCTGTATAGGTGGCTGGTTCAGCACAGATTCAAATGCAGAAAGCTGCCTAGAATGGACGACTTGTGAAGCCGGCCAATTTATCGCCCAAAATGGCACGTCTACAACCGACCGAACCTGTGCGGCTTGTGCAAGTGGCACATTCAGCGATGGGGTTAATTCAACGGCGTGTACGGCGTGGACCACGTGTAATGCCGGACAATATGTCAGCGCACTCGGCACAAATATCGCCGACCGAACCTGCTCGGATTGTGGACCCAACTCCTATTCGGACTCCATAAACGCGGGGTTCTGCGCTGCTTGGACCACCTGTAATGCCGGACAATACATCGCGACTTCGGGCACAGACACCACCGACCAGACTTGCGCGGCTTGTGCTTCCAACACCTACTCGTCAGCAAGCAATGCTCAAGCGTGTACGGCGTGGACCACGTGTAATGCCGGCCAATACATCGCGGCTTCGGGCACAGCCATCAACGACCGGACATGTTCGACTTGCGGACCGAGCTCGTACACAACAACCGCGAATCAGAACGCATGTACTCCTTGGACCGTCTGCGCTGCAGGCACGCACACAGTGGTGGGATCGACGACCACAAATACAGCATGTACCCCGTGTGGTGTTGTGGATTGGGACGATGACCTCAACCCTTCAACCGAATGCATCGCCCTGAACGACTGTGTAGACAACGAATACGTGAGCACAGAGCCCACCAGTACCAGCGACCGCGAATGTCAGCCGTGTGGAGTCAACATGGTCAGCACAGGCCCTAATGCCACCGCCTGTGAGGATGCGTGTTTTGCCGCGTTTGGTGTGACCTGCGCCGAATTTGAAGAGGGTTATATTAAGGCTTCCAACACGGGTGCAAGCGACCACTTCGGTCGTTCGGTGGCTATTTCAGGCGACACGATGGTGGTTGGCGCCGTCTACGAAGACAGCGCGGCGACCGGCATCAACGGCAACCAAAACAATAATGGCGAGCAGAACAGCGGTGCTGTTTATGTTTTTGTACGTAGCGGCACGACTTGGAGCCAACAAGCCTATATCAAGGCATCAAACACACAGGAAATCGACTACTTCGGTCTTTCCGTGGCCATTTCAGGAGACACAATCGCCGTGGGCGCCTATGGCGAAGACAGCGCCGCGACCGGTATCAACGGCGACCAAACCAATAATAGCGCCAATGGTAGCGGTGCCGTTTATGTATTTTCACGAGCAGGCACGATCTGGAACCAACAAGCCTACATCAAGGCATCAAACACACAAGCACTCGACTACTTCGGCTCTTCTGTGGCCATTTCAGGACACACACTCGCCGTAGGAGCGCATCGCGAAGCCAGCGCCGCGACCGGCGTCAACGGTGACCAAACCAATCATAACGCCAATGAGAGCGGGGCCGTCTATGTCTTTTCGCGAACAGGCACGACCTGGAGCCAACAGGCCTACATCAAGGCCTCAAACACACAGGCAGGCGGCTACTTCGGCTCTTCCGTGGCCATTTCAGGAGACACACTCGCCGTGGGCGCCTATGGCGAAGCCAGCGCCGCGACCGGTATCAACGGTGACCAAACCAATAATGGCGTCTATTATGGTGGTGCCGTTTATGTCTTTTCACGAACAGGCACGACCTGGAGCCAACAAGCCTACATCAAGGCCTCAAACACAGAGGCAGGCGACTACTTCGGCATTTCCGTGGCCATTTCAGGAGACACACTCGCCGTGGGCACCTATGGCGAAGCCAGCGCCGCGACGGGCATCAACGGCAACCAAACCAATAATAGCGCCAGCAGTAGCTGTGCCGTTTACGTCTTTACACGAACAGGCACAACCTGGAGCCAACAGGCCTACATCAAGGCCTCAAACACCGAGGCCAACGATCAATTCGGCACCGTGGCCATTTCAGGAGACACACTCGCCGTGGGCGCCTATGGCGAAGCCAGCGCCGCGACCGGCATCAACGGCGACCAAACCAATAATAGCGCTAGTGATAGCGGTGCCGTTTACGTACGACGTATTGCCCCCTGATATGACAAAAGACTGGCAGGCAGGATGCCGACGGCCCTACTCCTCGCCGAAATGAATCTCGTGGATGATGCCCTGCTCCATGTCCACGAGCAAAACCCCATCACAATCAAACGCGACGCTGTACTCAAGCAGCTGGCGCCGGGTCGCGGCTGTGCGGATTGATGGTGCGGCGTCGCCGGTTTTGACTTCGGCCACGTAGCGCAGGCCATCGCGCTCGACCAGATGGTCGGCAATCACGCGGATTTCGACCGGTTCGCCATCGACATAAACCGACCAGAGCAGGTGTACCTGTGAGTCGACGAGTTCGTAGCCTTCGGACTCCAGCAGGGCTTCTGCATCGAGTTCTCCGCGCTGGGCGCGGCGTTGGCGGCGCTTGAGTTTGCGGCGGAAGACGAAGTTTTTCCAACGCCGGCGAATGGCGCCGATCAGCCAGAAGACCAGGAGCAGAAGCGCTACGAGCCATCCAGCGAGTTCCGGTGTGAATTCAAAACTCATAATGGGTCTTCGTCATAAAAACTCGGATGAATCGCAGCAGGCCATAGGGCCTGCGTACCAATCGCAATGCGGGCAAGATGCCCGCGGACCAATCGCAATGCGGGCAAGATGCCCGCGGACCAAGCGCATGCGGGCAAGATGCCCGCGGACCAAACGCAGAATCGCAATGCCAGGCTGGACCCCTCGGAACAAACCGCTCACCGCTCACTGCTCACTGCTCACTGCTCGCCGTCAACGGACACGCAGAAAAAACTCGCCGACTTTGTAGATTTCGCCCGTTGATATTGGGCAGGTTCCGTCGTCGACTTTCTTGGTTTTTTCGGGGTCGAATTTGTTCACCGACAAAAGCTTAACGCCCGATTCTGCGCGGATTTCCATTCGGTTGGGGCCGACTGCTTCGATCGTGACCAGTGGGGAACCATCGGCCGGGGCGAACGACGTTGGCCCGCCGAACACCAGCTTGGCGTTTCGATAAAAACCGCTGCCCGTGCCGCGAATCTCACGAATCACCAACGCGTTCTTGTTCAACCTATCCATCGATTCGCCCCAATTGATGCGGGCTTCAGGTGAAAAGCTGTGTGGGCCAAGGAAGCCTTTGGCCAAAAATAACATTAATAATAAAAGACCAAGTGCCGACAAAATCGCGATGACTAATTTGCCGTGTTTTTCCCAAAACGTGAGCGGCAATACCGTCGCACTGACAGGGATCTCGATAGAGACACCGCCCTTGCCGACCTTTAGGAGTCCTTTCACGGGACCGCCGGGATGGTCGATATTGACCAGAAAAACAGCTTCGAAGTTCAGCTTTTCAGGGCTCAAGTCCAGTGTGCTTGGCGTGACAACAAACCCAGCTAAATCCGTTGTGACATCGACCTGATAAGGGCCACCCATTTTCGACGCGGACAAATCGAGTGGATGACCTGACGAGGTCTCCCCTGCCTTGATTTCACCCAAATCGATGGGCTTTTGAGCCGCGCCAAAGGCGAGCTTCAGGTCGAGGACTTCGGCCTTTGCCTCGGGAGTCGATTTTTTGAGGCCTCCGGTCTTTAACGCGACGTTGCCTACAAATTTCCAGGTTCCATCTAATGTTGGTGTGATTTCGCCAACCAAGGCGCCATCGGTTTTCGCCGTTAGCGCGAGCCTTTCGGAGCTGCCATCTGGCTTGGTGATTTGAATGCTGGCCACGACCTTCGCTAGGAATTTGGGGTCGGCGACGGGTTTTCCGTCGGGCCCCTTTAACCTCATCGTCAGGTTTGCTGGTTCGCCTTTTCTTAAAGACGAAGCGACTTCGAGTTCAGGAATCAACGCGTAATTCTGAATCACCAACGCGTTGGCGTCTGCCGGAGCATCGACCACAAAGGACCAGGCGCCGGATTTAGGTGCGATGAGCCGCAAGACCACATAATGCGCGCCTTTGGAGTTCGTGCCCGCTGATTCATAGAACGCTGAATCGCTCGCCTCAAATGGAGGGGTTTTCAGTGGAACGGACAGAACTGTTCCGTCCGGGGCCAAGGCTCTGGTGACGCGAACCGCGCGTTTGGTGGACGTCACAATGACCGAGGCATCGGCGACATAACCGTCGAGCTCGACCGTTGTTGCTTTGCCGGGCTCGAGCGCAAAGGGTTGGGCTTCAGATCCGACAATTCGTCCCAGAATCTCGGCGAACCTCAGCGGTAGGTCGGATGCCTTTTCGGCCCGAAAATACTCGCCGTTTGTGGCTGTCGCCAATGTTTTAAGGTCACGTTCAGGGTCTTTGCCTTCGGTGGCGGCCTCGTCAAAAAGGCCGATCGAAAATACCCGAACACCCTGCAATCTGAGGGCTTCTGCGGCCGAAAGCAG
>Ga0100391_1006695_pt1 | contig 10320 bp, 7 predicted proteins | sample CryGeymeta201515_FD_81541 | JGI IMG/M metagenome (GOLD analysis project Ga0100391, IMG submission 81541) | Groundwater microbial communities from Crystal Geyser aquifers in Utah, USA - Crystal Geyser metaG 2015-15 | ecosystem: Environmental > Aquatic > Deep subsurface > Groundwater | place: USA...
GTTGCCTGTGCCTCGTGAGCAGCTGTCAGCAGACGGGCTTGCTCGCGTTCTCGTTGGATCATGCGGCACAATTGGGACTGTAGGTGTCCTCGTTTGAGCGCATTTGGGGTGACCTGCATACCATTCTTTGTTGTTTTGTGCTCGTCGTGAAGGTGAGCTATCATAATAATATCATTCGTTGTCGTGTGGGAGACACGCGAAAAAGCGTAGACATATTTTTAGACGTGTTCTTGCCATCCGGCAGGCAGCAAGTGAATCATTTACAATGTTGCTTATCCGATGGTGAAGAAAGGAAATTCATGCAAACAATATACTCAGGTAAATAATTTACTATCATGTGGAGGTATAGTGAGTAAAAAGCTTTGTTCAATTAATTCTTGTGTTTCAAAATTTGACGATTCCTAACTGCTGGTGACTTTCCACAAGACGGATTTGGCCGTTTCGTAGCTAGTCCACGAAATGGCCACAGCGGGAGTGTGCGACATGACTCGAGGGACCAATCCCCGAAAAAGTCCAATTGTTCCTTCTTGCCTCAAAATATGCTGCAAGGCTTGAAATGCATTTTGTACCACCAGTGGTTGTGGTGGTCGGTTGCAATTGGCCGGAGGAAGAGTCGTTGTTCGCAAACACGCTGGCGCCATTTGCTGCGTCTGCAACAAAGTCTTGATGCGGTCCAGTGGCGTTGTTGCGGCCGAAGCTACAAATCCTGCAGCCGACGATGCCAACAGTGTCGTCGAGAGATCCAATGACTGCACGGATTGTCCATCGGGCGATCGCGTCCAAATTTGCTTGAGTCCTTCATTGGTCGATACCATAATCATACCGTAAGGGACATTGGCCAGCAGAGTAATGGGGAAACTTCGGTACAGGGCTATCGGTCCTTCCTTGTGCATCATTTGCTTGAGAGCTGTAGCCATGCTGCCTTGATAGTGTCCTATTTGCAGGCGCTGTTTGACCGTGTCCAAGGGCGCCATGATTGAATCGTGTCCAAGAGTCGCTGTTGCACCCGCCATCATACTTCCGTACCAGACAATTTCCGACGTAGGCGACTGCTGTTGCCAAAAGGCCTTGACCATTTCGTACGAAGAAAAGTAGAGGGCATGTGCTGGAATGCAACCGATCATCATGGTTTGTACACCTCGCCACAGTCTCATAATTCCTTCTACTTTGGGTGCTATGTTACTGGTAACTCCTGTCGCTCCCGCCATTTCTCCTTGTCCGGCTTGTAAGACGACCGGTTCACTCATGAGGTATCGCATGGTTTGCCACACTCCGGTGGGAAGTTGTTGTTGATGTTGCTGAGCAGCGGTTGCTGCTGCTTTGGCCGACAACGATCGACCTCTCACCAGGGTAACTTGATGGGACGCCTGATTCAGGACACTGCTGCTACCGGCACCGTTCGTGCTGTACGTTTTGAAGCCAGCAGCTTCTGGTGAATATTTACAATTGGCACAGACTTGAATGTGCGTTCGGACCGTATCGAGAGGATATACTAGTGTATGTTCGGCCAATCCAGCGATGCTTCCAGCCAAACAGTGATGCCAAAAGGGCGATACACCGTCCCAATCTTCCCAGTCTTCGTCTACTTCTGGTGTCGTCATGATTCGTTATGATATTGTAGAATGTATTGATTTATTAGGTTATCTACCTGTCAGTGGATCTGCAAATACTGTATTTGCATGTATTTGCAGATGAACTGATTGTTGATAGCTCTATGAGAAGCAGTAGAACTCGAGTTCGATCTTTTGTCGTTTGTTGCAAGGAAAAACGACTTCTAGTAAACTCTATCAGCAATAGGACAATTCTTATTCCGAGGACTCTATTGGGATTGTAGAATGTAGGCTCACCCTTTAAAACGGGCAACTTAATCAGAGTACTAGACCTAGTACTCCTGTGACTGATTGGGCCTGGTGTCCTTTGTTCGAACAAATATTCCGATGCTTAATAAACTGCACTTGACTACTTCGAGTACTACTAGACCTAGTCCTACACAAAGTTGACAGCAGCAGAACAGCACGTTCTCGGAGATTTTGGTTTTGGTTGCTGTGCTATGATAAAGGCTCGAACAGTATCATAATCATCCTTCTGGCTGTTGTTGCAATAACACGGGATTCTGCTACAACAGCAGTCTGTTTCGCTGTAGTAGACTAGACTAGTAGAAGAAGGGACGATGGGCGGATGCGAAGCCTACTGGCCAATCTCGTCTGTCATCACCCGTTCTCCGAATTTGCATATGCCCGGGTTAGTCGGAATCTCAGAATAAGAAAGAAGTTCTTGGATTGGATTCGTCTTCCTGGATCTTTATTATTAATTCCCCCCCACCCCAGGATTCCTTTCATCATCACCTTTCACTTATTAGAGTACGAAAACATAAATACTGATAACTAGTCTAGTCCAGCTCATTCATTTTGAGTTTTCAGAGTATTGGAATAATTATAATAATAATAATAATACAATAACAACTCGTACTACTCGTCTTCGATCTGTAGCAACAACCAAGAAAGCAACAATTATGCCAGTCTCACGCGAACGCAATGAATCCAATATCAGGACGGGAATTACTATTTATGGTGCCACAAGTTTCGTAGCTCGTCATGTCTTGGATTATTTGGCCGCAGTGGGTCCCTCGTTGAGTCGTCCTATTGAAGTCACACTGGCCGGACGAAATGAATCCAAGTTAACAGCAGTACTGGAGAAGTTTGCGCCAATTATGAAGGAAAAGGGTAAAAATGCTGTCAAGCTCGATGTACTTGTGGCCAATTCCACCGATTACACTGCCTTGAAGAAAATGGCGGAACGGAGCTTTGTTGTTCTGAATTGTGCCGGACCCTTCGGATTATACAGCAGCGGAGTCGTAGGAGCTTGTGCAGAAACGGGGTGCGATTATGTCGATATTACAGGTGAGGTGGATTGGGCAGGACAAATGCGGGTCAAGTACGGATCGGCGGCCGCCAAATCGGGAGCCCGAATTATATCCTTGTGTGGTTTTGATTCCGTTCCCAGTGACATGGCCATTTTTGCAGCAGTCCAAGCACTTCGACAGTCATCTGGCAGCAGTGAAAGTGGTAGTAGTGTGATATTAAAAGTAATGAGCAACAAGAATGAAAAGGATAATAATAACAAAAAGTCCATGGCGATCGAGTCAGCCAGGACGTGGCACGAATGTTTTGGCATGGCCGGAGGCGGAACACTAGCCACCATGAAGCACATGACCGTGGATATCAAACATTGCCTTTTGACCAACGAAAAAAAACTTCGCAAAGTACCATTACTCTTGTTTGATCCGCTGGTTTTAACGAATCCAGAGAGAGTACGATTCAATCCAGACTACGAAGAGACACGCAACCGCATGGCCTGGTCCGAATGGATGAATCTATTACCCTTTCCGCATACCATCCTCAAGCAAGGTGTGAGCATTCCCTTTTTCATGGCGGTTGCCAACGCCAAGGTAGTTCATGCCAGTGCCATAGCTCTCAATTATGGACCCAAATTTACCTACAAAGAAAGATTTTTGCCTCTTGGCATCGACAGAACTATTGCGTTTGGACACTTTTCGACCATTCCTTCTTTGTTCGTGTTGGGAGCCATTATGATGGGAGGCCTGATGATCAAACTGCCCATTATTGGAGATTTTATTTTAAATTTTGTGGCACCCCCGGGATCCGGCGCGTCCGATAAAATGTGCGAGAATGGACACGCTGCCGTCTATGCCGAAGTCAAGGCGCCCCTGGAGGGCCAGCCAGGTCAGATGGCTTGCGCCAACGCCTACTTGTCCTTTGAAGGAGATCCTGGAAATTGGGTGACAGCACAGACGGTGACAGAGTCGGCACTTTCCTTGCTCTTGCAACGCAAAGAGCTTCCCCCGAGGAGCAAGGATGGATTCGGAACACCGGCTGAACTGCTGGGAACTGTTTTGTTAAAGCGATTGACAGAGACTAAGGTACGGCCCGTGATTGTCAAAACTCATGTTCGAATGAACGAAAGGGAGCATGAATACAAGATTTATAAATAATTGAAACTTGATTTTCTGGATTGAAAGACAATAAAAAATAATTACTGTAAAAACTACTAGACCTATTATTATTATGAACCTTCACCCAGCCATCCAAAACTCAAGCCCTAGTGAGTAGCCTAAATGAAATATTATGTGGATCAGCCATCCATAAGGTTATCTCTATCTGTCTTGGAATGATTGGCCAATCTGAAAGATTTTCTTCGGCAAATCTTTGGATTTGGCCGAATCCTGTTGCTCCGATTCTTAATTAATCAAAAAATGGAGTAGATTCACAACAGATTCATTTGGATTTGATGATACATCCATTCAATTCATTTTTTTGTTGCGAGATCCTTCCTGGGGGGGTAGGGAAAAATCCTACTACAAGTCTACTACCTGGTAGTAGTAGTAGTAGTCATTAATGACCACCACATTCGCGAAGCTTCATTATACCTTTGACTTCATTATTGTTTTCAACGAGTACCACTACAGTATACGAGAAATCCGCTAGACAAGATGAAGTACGGAGAGCATTTGAAACAGAATGTGGCCCCCGAATACGGTGCGAGTGTGTACCTGGATTACGACAAGCTCGATGAGATCATCCGTGAACTTTCGACCCTAGCTCCGAGTGGGTAAGTACCTTGTATCTTCCTTCGTGCTGTATCTGTTTTGGTTCGCATGGGTGTATTTTGCGAGATTTCCGATTATCAACTATCCGCTCAGCACTTATCAATAATCTCACAATATATCCCTCCGTTAATTGTATCTTCTTTTACTTCCCATTTGGCCATAACCCACCTCCAGTGCTGACCTGACCAGTCGTCAAATATCTTTGACCACACCTCCTCAGACCAATGCACAAGGTCTAGCTCAGGATGTTCACGGGGCCACCGAGGAATTGTTCCTGAAAGCACTGGATGCGGAAATGTCGAAAGTGGAGACGTTTACTTTGAAAAAGGTAACAGAACTGCGAGACAAGATCCGAGCTTCGGAACAAAACATCAAGGCATCGGCGGGTAAAAATAAAGAAGGTAAAGGAGACCCGTTGGATAAAGACATGGATGGATTGTTGGAAGAGGCGGAAAAAATTGCTGACGAATTTCTGCGTCTCGAGAAATATGTCAACATTAACTTTATGGGATTCCACAAGATCCTTAAAAAGCACGACAAACATTTGCCTAACAATCCCTGCAGGGCATTTTATGTTAATCGAATGCACGCTCAAGCCTGGGTCCGTGGAGATTATTCGGATTTGGTAGTTCGCCTCTCCAACATTTACACTAGTCTTCGTAGAGATGAAGCTGTGGTAGAACCAGGAGATGAAGCTAATCAATCCTTCTTGCGGTCCACAACGAAATATTGGGTCAAGACGGAGGATGTTTCTCGCGTCAAGTACGCGGTTTTGAAGCATCTTCCTTTGTTTTTGCAAAAGACCAGTACTGGAGAGACAGACTCGCAGTTTACCAACAGCGTCTATTTGGATAATGATTCGTTGGAATTATACCATGGAAGGTTGGATAAGACACCTGGAGCCATTGCTCTTCGCTTGCGTTGGTATGGCGTCGGTGATCCTGATCTCATTTTCGTGGAACGAAAAACCCACAATGAAAAGTGGACTGGCGAAGTTTCTGTGAAGGAGCGCTTTATGGTATGATGTTATGAACGTACTGTCATCGTTTTCGCGTTGAACTTTGCCCGTTATTGCCTGCCATGGAAAAAATCCGATTTCTCATACGTTGTCCACTCTACTTTGTCATGCTATTTTTTTCGTAGATCAGAGAACATGAGGTGCATCAGGTCTTAACGGGCACCTACCCAATTGAGCAGAAGCGCGAGGAAATGCTTGCTAAAGGAAAGAGCCAAAAGGAAGTCGATGAATGGGAAAAGTTGGTGAGGGAAATTTTGCAAGTCTGTGTCAGTAAACAATTGGTCCCAACTTGCCGTACCCAATGCATGCGTACAGCTTTTCAAATTCCTTTCGACGCCACGGTTCGAATTTCGCTGGATACAAATTTATGTATGATTTCCGAGCGTGGATATAACTTGCAAGATATGAAAGTGTGGCACCGTGATCCCAGCTGGGTCTTGCAACCGAACGAGATCACTCGATTCCCTCATGCTGTCTTGGAAGTCAAGCTCCAGTTGACAGGTGGAAATATGACTCCTCCTAGCTGGGTTACAGAGTTGCAAAACAGTGGACTTCTTTATGAATGCCACAAGTATTCGAAATATGTCCATGGCTGCTGTGTTTTGCTTCCGGAGGATGTCCGCTTTGTGCCTTACTGGGTGGACGATGCCTCCTTGCGAGACTCCATTGTTGCTAGTGGCGGAAAGCGCATTCTCGCCGAAGAAGATGACGGGCAGGGTCCAGGAGCCAACCAGATATACTCTCATTTGTTGCCTTTTGGTGATACTGTCAATAACAGAGTCGATACTGCAGTTGGTCGCACGGCAGCATCGGCACTTGCAAGCAAGGGTCTTATTGGCGAAAAAGAGTCGCACGGCGGCCCCGGTCTCTTCAACGACGACTACAAGGAAGACGAAGGCTACATGGAGGAGGACGAAGACAATTGCTGCTCTTGGATGTTTCCTTTTTGCTCGAAAAACAACAACTATACCATGGCTGTTGTGGCACCTACGTCCATTCAAAAGATCGAACCTAAGGTTTTCTTTGCCAACGAGAGAACATACTTGCATTGGCTTCACCACGCAGTTATTCTCAGCAGTATTGCTGCCAGTATTTTGGCTTTCAGTAGTGAATCTGGTGCACGCTGGGGCGAATTTTATGCTCTTATCCTCCTGATCATCTCGTTGGGTTTTTGTGTGTATGCTCTCCATGTGTATTTGTGGAGAGCTGCCCAAATCCGCAGTCGCATCCCTGGACGCTGGGACGACCCATGGGGTAAGCACGCTTCACGTTTAATTTGGAATTTGTTTTGGTTGTTGGGATCACTGTCTCACTCCACCGATTTCATATTTTTCTCTTTCGTACAGGACCCATGGTGCTTGGAGGATTGCTAGCAATTGTCCTCACGTGCAACTTTTTCACCAAACTCTATGAGATTGCCAGAACGACATGATTGAGCATCGGGTCTACATGAATATGCGTAGTTCGTTTCTCTTATTTGCTGTTCCCCATTCGTTTCAAGTATTATAATAAAAGAATCAGCTTCTATGTTTTTATAACAAAGATTCTTTTCACTTATTGTATCTAATTTAGTAATCAGTGTAAACCATGATTTACTTACAGCTAGCTGGTGTTTTCCCAAGTTTGTCTTTTGATTTATATATTAGACAATTACGTGTGAACTTTTTTATGTTCTGTCTTTCCAACATCAAGTAGTGCCCAGATCTTATCCTGCCTATGGATCTCGAACGAGCGACTGTGTCCTTTCATCCTTCTCCATTTACAGCACTCATCTGCAACAGTCGTCGACGTATCTTAGGCATGTCTATTGCAAATCGAAACCAACAAATAATCATTTTCAATTCGGAAAGTCCGTTGAAATTGTGCTGTTGCATACTACAAGTAGTTGCCTCTTCTTTGTTTGTTTCTTTTCAGCTCCCAGGTGTGGTAGATTTTTTCACATAATCAACCACAGCCAGAAGGGGCACTCCCTTCGGTCCCTCCTTTGTGCCTATGTCGTCCATGACTTCTTCGATCTCGGAGGCTGTCATTTTATCGCTGGCACCAATATTTTTAAGTAACTTTTCGACTTCGTGGACACTGATATATCCATCACCATCTACGTCGGCTGCCTTGCAAACTTCTTTGGCAAATCGTGATGGAAGTTCTCGGGTGAAACTGGTCAAAAGTCAAAACAATAATTTACAAAAAGACATCGTTGAGTCAACTTGCAAGCAGCGAAGGATTGATGAAAAAAACGCAATCCATGTCGACTAAGAAAACTAGAATTTCAACCGACAAGCTAATCAACTCCTTCTGCAGCAGCATCAGTACTTGTGAAAATATACCTTACTTTTTCTTGCGGTATGCCTCCATGACAGACTGCAGCTTCTCTTGAGCTGTTGCCAAAGATCTAACAGATAGGTGTATTGCCATCGCCCGCGAACGGTTCGTAGAACGAATTGCCGCGACAGATCGGAGGTGACTTTTGGTTGATACGGCAAGGCGTTGAGAAATCATGGTTCGTATTGCTCGTACCGAAGTGTTACTCGGAGTAGTAGGTAGTACAAAAAAGTGCCCGCTTCTAGTACTACTTGCTTGGTTGTATCTTCGTCGATTCGGTACTGGTACTTTGTTACCACTACAAAACATCCAGCTTCTCTTGATGACGAAAGCTCTTGCAATAGCGACAGGCGCACCTACAGTGAATGACGTGCACCGGGGTGCGTAAGTAAAATAAGTACTGAAATGGGAAACAGCAATTAGCACGGGCCGATTGATTGGTCCCCAGATGATGAGTTGAACAAATACACGAACTCAAACGTCTGCTGTGATGATTGTCAAGGTAATCAGCGAGTAGTACTTGTTATGAAAATTGTCGCTTAGGAATGACTATGACGTTCTTGACTGTGGAAAAAGTGTACCCGGTCATATCAAAACGAAGGCATGTCCTTGTCGAGGAACTAACTTGCCCAAGCGCTTTCCGTGCCTCAGAGACCCTACAAGTTGTACTGAGTAAATAAGAATGGAGTGGTAATAATTATTCGTGTTTTTTGTGCAATGCCACAAAGCAACACACAACTACAACTACAACACGACTTCATTATTGTACTTTCCCTCGCCATCCAACAACCACAAACCAAGCAATACAAAAAAGCAATATAAAAGCTTAATTAGCAAACCTCTCTCTCTAGAGTGCCGGCCGGAAGAAAAGCAATACAACAAACATGGATATGTGCTCTGCTGCAGAGGACGTCGTTCCCACAATACAAGCCATGAGGCGCCAAGAAAATCAGGTCTACACCTGCATCGAGTACCTGTCTCAACAGCAGCCGTCACATCAAATAAAAAGTAGTAGTTATACTGTGACCCCGCAGTGCCGTGAAAAGATGGTAGAATGGTCTTATAAGGTATGTCCTGTGATCCTTCGCAATTTCCTGAGATGGACCGGCCACACCGTTGTGAGTTGTGACACACCCGATCCCAACATGACAGCTATCTCATCGAATGCACCCATTCAAAAATCCTATTCACATTTTATAGGTGGTAGATTTTTGCCATTTCAGTCGAGAAACGGTTTCCATTGCAATTTCTATTCTAGATCGCTTCATGGCAACACCACAAGGACACGCAGCCATCATCAACGGTGAAGAGTTTCAGCTTGCTGCTATGACTTCGCTTTACATAGCCGTCAAAATCCACGAACCAGAGATCATGAGTGCCAGCCTCATATCAACTTTGAGTCGAGGAGCTCATACAACAAAAAATGTGGAGCGCATGGAACAAAAAATACTTCACGCTGTCAGGTGGCGTGTCAATCCACCCACATCCCTCTCGTTCGTCCGACAGTACATCAAGCTGCTACCCCAAGAATTCTTGGACGAGGAAACAAAGACAACCTTGTACGACGTTACCAAATTCCAATCTGAACTTGCTGTAGCAGATTACACGTTCATCAGTATCCCACAATCCTCCGTGGCGTATGCATCACTTATGAATGCCCTGGAAAGTATGTGCTTGGACAACACTCTGTTTGGATGCATCTGCTCCATTCTATCACAAGCCGCTGACATTGACGTGCGATCGCATGCTCTGGCCTTTGTGCAAGTGAAATTATGTGAAGCTGTTACAAGGCAAGCTCAAGCAGGAGCAGACCCCCTAATGAACAACAAAGCCATCAACAAATGTGCCATGAATATTGCTCAGTCCAGCATCAGAGATCCTCATCGGACTTCGTACAAAGCATCTCCCTGCACAGTTACTCGCATGGAATGTTGAACAAAAAAGTATACATTGAGACCTTTTCGCCATGTACACATTGAACATAACAAAGAAAATTATCGGCAATACCTGAAAATAGAAGCACGATTTCCACTCACTACATGCACTACATTTGATACAATGTTTCCTCCGTAATTTCAATAAAGCAAACACATTACCACCATTCTCTACTTATTGTTAGGGATTCTTGATTGCTGTAATGCATTGACATAACGGCACACTCAAATGCTCAAGCTCAACAGCCACGGAGCTAGTGCGGAGAGAAAAGGAGTCAACTTTAAGCTACATTGCTACTACTAGACTAGAGTGATAGCTTCTGGCTCTCCAAGTAGGGGGGGGGGGGGGGGCCTTCTTGTTTTCCTATTTCTCCCCCCGCCCACCCCCACCATATTGTAAAATAAATCAACATAAACGA
>Ga0100391_1006697_pt1 | contig 10316 bp, 9 predicted proteins | sample CryGeymeta201515_FD_81541 | JGI IMG/M metagenome (GOLD analysis project Ga0100391, IMG submission 81541) | Groundwater microbial communities from Crystal Geyser aquifers in Utah, USA - Crystal Geyser metaG 2015-15 | ecosystem: Environmental > Aquatic > Deep subsurface > Groundwater | place: USA...
AAGCAGGGGCCTTTTTCAATTCCTTGGAGCAGAGGGGTGGGGTTTAAACAGCGAGGGGCATTGGGAGAAAAATTATTAAAAGAGAGATTCCCTTATCAGAAATATAGTCTTGATATTTCCGGCAGGGAAATAGACAGAGAAATTAAAAAGCTAAGAGAGGAAAAGCTAAGGACAAAAACTCAGGCTGAAAAGAATACCCTTGCTCAAAATATGGCTCGTTTAGAAGAAGCAAAGAAAAGGGCAGGTTTGTAAATACCAGGATGTTCATCCATTATCGAACCCAAGGCCTCATTTTTAAAAAAGAAGATCTTGGGGAAACCAATCAATTATTTACCATTTACACGAAAGATTTTGGGAAACTTGAAATTCTGGGGAAAGCGATTAGAAAAATTTCCTCAAAATTGAAGTCAGGAGCCGAACTTTTTTATTTATCCGAAATTGAATTTATTCAAGGCAAAACCCACAAAACCCTAACCGATGCTATCTTAATTGAAAATTTTCCCAATATAAAAAAAGATTTAAAAAGATTAAAAATTGCTTATCAAATCGTCGATGCTTTGGATAATATGGTTAAGGGGCAAGAACCCGACGAAAAAATCTGGCAGCTTCTAAATGAAACCTTCGAAAGATTAAACGCTAATACCCTGAAACCTGTAACCTGTAACCTAGTTTATTACTATTTTCTTTGGAATTTTCTGGCAATCTTGGGATATCAGCCAGAATTATATCATTGCTCTTTGTGCCAGAAGAAAATAAGTCCGGAAAAAGTTTATTTTAGCTCAAAAGAAGGCGGACTTATCTGCCGGAAGTGTTTTTCCGAAACGGGGGCACCCTCTAGGCTGGGCAAAGAGATCCAACCAGAAACAATAAAAATAATAAGATTGATGCTCCAAAAAGATTGGAAAACTTTATTAAAATTAAAAATTGAGGCAAAATACTTAAAAGAGTTATTTTTGGTTTCCAAGAGTTACTTTTCTAAAATATGCGGAGAAAATTCATTATCTTCCTAATTTTTTTAGCTGCAATCGCGGGTGGAATAGGGTTTTGGCGCTGGCAAGAGAATGTCTACTCAAAAGAGATTTTGAAATTAGAAATTTTAGGGAAAGAAGGCGTAGCTCTGGGCGAAGAGTTTGAATACGTTGTAAAGTACAAGAACAATGGCAATATCAGACTGGAAGAGCCAGAGCTTATTTTTGAATACCCTAAACATTCTATCTTAGTCGGGGAAACGTCTTATAGAATTACTAAAAGTTCAGCAGATTTAGGAGGGGCCGTTTATCCTGGGCAGGAGCAATCTTTTCATTTTAAAGTGAGATTGCTGGGGAAAGAAGGCGAAGCTATGGTAGCCAAGGCTTGGTTAAGTTATCGGCCTAAAAACCTAAAAGCTCGTTACGAATCAGCCACCACCTTTACTACCCAGATAAAATCGGTTCCTCTCACTTTTGAATTTGATTTACCTTTTCAAGTCGAATCGGGCAAAGAATTTAAATTGAGTTTAAATTATTTTTCAAACGTTGATTACCCGCTCTCTAATTTAAGAATTGTTACCAATTACCCCTCGGATTTTGAATTTATTGATTCTACTCCCCGGGCTTTAGAAAAAAATGAATGGGATATTGGACTTCTAAACAAAGCCACCGGAGGGAGGGTGGGGGTAACGGGTAAACTTTCGGGGGAGATTGGCGAAGAAAAACTTTTTCGAGCGCAATTGGGCAGTTGGCAAGACAGCGAATTTGTTTTACTCAAAGAAGCCATTAAAGGCATTGAAATTATCAAACCCTCCCTTTATATTTGGCAACAAATTAATGGCAACCCTCAGTACGTTGCCGCGCCCGGTGACTGGCTGCATTATGAAATCTTTTTCAAAAACGTTGGAGAAGATGACCTTGCCAATCTATTTTTAGTAAGCAGGTTGGAAGGCGATGCTTTTGACTTCCAAACTATAAAATCAGACGCGGGAGATTACGAACCGGGCGACAATTCAATTGTCTTCGATTGGCGTAGGATTCCCAAGCTCCAATTTTTACCTCCTATGGAAGAAGCTAAAGTGGAATTTTGGGTTAGTCTAAAAGGAGACTTTGGAATTTTAAAAAACCCAATTCTAAAGAACAAAGTTTTTCTCAGCCAGGCTAAAGAAGAATTTACCACCAAGATTAATTCTAAAGTGGTTTTGATTCAAAAAGGCTATTTCCAAGACGAGGTCTTTGGGAATTCCGGTCCTCTCCCGCCAACAGTCGGCGGAAACACGACCTACACCGTAATGTGGCAAGTGAAGAACTATTATAACCAGATAAAAAATGTGAAGGTTAAAGCGGTTTTGCCAAAACAAGTCCAGCTAACCGGGAAAATATTTCCTGAAGAAGCGCTGGATAAATTCGCCTTCGATTCTCGTTCCAGAGAAATTATTTGGGAGATTGGAGATTTAGACATTGGTCAGGGGGTAATAACGGCAGCTCCCAACATTTCTTTCCAGGTTAAATTCACGCCAACCGAAGACCAAAGGGGCCAGACGCCTGAAATTATTGGCATGGCAAGAGTAAGTGGCCAAGACCAGTGGACCAAAGAAATTATAGAAGCAAGCGTTTCAGCCGTTAATACTGCTTTGCCCGACGACCCAACAATAACTCCAGAGAAGGGAATTATTCAATAAAAATTTCAACGAATTCTATGGTTGATTTAATGCAGAAAATTATATCTTTAGCCAAGAGGCGGGGTTTTATCTTCCAATCGTCGGAGATTTATGGCGGGGTAGAAGCCCTTTGGGATTATGGTCCCTTAGGCGCCCTTTTGAAAAACAATATTAGGCGCCTTTGGCTAAAAAGGTTTATTCAGGACCAGGAAGACGTTGTTTTGATTGATGGCACGGTTATTATGCATCCTAAAACTTGGGAAGCTTCAGGGCACTTGGAAAGTTTTACTGACCCTTTAATCGAATGTAAGACGTGCCACACCCGCTATCGAGAAGATCAATTACTTAAGAAACAATGTTCTCAATGCGGCGGTAAGGATTTTACTCCTCCTCGGCAGTTTAATTTAATGTTTAAAACTTTTTTAGGGCCGGTTGAAGACAAAGCCCATTTGGCTTACTTGCGTCCGGAAACTGCTCAGTCGATGTTTACTGATTTTAAAACGGTCCAGGAAGCGATGCGGCTTAAACCTCCTTTTGGCATTGCCCAGACGGGCCATTGTTTCAGAAATGAAATTACTACAGGCAATTTCACATTTCGTTCCCGAGAGTTTGATATTGCCGAAATTGAATTTTTTGTAGAGCCAGGGCAAGATGAAAAATGGTTTGATTTTTGGTTAAACCAGTGGGAAAAATTCTTTTTTGATTTAGGCTTAAAAAAAGAAAACCTACGCCGTTACGAACATCCTAAAAAATCTTTGGCTCACTATTCAAAAAGAACAGTCGATATTGAATATAAGTTTCCTTGGGGTTTTGCAGAATTAGCCGGGGTAGCCAATCGCACCGATTATGACTTGAAAAGGCACGCCCAATTTTCAGGTCGGGACTTAAGCTATTACGACGAAGAGAAAAAAAAGAAATATTATCCTTACGTCATAGAGCCGACGATGGGCCTAGAAAGAGCGCTTTTGGCAATTTTGTGCGATGCTTATACTGAAGTAAAAGGCGGCCGGACAGAAACCACAAAATCTACCAAGGAGACAGAAGTGGTTTTAAAAATAGACAAAAAAATAGCTCCAATTCAGGTGGCCGTATTACCCCTAGTCAGAAATAAGCCAGAACTGGTTAAAAAAGCTAAAGAAGTTTTTCAATTATTAAAACCTCATTTTATGTGTCAGTATGACGACGTTGGCTCAATCGGCAGAAGATATCGTCGAGGGGATGAAGTAGGGACAATCGTTTCAATTGCATGTGATTTTCAAACATTGGAAGATAATACAGTTACCCTGAGGGATAGAGATAGCATGAAACAGATAAGGGTAGAAATACCAAAATTAAAAGATATAATTCAAAAAATTCTCGAAGGAGAAGATTTTTTTAAACTTGGGGAAATTATTAAATAATTTCGGCAATTTCGCGATCAGTCTTTGATGTATTTTTCGATACTTTATTAAAATCGATATTCAAAATTTTACACATTTTTCTGAGAGCATAAAGAGGCATTCTGCTCTTTCTCGTTCGCCAAGCAGATATTGTTGCTTTATGAATGTCTGAAAATTTAGCAAAATTTTTATCTTTTTTAAACTTTTCTCTCATTCTTTTAAAAATAAGATTATGAAATTTACTTTTTAGAAGTACTGTTGTATTTTCATCGACATATTTACTAATATAATCGGGTCGATTTGAGAGCCTGATTTTTCCCTGGTCCTTTAAAATTTTCAAATAGGTTCTTATAATAGAGTGGCCACACTTGAAGTAATTCTTTAAAAATATCGCATCACAACACTTGATTTTTTGTAAAAGACTTAAAATTCTTTTTAGCGAGAGGGAAGCTTTGTGTTGAAAAATTGGGGTTTTGGTCAGATCTCCTGATAACCATTTAAGGAGTTTCCATTTTTGAGTGTTTTCTTCAAAATATTTTAGTAACCTCTCCTTTTTATTTACGGCCGTTGTGAATAGAGTCTCCTCTCTTCTCTCGCTATTTTTTGATTTCTTAAACTCAATTTTATCCTTTCCCCAGATTTCTCCTAGAGAGTTAAGCAAATCTTTGCTCCTAACACTAAACAATATTTTTTTATCAAAAGTTACACATCCATCAAACATCAATATTCCTCTTGCAAAAGCTTTCCGAATTTTTAAATTTGACCTTTTTATAATCTTCGGCTCGAAAGCTGTGCAAGCTTTGACCCCGGGTTTTACTTCGAAAAAAGTTATTAGATAACGAGCTAAAATTTTATTTGAAAATGAAACTCGCCAAGCATTTTCCCTTTTTTTAAATCGATTAGGAATGATATTAAATTCATCTCTTATCCATTTGATAAATGCTTCAACATTGTCTTTATATTCATCGGTAAGCTCGATACTGTAGTGAGTCTGGACTAGAAAGCGAGAAAAATGTATTGCTTTATTTAAAGATTTAAAATTATTTTTATTAGCTTGGATATTTATATAATATTGATTTCTAGAAGGAGCATATCCGGTAGAATAACGAATTCTTAATTTTGTAAGTTTGGATTTCATTTTTTCTAAATCTTTCAATCGAGAAGCAGCGATTACAATCTGGATGCTTAGACTTCCATCAGCCATGAAAGCCCCTAAAATTTTAGCTAAATTTTCATTTAATCTGCAAATAGCTTTAACAGGTTTAGCGGAAGCGGAATTAACTTTTAAATATTGCACATTCTCTTTTATCTTTTTTAAAAATTTTCGCCTATTTTTACTTAATTTCAATAATTTTAAAATTAAAGGAATTGGATAAAATTCGCTTTTACTCTGTAGTACCCTTTTAATTACGCTGTGAGAACAATGAAAATGAGTTGATAATTTTTTGCTTAGACTTTCTCTACAATTTCCAGTAGTTTCTAAAACATCCCTCTCCAATTCTCGTACGATATTTTTTAACTTAAGTCCTTTTATGCATATCCAAGATCTAGGATGGATATCCGCCGATGAGCGCAATAAAAATAGATTAAATTTTCTACTCATTACGTCATTATAGCGCATATAATTTGCAAATAAAATAGAGCTATATTACAATAAAACAAGAAAGAGTAAAAATCTCAGATTTAATTGAATGTATAGAAAAACTACTCTCAAAAACGGCTTAAGAATTATTGCTGTTCCCCAAAAGAGCACTTTAGCAGTGACGGTTTTGGCATTAGTTGGCACCGGTTCAAAATATGAAACCAAAGAAACTAATGGTATTTCTCACTTTCTTGAACACCTCTATTTTAAGGGAACAAAAAAAAGACCGTCAACAAAAGCGCTTGTTGAAACCTTAGACAAAGTAGGAGGAATTTATAACGCTTTTACCGGCGAGGAATACACTGGTTACTATGCTAAGGTGGCTGTGCCTCACCTAGATTTAGCCCTGGAGTGGGTTTCAGATGTTTATTTAAATAGTTTGCTGCCCAAAAAAGAACTAGAAAAAGAAAGGGGAGTGATCGTTGAAGAAATAAATATGTTTTTAGATACGCCGATGGTTTATATCGGAGAGCTTTGGAAAAAATTGCTTTACGGAAACCAACCGGCTGGTTGGGAAATAGCCGGAACTAAAGAAAATGTAGCTAAAATGACCCGCGAGCAAATTTTAAATTACATGAAATCTCAATATGTGGCTTCAAACACCATAATTTGTGTAGCTGGGAAAGTCTCTTTTTTGGAGGCAGTAAACAAAACTAAAAAATACTTTTCTGGAATAAAAATTACCAAACCGGCGTCCAAGGTGCCGGTAGTTGAAAGACAAAATAAGCCGCAGACTCTTCTTTTAACCAAAAATACCGATCAGACCCACTTGGCTTTAGGGGTCCGGGCTTTTAATGTTTTTCATCCCCAAAGATATGCCCTAGAGCTTTTAGAAACAATCTTGGGCGGGATGATGAGCTCTCGGTTGTTTGTTGAGATTAGAGATAAACTCGGCATAGCTTATTATATAAAAACTGATGCTGATTTAGACCCCGATACAGGATATTTGGTTACCCAGGTCGGCGTAGATAATAAAAAAGCAGATAAAGCCATTTTAACTATTTTGAAAGAATATAAAAAAATCTCTCGGCAAAAAATTTCTAAAACCGAATTAAAAAAAGCAAAAGATTTTATTAAGGGGAAAACGACATTGCTTTTGGAATCTTCCGACGCTCGCGCTTCTTTTTATGCTGGCCAGGAACTTTTAGAAAAACAGATTTTAACGCCAGAAGAGGTTTTTAAAAAAATTGATAAAGTTTCTATAAATGATATCCTGAAAGTAGCAAGAGGTATTTTCCAACCTCAAAAATTAAACTTAGCTTTAATTGGTCCGTTTAAAGATAAAACAAAGTTTCAAAAATTATTAAAAATATAAATGAAAACTCGATGAACGGCGACCGCTTATTAGACATTTCTTGGGGGACAATTTTAAAGATATCTTTGGCTTTTCTCTGTTTTTACATTATTTATCTGGTAAGAGATATTTTAATTTGGGTCGTTTTTGCTTTGATCATTTCGATTTTACTTGATCCGGCTATAAATTTTTTACAACGTTTACGTCTTCCTCGAGTATTGGCGACAATTTTTGTTTATGTGGTTATATTTGGAATTTTAGGATCGCTTATCTACGCCACCGCCCCCGTGTTTGTTTCTGAAATTCAGCAGTTCTCTAAACTTTTCCCTCAATACTTTGAGAGAATCGCTCCTCCTCTTAGAGAATTGGGCGTAGAAGCTTTTGAAAGCATGGAAAGTTTTACTTTAGCCATAGGGCAAATGCTCCAAAAAGCTTCGGCTGATATTCTATCGGCTTTAGCTATCATTTTCGGCGGAATTGGCTCAACCATTTTTGTTTTAGCTATCGCTCTTTTTATGTCTTTGGAAGAGGGGGGAGTAGAGAGGGTTTTAGGAATTTTATCTCCCAAAAAATATGAAGCTAATATCTTGGCCATCTGGGAAAGATCTAAGAATAAAGTTGCTGGCTGGTTTGGAGCTAGAGTTTTAACCTGTCTTTTTGTTGGAACAGCCGTTTTTATTGCTCTTAAATTATTTAACGTAGAATATGCTTTTATTTTAGCCCTTTTAGCTGGAGTTTTAGATTTCATTCCAGTTTTGGGCCCAATTATAGTCGGGCTTATCGCTTTTGTTTTTGTTGCTCTGGATTCTTGGTGGAAAGCTCTTCTTATTTTAGTTGTCTTTATTCTAATTCAGCAGATTGAAGGCAATATTATCTCCCCGATATTAACTAAAAGATTTGTCGGCTTGCCTCCAGTTTTAGTTTTAATTTCTTTGGCAATCGGGGGAAAGCTTTTGGGAATTTTGGGAGCAGTTTTGGCCATTCCTTTAGGAGGAGTTATATACGAATTTTTAAGAGACTTCTTAAAAAAAAGAAAAGAGGAAGAAATTTCCCCACCTTCTTCTCCTCCGCCAAGACGGAGTCCGGAAAGACGAATAATATTCTAAAATGCCCACTCTTTATATTGTTGCTACTCCCATTGGAAATCTGGAAGACGTTTCCAAACGAGCCCTCCGTGTTTTATCGGAGGTTGATTTAATTTTGTGCGAAGATACCAGAGTGACTAAAAAATTATTAGATCATTACGGAATAAAAACGCCCACTTTTAGCTATCACCAGCATTCAAAACTTCAGAAAATTGAATATATTATTCAACTCTTGAAACAAGGCAAAAACTTAGCTTTAGTTTCGGACGCCGGCACCCCGGGAATTTCTGACCCGGGAGGCAAATTAATTGAAGAGGCGATCGATTTATTGGGAGATCAAATCAAAATTACGTCCGTTCCTGGCCCTTCGGCAATTACTGCGGCAGCTAGCGTTTCTGGTTTTCCAACGGATAAATTTTTATTTATGGGTTTTCCCCCGACAAAAAAGAAAAGAAAAAGATTCTTTGAGGAAATAATAAATTCGAAGTATCCAGTGATCTTTTACGAATCCCCCCACCGCATCCTGAAATCGCTTCGCGATTTACGCGGATTCACACAGATAAGAACACAGATTCGCACAGATAGAGAAATCGTGGTTTGCCGGGAATTGACTAAAAAATTTGAAACGATTTATCGCGGGGAAATTGATAGAGTGATAAAAGAGATAGAAAGAGGAGAAATTAAGGGAGAGTTTGTGGTAGTGGTTGAAGGTAAAAAGTAAGGTTTAAATTTAGTAAAAATTTTGTTAAAATAAAGGAGTTCAAACCTCCTTTTTTATATGAAAAAATTCTATATTACAACTACCCTGCCTTACGTTAACGCTGAAGCACATCTTGGTTTTGCCTTAGAAATTGTTCAAGCAGATGTAATTGCTCGATATTTTCGTCAACAGGGTTATGAAGTCTTTTTTAACACAGGCGTGGATGAACACGGCCTTAAGGTTTTTCGTAAAACCCAAAAAGAAGATTTAGAGCCCCAAGCTTATTGCGATATTTACGCTAAGAGATATAAAGCTTTAAAACAAGTTTTAAATCTAAGCTACAACAGTTTCATCCGTACCACCGATCCCCATCATATTAAAGCGGCTCAGGAATTTTGGCGGCGTTGCGATGAAAATAGAGATATTTATAAAAAGAACTATAAGGTTAAATATTGCGTAGGCTGTGAATTAGAGAAGACCGAGTCGGAATTGGTCCGTGGCAAGTGTCCCATTCATCCAGAGCAAGAGCCGGAAATTATTGAAGAAGAGAATTATTTTTTCCGTTACGCAAAGTATCAGGACAAGCTTTTGGAATTGTATCAAAAAAATCCTCAGTTTGTTCTGCCGGAATCCAGACTCAACGAAATTAAAAAATTTACTGAACGAGGGCTGAAGGATTTTAGCATTTCTCGGCTAAAAGAAAAAATGTCCTGGGGGATTCCGGTGCCAGGGGATGATAAACACGTGATAGCTGTTTGGTTTGATGCGCTGGTAAATTATATTTCTTGTTTGGGTTGGCCTGACGACCCGAAGAGATTTAATGATTTTTGGCCAGGCCTTCAGGTGGCCGGAAAAGATAATCTTCGTCAACAGTCTTCTATGTGGCAAAGCATGCTTATATCAGCCGGCTTGCCGACATCTAAACAGGTTTTTATCCATGGCTTTGTAACTTCTGGTGGCCAAAAGATGTCGAAATCGTTGGGAAACATCATTGACCCTTTTTGATTGGTTAAAAAATACGGCGCAGATCCCGTCAGATACTTTCTCTTGCGGGAAATTCCCGCTGCCGAGGACGGCGATTTCACCTACGAAAAGTTTGAACAAAGGTACAATTCAGACCTGGCCAAGGGGCTGGGGAACCTTGTTGCCAGAGTTGTTACCCTGGCTACTGATATTTCAGCCAAGCCGGTTTTAGTTGAGTCTGAATTTGCTGCGGCGATTAAAAAAACTGACAAGGAATATCAGCTTGGCTTAGCCAAGTTTAAGTTTAACGAAGCTTTGGCCGCCGTCTGGGAGCTGATTAGTTTTTGCGACAGATATATTGAAAAAGAGCGGCCCTGGGAGGAAAGTGGAAAACAAAAAGCAATAATCTCTGATTTATTGTTTGCCGTGAATAAAATAGCGGAATTGCTAAAGCCGTTTTTGCCTGAAAGCGCAGAAAAGATATTAGAGCAGTTGAAAACAAAAAAAAGTAAGCCTTTGTTCCCCAGAATTTAAGACTTGACAAAATAAGTGGAGGAATTAATATATGTTAATGTGTTAAGCAGTTTCGGCAGTTGATATAGCTGCTGTTTTTTATAGCAAATT
>Ga0100391_1006702_pt1 | contig 10311 bp, 10 predicted proteins | sample CryGeymeta201515_FD_81541 | JGI IMG/M metagenome (GOLD analysis project Ga0100391, IMG submission 81541) | Groundwater microbial communities from Crystal Geyser aquifers in Utah, USA - Crystal Geyser metaG 2015-15 | ecosystem: Environmental > Aquatic > Deep subsurface > Groundwater | place: USA...
GGGACGGCAGGCATAGGAGTCGGCGATGAAACGCCGGTCAAAAATCGGCTCCAGGACCCGCACCAGAGCATGGTGCACGATGCGGTCGCGAAAGGGAGCGGCGGCTACCTCGCGCTCCTTCGGATCGGTGATGGTGAAGTAGAAATACTCGCCCGGCTGCCATGTGCCTGTGATCAAGTCGTTCCGCACCCCGACCACCGCCTTTTCCAACTCGGCGAAGCAGCGGGCCACCGGGACCTTGCCACGCTTGCCACGCATCGCCTTGTGAGCGGCAGCAAACAGATTCTCCAGCGAAACGACCTGCTCGAAGAGATGTTTATGGCGCTTTGGCATGGGATTCCTCTTTCACACTTCGCAGCCAGCCGCCGAGCATCTTGCCGCACTCAGTCAGCTGCTCGGCGTTGTATTCATATTGACGCGGAGTGATCACTTTGCGGTCTTTCGCGAGGCGGGACAGCCAACGCAGTTTCTCCAGTTTGATGTTGGCGCGGTGCAGCAGGCTGGCCTTGTGGTGGGTATAGCTGGCCTCGATCAGCAGTTCCATAATGTCGAGGGTGGTGTCGGCCAGACGCGTGCCAAAAATAAATCGCTGGTTCTTGGGGAAGCTGTCAACCCGCTCCAGCAGCCATTTGGTGTGATCATACCAGCGCACCAGCAGCACCGGTGCCTCTGGTTTTCGGGACATACTCGAGTTAAAAAAAAAAATTCGACCGCCTACGGCGGAAAGAGTGCGGGGGCCTCGCGGCCCCCGCAGAAAAGAAAAAAGGGAAGTGACGCTATCGCGTCACGATAAAGGGTAAAAGGCCTAAAGTCTAAAGGGTGCCGCGCCCTTTGCGCCTCATCAGTGCTAGCCCAAGTCCCAGGCAGCCTAAGATCGCAGCGTAAGCGGACGGTTCAGGAATGGGCGCGAGGCTGGAGACGCGGAATCCGATGAAGTCGCTCCCGTCGGCCGGATTGTAGTTGGAGCGGCTCGAGGACAGCAGGTCGCTGTCGAAGTTGAGGAACGAGCCGCCCCGCAGCCCGCGGAGACTAGTGCTCACAATTTCATCATTCCACTCCCACACGTTGCCCCCCTGGTCGAAGGTGCCGTAGTGGCTTGGGTCGCCGGCGTAGGCACCTACGTCGGTCACCGTGCCCACGCTGTTGCCATAGTTCGCATCCGCCGTGGTGATGCTATTACTCTGCGTCGGATAAAGCGAGTAGCTGCCGTTGCCGTCGTAATACGCCGCCTTATACCATTCGTTCTCGCTGGCGATCGCCACCCCGCCCGCGTTCCAGGCCGTGTTGTCGCGCGTGATCGTGTTGTTGCTGATGCCCGTGGGCGTCAGCACATAGACACCCGTCTCGGTGTTGCCGCTCGTCAGCCAGTTCGTGAAGCGCGCCGCGTCCCAAAACGATACATAATTGACCGGCTTGTTGCCGAAGCCGCTCTTCACGCTGTAGGTGTAGCTTCCGCTACTGCCTGTTTGAGTGATGCCGCCATGCGTGCTGGAGTTCATATTGCTGTTGTAGAGCGAGTGCGTGTCCGTCGCCGCGGTCGCGTTCAGGAAGGCCGTGTATTGACTATTCGTCACCTCATAGGTCCCGATGTGGTAGCCGTAGGCAACCCCGCCGTAGGGATTGGCCGTGTCGTTGACGTTGCCCGCATCGCCCACGAAGACCGTGTCGATGTTGATCATGGCCGAGGCCGAGGAAACGGCCAGTAGGACAGCCGCGAGCAGGAAAGAACTGTTTTTACTTTTCATGGTGCGTGACTGTTTGTGGTTAGGTGAGGAGCTTAGAAAAAAGGTTTTCGGGGGGGGGGCGGGGGCAAGGAAAAACATGCTGAATTTGTTAATTTTTTGTAAAGATGGTAGCAGAAACCGGATCACAGAGAATCTGCCTCTGGTTTTCGCCCTATTCATTTTCTTTGCATATCAGCTTGCGCATACTCATTTGGAGGAGCCAAACATGTCTTGAACTTTTCAGGCTTTGCCCGTCACATGCTGCGATGTATCCATTAGTCGTATGGCGCTTTATCGATGGCAAGGCCGGGCATGAGACGCAAAGCCAGGGTTTGCTGGAGGCGCTGCAACGCGAAACAGCGCTGGCAGTGTATGAAATTCATGCGGAGCAAGTCCGCTGGGCCGGGGTTCAATGGCTGCTGGGCCGCTTCCCGGGAGCGCGTGATTTGCCCGCGCCGGATTGGATCATCGGAGCCGGACATCGCACACACCTGCCGATGCTGGCGGCGCGACGGGCGCGGGGCGGACAGATCGTGGTTTTGATGCGCCCCTCGCTCCCGCTGGCTTGCTTTGACTGGGCGATTGTTCCCGAACACGACCACCCACGCGCGGCCAAGCATCTCATCGTGACGCAAGGTGTGCTCAATACAGTGTGTCGGGCGAAGGATGCTTCGCCGGCGAAGGGACTCTTGCTGTTGGGCGGACCATCCAAACATCACCGCTGGGATGATGCCGCGATGGTGGAGCAGGTGGCCCGCATTGTCACCCGGCTGCCCGAAGTCGAGTGGGTGCTCACCAGCTCACGGCGCACGCCTGCGCGGACGCTGGAGGGGGTCAGGTCGCTCAAAGCGGTAAACCTGTCGGTGATTCCGTTTGAGCAGACCGCCCCGGGTTGGGTGCGGCAGCGGCTGCAGGAATGCGGCAGGGTCTGGGTCAGTGAGGACAGTATTTCCATGATCTATGAGGCACTCACCGCAGGTGTCCAGGTCGGCTTGTTGGAAGTTCCCGCCTGCGGCAAGCACTCCCGCGTACAGGCTGCCGTCCGGCAGCTCAAGGCAGACGGACGGGTCACTGTCGGTCAAGGGGATCCGAAACTGGTTCAAAGCCATCCGCCCCTGGCCGAGGCCGACCGCGTGGCCGGGCTGTTACTGGCGCAGTGCCGAAACTGATGGCCTGTCGGTTGCGATGAATTATCCTTGCTTCAGTTGCAATCTTTCCGGCGTTGCAACTTCAGTTGCAATGCCTTGTCTTATAATTAAGTGCACAAACCGATTTTCCAGTTTATCTTACTCGTTTTAACCATGTTGGGCCAAACGGGCAGTGCTCAAAACCGGGAGATTCTCGGTGAGTATAAAATCGGCATCGTTGGCCGCGACCGGGAAAACCCGATCTACCAGGCTGCCCACCTGGGTGCACTCGACGCTGCCCGTGAACTGAGCGAGCGCGACTCCATTGATGTGGAGCTGTTGCTGGCGACCCCGGAATTGTCGCAGGGCAACTCCCAGCCGATTGCGCTGGGAGAGCTCTTGGTTGATCATGCGGATGGTTTTATCATTAGCCCGAGCGCGGACGCGGCGGTGGCTTCTTCCATCAGATTCGCACTGCAGCAGGGGAAGGAAGTTGTCTTTTTCGAGAGCCAACTGCAGGAGTTTGATTCAATTGCCTCCATTTTGGCCGACGAAGAACAGGCCGGACGTCTGGCGGGCCAGGTCATGCTAAAAGAACTGCCCACCAGAGCGCGGGTGGCGATTCTGACCAGCACCTCACCCACGCCGCAATTGGATCAGCGGCTCGCGGGGCTGCGGGCCGCGCTGGGCTATCGGCGGATTGAGAGCGTCGTCGCCACCGAACCGGACTACCACGCGGCCATCAGAACGATTCAACTCACCCACGAAGCCGACCGCAACGATCAGATCAAGGGCTGGATCTTCCTCGAGGACTGGCCGCTGCAGGGCATGCCGGCTCTCCCCTGGAAAGCGGGCAAAATACCGGTCGTCGCGATCCAGTCGTCGCCATCGGCATTCATCTACACCGACGAAGGCTACCTGAACGCGCTCATCGTTCACCCCTACTATGAATGGGGCTATACCAGCCTGAAGACACTGGTCGAGAAGCTCCATAATAACAAAACCCCGGAAACGACCACCATCCTGACCCAGCCGCGGGTAGTGGACTGGCGGAATCTGAAAGCCTACCGCAAAGATTGGCAGACCTGGTTCAAATAGAGTCTAACTCCTCTGTTCACGATTACGGATTTAGCAGCACCTTGCCCAGCTTCGGGCACTTATCCGCTGCAATCGCTTCCTGAATCCGGCCCAAATCGTAGCTTGCGGCAATGGGCAGGCTCAAGCGTCCGTCACGCATCATCGCATAGACCGCATCCATCACTTCCCGCACCGCTGCCGGGCCGCGGCTCTTGCAAAATTTGTCCCACCAGAAGCCAACCAGCCGCACATCGTTGAAAATTAAAAAGCGAGTGGGAAAACGCACCTTGTCGCCGACCATTCCGCCAAAAGTGACCTGTGTGCCCCCCTCGCCCAACGCCTTGATCTGGTCCGCCGCACTTTCGCCGCCGATCGAGTTGAGCGCCAACCGCAGCGGCTCACCACCGGTCAGCTCCTGCATCTGTCTGGGCCAGTCCGAGCCCTCCAGCACAACATGGTCTGCCCCCATGGCCTGCAGCGGCTCGATCAAGGCCTCACGCCGCACCTGGCTGATGGTTTTCAGCCCCATAGCCTTGGCCATTTGTATGACCGACAGTCCCACGCTCGAGTTGCCGGCATTTTGCAGCACCCAGCTCCCGGTCGGAAGATCCACCATTTTGGTTAACAGGCAGTAGGCCGTGGGCGGGTTGATGAAAGAAATCGCCGCCTGCTCCACCGGGACCGCCGCATCGACCCGCAGCAATGCATCCGCAGACACGCAGGCAAACTCCTGCCAGGCTCCCTCCTCCGGGAAACGCACCCGCGCACCCACTTCGACCGTGGCCACGCCCGGCCCCAGCGCATCCACCTCGCCGACACCTTCGCGCCCCGCCACCGCCGGTAATTCACGTAAACGCCCATAGCTGCCCCCGATCATACCGTAGTCGGACGGGTTAATCGTCGCCGCCAACAGCTTCACCCGCACCTCACCCGGTCCCGGCTCAGGCAGCGGCAGCGTTGTCACCTGCAGCACATCCGCCGGATCACCGAATGCTTCGTGTTGAATCGCTCGCATCTTATTCATAGCAAGAGTCAACAACACCCGTCCCACCCCTGGCAAAGAAAATACGTTCCCGTTTGCGGGCTATTCGCGCAGTTTATTGACCCCATAACACTAAAAATAATTAGAATTATTACAATTAGCACTTGCAGCGGAACAAAACACGACTTTGTTGAAGGCAGATATCAGTAATTGTAATTATTCCAAATAAAAATATGGAGCTCCAACCCGAACTTAAAGAACGTCTCGATGGTGCCCTCTCCCGCTTAGGCCTGAGGTCCACCAGGCAGCGCGAGCATGTCTTTTCGGTGCTGCTGGAAAAGCTCGATCACCCCACTGCCGACGAGGTCTATGCACGCGCCCGCAGCGACATGCCCACCATTTCATTGGCCACCGTCTATAACTGTCTAGAAACGCTGGCCGCCAGCGGACTGATCAAACAGGTCAACTTTGAGCGCGAGCCGACCCGTTACTGCCCCAACCTGACCGCACATGCCCACTTTTACTGCAAGGAAAGCGGCGAAATCGAAGACATCGAACTCTGCGAGGAGGTCATCCAACAACTTAAATCCGCGCTCCCGGCAGGCTACACCGCCCACCGCATCGACATCGCATTCGACGGCAAATGCGGCGACTGCCATGATTCTTAACTGAAAACTAAAAACCGATAACTTAAAAACTCAAAAATAATGAACTCACTCGAAGTAAAAAACCTGACTGTATCCATCGAAGGCGAAGTTATCCTCAAGGATTTCAGCCTGACTGTGCCGCAAGGCGAAGTGCATGCCCTGATGGGGCCAAACGGCACCGGCAAAAGTACCCTCGCCAAAGTCATGGCCGGCCATGAGGACTACACGGTTGAGAGCGGCGAGATCCTGCTCGCAGGCGAGAGCATCCTCGGCAAAGAGGCGGACGAAATCTCCCATGCGGGGCTCTTCCTCGCCTTCCAGTATCCGCTGGAGATCCCCGGCGTCTCCATCGCCAACTTCATCCGGGCCGCCCGCGCGGCCCGTCTGCCGGAAGGCCAGGAGATCAACGCGGTTGAGTATTACAAAGAACTCTACCAAAAAATGGATGCGCTCAAGATGGACCGCAAATTCACCGCTCGCTCGCTCAACGAGGGGTTTTCCGGCGGCGAAAAGAAACGCTGCGAAATCCTCCAGATGTCGATGCTCGACCCGAAGTTTTGCGTGATGGATGAGACCGACTCGGGCCTCGATATCGATGCGCTCAGGATCGTCTCCGACGGCGTTAACCTGATGCGCAGCCCCGAACGCAGTTTCCTGGTGATCACCCACTACCAGCGCCTGCTCGACTATATCGTGCCGGATGTCGTGCACGTCATGTATGACGGCCAGATCGTCCGCAGCGGCGATGCCGAACTCGCCAAAGAACTGGAGTCCAAAGGCTACGACTGGATCAAGGACGAATGCGCCGCCACAGCATAACCATCAGTCATCAGTCATCAGTCATCAGCCATCAGTCATCAGCCATCAGTCATCAGTCATCAGCCATCAGCCATCAGCCATCAGTCATCAGTCATCAGCCATCAGCCATTAGCCATTAGCCATTAATAATCATGAGCGACACAACACTCCAAGACCAAAACGAAGCCATTCAGGTCGATACTGAAAAAAGTAACTTCAAGTATCCGGAAAACTACGAATTCGATGCGGGAGTCGGCCTCAACGAAGATACCATCAACTACATCTCCGACGTCAAAAATGACGCCGACTGGATTCGTGAGTTCCGCCTGAAAGCACTCGAAATTTTCAGGCAAAAGCCCATGCCCACGAACTGGGCGACCAAAGACCTCGAAAACATTCATTTCGACAAAATCCGCTATTACCTCTCCAAAGGCCAGGTGCCCGCGCGCTCCTGGGACGATGTGCCGGACGACGTCAAGGAAACCTTCGAGCGGCTCGGCATACCCGAGCAGGAGCGCAAGTTCCTGGCTGGCGTGGAAGCGCAGTTCGACTCCGAAGCCTCCTACTCCCGGATGAAAGAGGATTTGGAGCAAGAGGGGGTCATTTTCGTCGGTTCCACCGAGGGCCTGAACGACTACCCGGAGATTTTCCGCCCCTACTTCGGCAAAGTCATCCCCACCTCCGATAACAAGTTTGCCGCGCTCAACAGCGCCACCTTCTCGGGCGGCAGCTTCATCTACGTGCCCAAGGGCGTCAAACTCAAGCAGCCGCTGCAGGCCTACTTCCGTATCAATGCGGAAAACTTCGGCCAGTTTGAACGCACCCTCATCATTGCCGACGAGGGCGCCGAAATCACCTACATGGAAGGCTGCACCGCCCCCAAGTTTGAGACCGCCACCCTGCACAGCGCCGTGGTCGAACTGGTCGCGCTCAAAGGTGCCAAGATTCAGTATATCACAGTGCAAAACTGGTCCAGCAACGTCTTCAACCTGGTCACCAAGCGCGGCATGGCCGACGAGGGGGCCGAGGTGAAATGGATCGACTGCAACATCGGTTCGCGCCTGACCATGAAGTATCCCGGCGTTGTCCTCAAGGGTAAAGGTGCCCGCGGCGAGGTGCTCTCCATCGCTCTCGCCAACGACGGTCAGCACCAGGATACCGGTGCCAAAATGATGCACCTGGCCGACAACACCACCAGTAACATCATCTCCAAGTCGATCTCCATCGGCAAAGGCCGCTCCACCTACCGTGGCCAGGTGCACATGCCCAAGCACCTCAAGAATTGCAAAAACAACACCGAGTGCGACGCACTGCTGATCAACACCAACAGCCGCACCGATACGTATCCGGCCATCACCACCCGCGGCCAGCACAATACCGTGCAGCACGAGGCCAGCGTCTCCAAAGTCAGCGCCGAGCAGATCTTCTACATGATGCAGCGCGGCCTCTCCGAAGGTGAAGCCATGAGCCTCGCCGTCAACGGCTTCGTCAACGAACTGATGAAGGCCTTCCCAATGGAATACTCAGTCGAGCTGAAACGCCTGATCGATATGGAAATGGAAGGAAGCGTCGGCTAAGGCCGACGAACGTCGAATCCCGCCCAGCGGAAAACGTCCAACGCTGAACATCGAATAACCAGAGCAGACCAAAGCTCCCCTCCTTTTCAAGGAGGGGACAGAATCAATCGCCGACGAGGCGATTGATTCAGGGGTGGTTCCCGCCAACCAACAACAACCAACAACTTCCAACCAACAATCCACGACTCCATGACCACCACCACCTTGGAACAACCCAACACCAACTTTTCCGCCAACGAGCCGGCATGGCTCGCCGACCGCCGCGCCGCCGGCCTGGAGCAATTCAAGAGCCTGCCGATGCCGACCGCTAAAGACGAAAAGTGGCGCTTCGCCAGCGTCGGCCGTCTGAATATGGTTAACTTCAATCCAGCCGACGCACCGGCGGAACATGTCGCGAAGCAACTCGACGCCCGCTCCAAACTGGTCAGTGAACGTGCCGGGCGCAGTGTCTATGTGGACGATACCCCCGCCGCCTTCGAGGGCGTCAGTCCGGAACTCGCCGCCCGGGGTGTCATCTACCTGCCGATCGCCGAGGCGTTGACGCAGCAGCCGGAGCTGATGCAAAAGTATTTCCTGCAGGAGTCCACCGAGCTCGGTTCGCAGAAGTTCTTCGGCCTGCACGCCGCCAGCACCCGCGCCGGCTCCGTTCTCTACGTGCCCAAAGGCGTCGCCATCGAGGCCCCCTTCGTCAACTACTACTGGACCAGTGGAGCCCGCAGTGCCGTCTTCCCCCACACCCTGATCGTGGCCGAGGACAATGCCAGCGTCTCCATCGTCGATGTCTTCTTTTCCGAAACGCTGGACAACGAAGCACTCAGCATCGCCGTGGCCAACATCCACGCCGGAGCCGGTGCCAATGTCTTTCGCAAGGTGGTGCAGGACTGGAATGAAAAGACCGTTTCCTTCCAGCTCGACACCACCGTGGCTGGACGCGACGCCCAGGTTAAAAACGTTGCCGTCAACATCGGTGCCCAGCGCGCCCGCTATGAAGCGCAAACCCGCATCGAAGGCCCCGGCGCGGACGTCAAGATGTATTCCCTCACCGTGGCCGAAGAAAGCCAGGAGTTCGACCAGCGCACCTGCCAGATCCACAACGCGCCCAACTCCGTCTCCGATCTGCTCTACAAAAACGCCCTGCTCGACAACAGCCGCACCATCTTCTCCGGCCTGATTAAAGTGGCCGAAGGCGCCCAGCAGACCGACGCCTACCAGACCAACCGCAACCTCCTGCTCGACCCGACCGCCGAGGCCAATGCCCTGCCCGGCCTCGAGATCCTCGCCAACGACGTCAAATGCTCCCACGGTGCCACCACCGGCAATGTCGATGAAGACGAGTTCTTCTACATGATGAGCCGCGGCATCCCCAGGCGCGTCGCCATGCAACTGATGGTCTTCGGCTTCTTCGAGGAAGTGATCGATAAAGTCGCCAGCGACGAACTCGCCGAAAATCTGCGCCAGCTCATCCACAAAAAGTTTGATGCGAAATTAAAATGACTAATTGATAATGAATAATGACTACATTTCCGGTATCCTAGCAAGTATAGCATCAGCCATCAGCCATCAGCCATCAGCCATCAGTCATTAGTCATCAGTCATTAGTCATCAGCAATTACAATAATGGACGAATCCCGCACACTCACCCGCGAAGTTGAAGTCACCCTCATCCCGCAAGGCACGCCCATGACCTTGCCCAAGGGCGAACCGGTGACCATCACCCACCGCCTCGGCGGCAACTTCACCATCATGACCAGCAACGGCATGTTCCGCGTCAGCGGGGCCAATGCCGACGCCCTCGGCGAGGAAGTCACCGAAAAAGCGAAGGCCGACCATGCCGCCAGCGCCAACGGCCCCGTCGATACCGAAGTCCTGTGGGAGGCACTGAAAAAAGTTTTCGACCCCGAGATCCCGGTCAACATTGTCGATCTCGGACTGGTTTATTCGCTCGAAACCAGCGAACGCCTCGAAGGGGGCTACAAGGTGGACATGCAGATGACCCTCACCGCCCCCGGTTGCGGCATGGGCCCCGTCATCGCCGACGATGCCAGGACCCATCTCGAAGGCGTGCCCGGTGTGGCCGAAGCTCAGGTCGATATCGTCTGGGATCCACCCTGGAATCAGGACATGATCACCGAAGAGGGTAAGATGGTGCTGGGACTGGTGTAGCTCCCGCCGCCCCGCTACATTTTAGTAATCCCCCCGTAGCTGCGGCGCGACAGCGACGCGGAACCCACCCACACCCAAACAACGCACACCAGGCCCCAAAACGGAACGGCATTCGCCGCCCCGCTACATTTTTGTAATCCCCTCCGTAGCTGCGGCGCGACAGCGACGCGGAACCCGGCACACCCAAACAACGCACACCAGGCCCCAACTCGGAAC
>Ga0100391_1006703_pt1 | contig 10310 bp, 9 predicted proteins | sample CryGeymeta201515_FD_81541 | JGI IMG/M metagenome (GOLD analysis project Ga0100391, IMG submission 81541) | Groundwater microbial communities from Crystal Geyser aquifers in Utah, USA - Crystal Geyser metaG 2015-15 | ecosystem: Environmental > Aquatic > Deep subsurface > Groundwater | place: USA...
AGGATTGTTTTCCCTGAAATTCTTCTTTTTCTAGTTCCATACAAAACCACTGCAAAAAATAACAAAAAAGCCAAGATCAGCATCGGGAAGATCCATGAAAATGGATAGCTAATTATTTCTCCCATCGGAATATTAAAGTAGATGAGATCATCTTCCGAATTAAAGTTAGAAAGATCTGCTTCTTTAAAATGATGCATTAACGGCATAAGGTAACTCCCTTGTTGTGCCAGTGTTTCTTTATTTAAATTGGCAGGAATATCATTTGCGGTGTGATAATCAAAATGATCGTCTATAAACGCAAAATTAAAACCGTTAATATCGCCTTGTTCCCGAAGCACAGTAAGATCGGTATCATTTGGCAACATCTTGTAGATACTATAGGCTAAAGAGTTTGTAGTTGGAAACTTTGGATTAGCTTTTATGAAGTTTTGAATGAGCTTTTTATTTCCTCCGTTGGTCTCTAACAGCATAAAGGAATTCCCGCCGCTTCCTCTAGATTCAAAATTTAGGGCAATACCAACATTCTTGGCCCAAGGATGTTCATTTACAAAAAACTCTGCACCATTAAGCCCTAGTTCCTCTGCATCTGTAAATAATATAATGATATCGTTCTTTGGCTGAATGCCTTCTGCTAAGATCACTCGAATTCCTTCCAAAACCGTAGCAACTCCACTGGCTGCATCACTAGCTCCAAAAGAAGAATGCCCGGCAGAATCGTAATGAGACATGAGCAACAAAGATTTTCCATTTTCTATTCCCTTGATGCGTGCTAAGATGTTTTGGGGTTTAGAAAGCATCCCATTTTTATTAAGGCTATAGCCTTCCTGTGTTTGCACTTCCAGATCCAGATCTTGCAGTGTTTTCACAATGTAATTCCGCACCAAACTATGGGCTGTACTTCCAACAAAATGCGGTTGTTTAGAGATCTCTTCTACATGTTTAAAGGCTCTTGTAGTAGAAAACTGAGTGGGAGCCATATTTGCTTCAGAATAATTTCTAGGCATGCTGGAATAATATATAAACCAAATTATTAAAGCTAAAACAATAGGAATTAAAAGTGAGGATATTTTTTTCAGCATGTGTGCAAAAGGGATTATTTCACTAAATATAAATAAGAAAGCCTTAATAAAATAAAAATATATCTGTGGTTTACAATCCCTTTAAAATTGATTATATTTAAATAGTTAGTAATCAAAACATTAGGGTCATGGGAATAAAGAGTTTTCAAGGTAGAAGGGCAGAACCTGTTAAGATACAAAGTGCACCAATTTTGGTAGAAGATTATATGTCTCATTCCTTAATCACATTTAGAAAAGATGAACTGGTTATAGATGTAATTCAGGCATTTATAAAATACAAGATCTCTGGAGCTCCAGTGGTTAACGAACGAAACGAATTAATTGGAGTTATTTCTGATGGTGACTGTATGAAACAGATCTCAGAAGGCAAATATTATAACATTCCAATGGATGATAGAACGATAGAAAGTTTTATGGAGACCAATGTCCCAACAATAAGTAAGAATGTGAATATCTTCGATTGTGCATCTTTATTTTGTCAGCATAACTGCAGGCGTTTTCCAATAATAGAAAACGGGAAACTAATTGGCCAAATTAGCCGAAAAGATATCTTATGTGCCGCTATTAAATTAAGAGGTCAGAACTGGCATTGTTAAGATCGTTTCACCAAGGCATAATAATCTCCTTCCAGCGGTAAGTAGCCTTGATCGTATACAAAGTAATACACCGTACCAGATTTGGTAGTGTAGATACTCGTGAAATATTCGAAGCTGAAACCTTTTGCTTGTAATTTAGCTTTACTGGTCCTTGTTTTATCTATAGGATTTAGTTCTTCTAAGATTCGGAAATTCTTTCGAAGCTGGTTATTTATATTGCGAACCAGGTTTGTATTGTCTTTATTTATGTTGTTATTGTGGGCATTCCTGCAATAGTCACTACAGAATTTTTTATCTGTTCTTCCAACTATTTTTTCCCCACATTCCGGACAATTTTTTTGCATGTTTTAAATATAGGGAAAAGTGTTAGATGCTCAAACAAGCAACATCAAGAAAAATGAATGCTGAAAATATTTTAACTTAAGAAATAAAAATATATCTATCTGATCTTTAATTGATTTCAAAATATTTCGTACTTTAGAGTATTGCTTTAAAGCTCTTCACATAACTTCCCTCCTCCCCCTAAAAGAGGATTTTTTTATGCCAAATTCATAAAAAGTTTAACCCTTAAAATTTGGTCAATATGGGAATAAAATCGCGTAAACTATACAGATTAATAATCTTAATTACAGTTATTCTTGTTGCTTGGAATACTCCAAATAAAAAGAAACTAAAGTCTGATGTTTCAGTACAGACTTCACAACTAACCGAAGCAAAATCATTGATTTATCACAAGGTGAAAGATTATGATAAATGGAAAAAAGCGTTTGATGGATTTCAACCAATACGAGAAGAAAATGGTGAATTAAGTTATGAAGTAGGAGTATTAGAAGACGAACCAAATATAGTGTATGTTTTTAATACTTGGAAATCTGAAGAGCATTATAAAAAGTTTAGAGAAACAGCTGCTTTAAAAGATAAAATGAATGAAGCTGGAGTGAGCGAAGCGCCAACTTTTCTTTATCTAAATAAATTAGAAGGAAGCAACTATGTAAACAATAAAATAACCGCAATCATTTATCACGAGATAGAGGATTATACTAAATGGAAACGAACTTTTGACAACTTTGAGCGCACACGAAAAGAGTTTAAGGAAGTAAGTTATGAAGTTGGTAGCATTAACGGAGATCCAAACTGGATCTATGTTCTGAACCAATGGGACTCTTTAGAAGATTATAATGCATTTGTAGAAGATGCTAAATTAAAAGAAGCTATGAATAAAGCAGGGGTTATTGGAAAACCGGTATTTCTGGTCTTTAACCCAAAAGAAAAAGGATGAATAATTAGTTAGTTGCTGTCTAAAATAACAATTCTAAGAATAAAAGATAAGATAGAGGTTTGTTTGTAATTATTGGGGGTATTGATTTCTAAGTGTTTTACCTTCCTAGATCTCTAAATTTTATCTTTTAAATTACTGAAAAGTGTATTTTAGGCAGCTTTTTTATGTCTGATTATTATTCTGTTGCAATTAAGCTATCAAAGAAAGTTGCTCGAATCTTAGTCCCATTTATAAAAGATTTTTCTGCAGCGGCATCGGTTATGAATTCTTTGGTTAAACTTTCATCTGCAACAATTTCTTCCTTGGTTTTTCCTGAAGCTATCGCTGCTTTAACATTGGCTTGAATTCCTTCCAACATTTTTAAATACTTCTCATAATCCGCATAACTTGCTACATTCCCATGTCCCGGAATAATTTTAGTTGAAGTATTAATTAAAAGCAATCCTGCTCTTGCAGCTTCAATATCACCAGCAACGCTTCCACCACTTTTAAGATCTATATATGGAAACATGCCATTAAAAAAAGTGTCGCCCGTATGCAACACATTGCTTTGCGGAAAATAGATTAACGCATCGCCATCTGTATGTGCATTGTGAACATGCACAACCATAATATCATTTCCATTTAAATGGAAATTCATTTTATGATCGAAAGTAATGATAGGAATTCCAGCTTTATTGGTATTTTTATCATCTTCATTTAAACGCTTTCTTACGTTTTCGTGTGCAAAAATAAGTGCGCCTTGTTCTTCAAAAGCAGCATTTCCCCCGGTATGATCTCCGTGATGATGTGTATTTACCAAAAATTTTATAGGTTGATCGCTCAATGTTTTTACAGCTTCAGAAATTTTGGAAGACATTTTTGAATATTGATCGTCTATCATAAAAACTCCATCTTCCCCTACAGAAATTCCAATATTTCCGCCAGCACCTTTAAGCATATAAATATTCTCATTTACCGGAACCACTTCCACTTGAACATCAGACATGTCTTGAAATGCGAACGCAGAAGCGCTAAGCATAATTCCAAAAGCACCTAATAAAACTTTCTTTATCATAATTTCATTTTTAATAATTACGAAAATACAATGGGAAACCTATAGTTTAAACCATTTGTATTTTATTTAATACCTGTTGAGTTTAAGTTTCCAGACTTTCTTAATTGAATAAGTGTGGTTTGTGAGGCTGCACAAAGTTTTTCTACTCCATCTTTCAACACAAAAACATCCGACCTGCATACACTCAGCGTTTTTCCAGATTTTAGTACCTGTCCTCTTGCAATTAAAACCTCACCAATTCCGGGAGATAATAAATTCAGTTTAAACTCTACAGAGAGCATAGAAGCATCTTCTTCCATCAAAGTAAAACTGGCATATCCCGCAACATTATCTGCAAGGGTACTTATAATTCCTGCATGGAAAAATCCGTCTTGCTGCGTTAGGTTTTCATTGAATGGCAAATGGATCTCGCAAAACCCTGGTGCTACTTTTATCAATTTTGCTCCAATGAAATCCATGAATTTCTGAAGCTTAAAGCTTTCTTCAACCTTCTGTTTATAATTCTTGGTCTTAGTTTCGAACTGCATTTTGTAAGATTCCATTATTTATTAATTCGAACTAAAATCGAATTCTTTTGGAGGAGTTGCACCCATTAAATGAGTTACAAAATAATCCCATCTCTTACGCATCATATAACCGCTATCTTGCCCGTAGCCATGTCTTGCATTAGGAAAAATAACCAGATCGAAATCTTTATTTGCTTTTACTAAAGCATCTACTACTAAATACGTGTTATATGGAGGAACATTATCATCTAATCCACCGTGAGCAAGCATTAGTTTCCCTTGAAGGTTTTCAGCCAATATTGCATTCGCCTGATCGTCGTAATTAGATTTTCCTTGTTCATCTACGGTTAAAAGTCCAACATAACGTTCTGCCCAATCATCTTCATAGTTTCTACTATCATGATTTCCAGATTCAGAAATACCCACTTTATAGAATTCAGGATAGTTAAACATTGCTGAAGCAGTAGCAAAACCACCACCAGAATGTCCCCAAACTCCAACTCTATCAAGATCTAGATATCCATATTTATCTGCCAATTGCTTAATTCCTGCAATTTGATCTTTTAAGGTATTATCTGCCATATTTCCATAACAAGCATCGTGGAAAGATTTAGATCTATCTGGATTACAAGTACCATCTATTACTACCACAACAAAACCAAGTTCTGCCAAGGCTTGGTGATCTCCTCTAACCGGCGAAAAAGATCTGCTTCCTACTCCACCTCCTTGCGGACCCGGATAGATATAATTTACCACCGGATATTTTTTTGTCTTATCCAGATTGGTTGGAGTAAACATAAGTCCGTACAGGTCCCATTTTCCATCATCAGATTTCACTTTAATAGGAGTTGCAGGATTCCAACCAATTGCTTCTAATTTGGAAACATCAGATTTTTCTAATTCTGAAATCAATTTCCCATTAAGATCTCGTAATACTGAAACCGGTGCAACATTGGGTTGGGAATACGTATCTACAAAAACATTGCTATCAGGAGCTAAAGAAACCCTGTGATTTCCATCCTCAGGAGTTAATAATTTTAAATTTTTTCCGCTGAAATCGATGCTATAGAAATGTGTGAAATAAGGATCTCTGCCAGCTTCTTTTCCATTTGCTAGAAAATATAATTTTCTGTTCTTTTCATCCATTTTTAAGAGCTGGGTCACCACAAAATCTCCTTTGGTGATCTGATTCTTCAGCTTTCCTGTTTCCAGATCATAAAGATATAAATGTCCCCAATCGCTCCTTTCAGAATACCAGATCACTTCGTTTGATTTCGGTAAATAACGCCAGTTAATCGCACCCTGTCCGGATTCATATTGAGTTTCAACTTCTTCAGCAAAAACGTTTCTTACCGCTCCAGTATTTGCATCGGCAATACGTAAACCGGCTATTTTATGATCTCTGGAAGAAGAAACAAAAACAAGTTTAGAGGCATCTTCGTTCCACTGATTATCATCGAAAGTTCCGGAGCATGAAATATCATCGCATGAGGTTCCTCTTCTAGGATCGGCAGGCGTTTGCAACCTGATCACTTTTGGTGTTTCCACTTCAATGATCACTCTATGAATACGAATAATATCTTCATCTTGCGGCAAAGGATATTTCCAGCTTTGCAATTTTGGCGCACCAATATTGGTAGAAACCAAATACATATCGCTCACATGACGTTGGTCTTGCTGATACGTTGCTATTTTTTTTGAATCTGGCGACCAAAGTAAAATAGGACTATCGCTTTTACGCCATCCCGCATTATCTGTGGCATATCCAAAATTCTCTACGCCATCTGTAGTTAACTGGACCTCTTTTTCGGTTTCCAGATCCATCATCCACAAATTCCAATCTTTTATAAAAGCCGCTTTTTTGCCATTTGGAGAAAACACAGCGTTTGGCACTTTTACTGCTTTGCTAAGATCTTTATCTGATTCAGGAACGCTAATTAAAGAATCTAATGTTGCTGCACTTTTTCTTTTCCCCGACTTGGCATTAATAAATACAAAATTCGTGTTTGTGCCTTTTCTGGAAACATACCAAAAATTACCGTTTTCTAACCACGTTGGTCTAACACTAGCCAAATCTGCTAAAGGATACACGTTGGAAGGAAGAAATTTTGCAGCTTTCTGGTAATCTTCAGTAGTGAGGACTTTTTTCTCGGTTTCCTGAGCATTCATTAAAATGCAAGAAAGAGAAAGTAACAGAAAACTTAAGGAGGATCTAAAATTCATATATTAATCTTGAAGGGTTGTTTTGTAGTACTATTTAAGGCTTTAAGATACTTATAATTACCGAGTCGAAATTTTAAGTTGATATTTATCTAACAATCCGGTAAGCGCAGGCATAGAAAAAGATGCGCCTTTCATTTTGTTATTTTCTGGATCTATAGAATAGTTATAAGCGGTAGTAAAATTGGATTTTTCCAAATTGCTTCGGTTAAAAACTGCTCCGAAAAGATCGCAATTATCTAAGTTCACTTTTGAAAGATCTGCTTCAGAAAAATCCACTTCTTTTAAATTGCAGTTTAGAAAACTACAGTTGCTTGTTTTAACCTGATAAAATGAAGAATGATCCAACTGGCAATTGATGAATTCAACAGAAAATCCGAAGCTATCACAAAGGTCGAATCTAATTCCTAACATCTTACAATCTTCAAATCTAACTTCCTGAAAAGAACTTCCAAAAATATTGGAAGAGCTGAAATTGCAATTTATGAATTCACATTCTATGAATTTGAAATTAGAAAGATCTGCAGTCGAAAAATCACAAGAAGTAAAAACACAAAGTTCATATTCTCCCTTTTCTAAAAGGTTTATTTTCTTGAATTCCTGTTCGTGAACTATTGGATAGGGCATTAAAAATGAAATAAAGATTTACAGATATTTTATAAAATTAAGGAAGAATTTTTCCCTAATCTTACTAAAATGAAGTGTACCCTAGTTTATTTATGAACTTCTTCTGAAGTAACTAAAAACACTGGTTAATACATTATCCAACTTTTCTATTGGAGGAAGTAGAGATGGATTGTTCAATCCCTTTACTATTTCTTCTGAAGCTATGTCCTGCATTGGATAGATCAGGATAAAACTATTCTTTGAAAAATGAGAATTTAGATGATGCGCTACATCTTCCATATTTCTGTTATATGAAGGATAATTTTTTCTGCTTAAAACGAAAAGAATGTTATCACTTTCGGTGGTTTCCGAAGCTATTTCAGCAAAATTATTCCAACTATTATAAGTCTTGAACTCAGCTTCTACTTGATGAATGTGCTGAATTTCTTTTAAAATGTTAATCGTTCTGTCTGCTGCATAGAAAACTAATTTTGAACCAGTATTTCGGGAAATGTTCCAAACTTTTAGCAACCAGTACTGAAAGCCGAGTTCATTTTCTGCAAAAGCAGGTATAATAATTACATGTCTTTTAAGTGTAGAAATGGGTTGTAAAGATCTGTTGACAAATACCGTGGTATCTGTGTTTTCTAAAATTCCATTGGTGAGATCTCCAAGAAAGTTTTCTGAAATGGCATTTTTAGATCGATATCCTAAAATAAGATCGGTGATCGTATTTTCTTTTATAACTCCGGTAATACCGTTAACAATATCAAGATCGTACCTCAACAATTGCTGCAAAAATATATCTGTAGAAGCAGCCATGTCTACCGCCATTTCCATGACCTTTTTTGCCTTCATCTTTTCTTCTGGGGTAGAGTTATTTTTAGTTAAAATATTTAAAGCATATAAGCCATTCACGTTGTTCTTAGACTTTATAAGCGTGCTAAAATTGATTAGTTCCTCTACGGTTTCCGGATTGCTAATTGGTATTAGGATGCGTTCTTCAGATTCTAGTTCCTCTTTTTCCAGAAATTGAGGTCCGGAAACTGCTATGTTCTTAGCGCCTTTTTGGGCAACAAAAGTAGCGATTGTGCAAGTGATCAGGATCATAATTATAGTTCCATTCAATACACTTTCACCTAATAGTCTTATAGGTTCTCCGTCTGGAGTTTCACCTAATATGATATTGTAACCAATAAGAACTGCTGCCAAGGTTGCGGCAGCTTGGGCATTGCTTAAACCAAAAATGAGCCTACGTTCATCTACACTTAATCTTAAGGTTTTTTGAGTAAGCCACGCTGCTAAAAATTTACAAAAGGTTGCAGTTATGGTCATAATAGCTGCCACTTTTATAGTTTCGAGATCTGAAATAAACGCCCTGTAATTTACTAGCATTCCCACGCCAATTAAAAAGAAAGGAATAAAAATGGCATTACCAACAAAACCTATTCTGTTCATTAATGGAGATGTTGCAGGGATCAACCTATTAAGTGCAAGACCTGTAAGAAAGGCACCAATTATTGCTTCTATCCCGGCGACTTCAGCCAAGAAGGATCCTAAGAAAACCATGGCTAATACAAAGATGTATTGAGCAACCTTATCATGATATCTTTTAAGGAACCATCTACCTATTATCGGAAAAATATACAGAACTACAAACCCGAAGATTAGAATTGAAACCGACAGCTTGATCCAGAATTGCAGATTAACAACTCCGTTATGCATCCCAACAATCACCGCCAATACTAGAAGAGCCAGTATATCTGTGATCATAGTTCCACCCACCGCAAGATTTACTGCCCTATTCTTAGTAACTCCAAATTTGCTAAGAATGGGATAGGCTATTAAGGTGTGCGAGGCAAACATACTTGCAAGTAAAACAGAAGTGATCATAGAAAATTGCAACGCATATAATCCAACCAAGATCCCTATGACCATAGGAATTAGAAAAGTATACATCCCGAAAATGAAACTTTTAGAGCTGTTCCTTTTAAATTCGGCCACATCTATTTCTAACCCCGCAAGAAACATAATGTAGAGCAACCCTGCAGTACCGGAGAGAATAATACCGCTATCTCTTAAAAGTAAATTAAAACCATTAGGGCCAATTATAGCACCGGCAATGATTAGACCTAAAATATGAGGAATTTTTAATTTACCCAAAACTATGGGTACAATTAAAATGATGATTAAAATGATAAGAAATTTCAATACCGGGTTTGTTAGCGGTAAAGAAGTATCTATACTATTAAAGACAAGCAAAAACATCGATTAGTGTTAAGATGAAGTTTGATTATGCTGAAGAAGTATCCTTCTTCATTAGGTAATATTACAAAAAAACTACCTTGAAATGATTTAATTATCCGACAACAAATGCTTACAAACGTAAGTAAACGAAAACAAACCTTTCACAACCGAATACCGCTGAATTGCTCATCTACATTTGTCTTGTTGAAATGAACGAATGATTTTCAACTGCAATAAATTCTATAGTTATGAGCACTTTAAGAAACAAAGTTCAATTGATCGGGAACGTAGGTAACGAACCTGAAATTCTTCACCTGGAATCAGGTAAAATTCTGGCTAAATTTTCTGTAGCCACCAACGAATCTTATAAAAATGCCAATGGTGAAAAAATCACAGACACCCAATGGCATAATGTGGTTGCTTGGGGAAAAACTGCTGAATTGGTAGAAAACTATGTCCCAAAAGGAAAAGAAGTAGGGATAGAAGGAAAGTTAACTTCCCGAAGCTATGAAGACAAAGAAGGAGTAAAAAGATATGTAACAGAGATCGTTTGTAGTGAGTTGCTTCTATTAGGAAAATAGCTTCAGATCGATCGATAAATGAGTATTCTATATTTAAAAAGCGCCCAAAGGTTGAAACTTTCGGGCGCTTTTTTTATGTGTTATATTTCAATTTAAAAATTATAGCGCATTGTCTATGATCTCTTGTACCACTTCAGGG
>Ga0100391_1006713_pt1 | contig 10302 bp, 7 predicted proteins | sample CryGeymeta201515_FD_81541 | JGI IMG/M metagenome (GOLD analysis project Ga0100391, IMG submission 81541) | Groundwater microbial communities from Crystal Geyser aquifers in Utah, USA - Crystal Geyser metaG 2015-15 | ecosystem: Environmental > Aquatic > Deep subsurface > Groundwater | place: USA...
CTCCTGCCTCATAAATTACATTTAGCAGACTTTTAATACCCATCTCCTGCAGTCTGTAGCAGTGTGTTTATGCATTTGTGCTTTTCAGCCCACTCAGTGCTTTTCAAGTACTAAGTTCAGACGTTAGCACGTCAAGATCATTATTATTATTTCTTACGCTTCAAGTCTTCAAGCCCAACAAAGGACCGACAAAAAATCCTCACACACAGGGACACAGGAAGGAAGACTAAAACAAGTAATGGGAAAAAGTATCTTTGGAGAAGCTTGCAATGAACATAGATTTGACGACTCTTTCAGTGGCAGTGCACAACGTGGCTGCTACTGAAAGGCTCAATGGAGCTCGTTCGACTCCTGATGCTGTTATATCAAGAATGGATCGAAGACGACGCAGCAGTGGCAAGATCGATACCATGAAGTTTTTAGAAGCAGCCAACCACAGTTGGAACTCTGGTCTAGAATATCTTCCCAAGGAAACGCCAGCATTGCAAAAGCGAAGATCCAGCCGGGCCAACAATCAAAACAACAAGACAAATAATGATGGTCTTCATACGGAAATAGTTCATCATCATAATAATAGCTGGCCAGCATGCGAGTACGGGGATGCTACTCCAGAAAAGGAAACAAAAACAATGATGAGTTCCAAGAAAATACTACCAACAGTGCGTGAAAAAAAATCGCGACGACGAAACAGTCTATCGGGTGATGTACGGACTCCTCCTGTCGGTGGCGAAACGTATACTAGCAATAACCACGATAACCACGAAGGCCCCGCTGTTCGGCACAAGGGAGGTAGTCTGGTACGAAGATCCAGTTTACAAGCTCTTTCCAATAACAAGCATCCGTCGTCACTGCTGGAGAACAACAACGACAACAGCAGCAGCAGCAGCAGCAGCAGCAGAAAAAATAATAATAGCAGCAGTGGCAATCAGCTTCCTATTCGGAAAATTAGCAGCGATCCATCTCATGAAGCACCATCTGGAAAACGACGTGTAAAAATGAGACGACGTTCTACCATTGGCACGCTCGAGGAGGAGAAAGGAGGAGGAGGCGAAGATATCACAATTCCATCGCGAAGATCGACTCTGAAGAAAACGCCTACTACTGCTACTACAACTACTACTACTACCCGTAGTAATGGCAAGGGATCAGTAACGTTTGCTCTGGATCACAAGAATCGAATCAAGCGACATGTACGAGTCTATCGTAGCCAAGCATCCCGAACACACTTAAGCTCTTTGTGGTGGTCCGAAGATGATCTCGAGCGCATTTACCAGCGAGAAAATGGTGTATACGAAGAATTCTCCGCTGATCGCAAGTATAAAAAGAGTGTCCGGTTGTTGTGGGGGTCGTGTTCCAAGGCGGCAACAGTGCCGTTAAGCTCCAAGGACATTGCTCACGTAGCTGGATCGACTTGCCGTGGGCTGGAAGTTGACATTTTGGAAACGGTACGGGATCGTCGTGCCAGGGTCATCAAGAGTGTCATCAACGCACAGGAAGCGTTGTTGGACTTTGATCCCATTCTTCGGGGCAAGGCCTTGGGGGCGCGGTACAAAAATTTATGTCGTTCCGCTGTGCGCTTTGCAAAGCGAATGGCCGAGGGCGACGAACTTCAGGCTGCAAATATATACAGCAGCAAAGGCAGCAGCAGCAGCAACTGAATCTGTGTCGCGGAATATTTTTAGATTACACACCTACCTGCATATCATGATTACAGTGGCATTCATAGATAAATATTTAGAATACGCTCCATACTTTCCGTTGTTGCGACCATTAGTATTGGTGCCTAGAATCAAAAAGGCATGCGATCCTCTCCGGTGCCATTGCATTTAGGTACAGCGCTTAAGAAGAATCTTATACGAAAACTTCTACTACAGTGGAGAATGAGGTAGGATTGGGAATTGTCTACTAACTGGTGGAGCTACGACCATCAGCTATTAAAATGCATGCACGTTTTTGTATTCTATTTGGCACGCGACAGCATCCACGCATTTTCCCTTGCTCGCTAATTTTTTTGGAAAGATGCTGAGGCTTGCCCTGCTACTAGCTATAGGTATTGTACGTACGTGCTTTAATAATGAGGGAGCAAAAGGAAAATCCGCAGGAAGGCCTGCTAAGTCTACGTCAGTATGATAGGTATATTGTGCATGCATCATCCCATGACTTCCTTGCTTTGCTGTTTTGGAGTCTCATCGGTAGTAATAAAGTTTATGGATTGCTGCTGGCCAAATTTGTTCGTTATTATTTGCTGTTGTCCAAGAGCGCGTTCACCGATGGACTGCTACTACTCCCAATCGATTTACTAACCTTGTTCATTTCATCTGTAATTTTAGCCAAATCTTCTTCGTTCATGTTGTTGGTGAAACCTTCTGGGAGATCTAAATCGTCCAACTGTCCTGGAATATCTTCTGGTCGAGGAATCATTCCAAGGTTTGTATAAAATTCTCGCAGAGCACCGTCGGCTCCAATAATGACGGTTGCCGTAAATGCCACAACTACAAACATGACAGCAACTTCCCGTATGACAGTGGGCAAATCCGGCCATTTGGATGCTTTTATTTCTGTCATTGCTTGTTCAAAGATAGGCAATTCTCCAACTACATCTGCCTGTGCTTGTTCTTCTTCGGTCAATTCATCTGCCGGATCGTACAACATTGTTGGAAGACTATCGTCCCACTTATCCGTTTTGGATCCTGGTTCATTGCCCGATGAAATTTGACTCAAGTCCAGTCCTCCGGGTCTGCTATCTCCCTGCGATTGTGCCGCTCGTTTGGCAGCTTCTTCAATGTATTGTTGACTGACTTTGGATTTTTCGACTCCCAAGTCTTGTGCTCGAGCACGGATAGCAGCTCTCATCTTTTCAATGTTATCGGTTTGATACTGTATTAGATGGATGTATTCGACCGTTTCGTAGATACCACCGTGACAGACAAAATGTCAGGAAATTAATTAAAAAAGAGTGTTAGTCTCATCTTGAGCTATTTTTCAGCAACGTATCACTCACTCACTGTGTACTACTGAACACTAACTAGACCCCACCACCCCAACACATGCATGCAGATGCGTACTTACAGCTGGGTTTGTATCAAAGTCTCCCATTTGTTCCATTCGCTCGTCATCCTCTTGATCGATCAGTGCATCTCCAGCGTCTGCAAAGGAAACGCGTTCTGGTTCTTTGTTTTCTTCTCCGTCATCTTCGTCTCCTGCCATAAAGAGCTTACTACCACTACAGCAGCTGCTAGTTGTAGCAAACGTTGTAGGCGCGGGAAGAGGCATGGAGCCTGCTAGTAGTAATTGGGATCGTGTGGTGAATGTTGTTCGAGGAACGACCACAAAGGCCGATGTGGGAAGGGCAGATTGCCACAGAGAGAGGGCAACTACTAATCGCATCTCTATTTTCTTCTTCTTTTTCTTTCAAAAAGTAATTTGAAACGTATGGTACAGTATATGTTTATTATGAATAGGAATTTCGTACCACTGCGAAAAGAAGTGACGATGTCCTTAGTAGCTTCAAGTATTTAATATGGTTGTTCAAGCGTCCCTTGTTGGTTGCTGCTGGAGTTGGATGTTGGATTGCTTGATGTTTGCTTGACGGGAGGATCCATGTTTCTAAAAAAGTTGTTATTACACAGGTATTTCAATCACGAGTTTTGGCGGTTCTGACGCACTTCCTTGGTCTGTACGTCTGCCCTTAGAGCTTATTACCTGGTACCTAGAGTTTGGTACTTCACTACACCCTAGTACTCTTCTGTGAGCAACCAATTGCTTGGTTCCCAACGAGCTTGTTTGTTGCGTCAGCCAACAAGATAAGTCCAGTAAATAAATAAGAAGAAAAACATCAACCTACCCTGTCCACCTCTCGCTCTCAATCAATCATCAATACCTTCCTAATCGTTGTGCCATCGTTTTCTGTTGTCCAACATCCTTTCTTTTTGTTGTTCGTCCTTTCATCCAAGTAGAACAACAACCAATATAGATAATATTATTATACCGTATAATAGCATGATGAAGCTAAGAGCAGCTGCCTTCCTTGCCTTTGTGGCCTCAGCTGACGCTTTCACATCCAAGCCTGCACGGTGAGTTCACTACCACTCTGTTGTTCAATACTTATTATTATTTCTTTTCAAAGAAATTGTAGTACAGTAGATAATGACTGCTCTACTGAAAGTCTAAAAGAGAGAAAGGACAGAGCGGAGCGGTGTTACACGGGCTGAAAGAAAGCCTGATGAACCGTGTTCTTTTTTTCTCCCCGTTTGAACTTGAAAGTTCAAAAGATGGATGATATCGCATTCAAAATAAGGCTGCTTTGCAATTTTTGTCGTTCCATCGATGCTACACACCACCTGCTCAATTTTTGTTTGTCTGTGTGTAAGCGTGTGAAATACCGGATATCTTACGCTTTTATTTCTTGTCATGTCCATTAATTGCTCTCCCAACACACAACTGTAAATCTCGTAATCTATGCATCTATACCCGCCCTTTTGCAGAGCCCCAACCAGTTCTCTCAATGTAGCCACCATGGAGGAAACTGGACTCAAGGCCAAACTTCCCACTCGTTTTGACAGACTGAAGAAACAGTACAAGGGCCCCAAGCCCGTTTTGAACGACGACAATGTTGACTTTTCGTACGGAGATTTTGAACAAGCCGTTGCCGAAACTACCTACAGCTTTGAGCGTGATGCCATTGTGAAGGGAACGTGCATTGAATACGAACCAGCTGGAGGATGCATCGTTGATATTGGTGCCAAAGCAACCGCCTTTTTGCCGCAACAGGAGGCTTCTCTCATTCAGAACCAAGGAGACGATACCTCCGATCTGGTCGAACTGGACAAGGAACTCGAGTTCCAAATCATTTCCGACGAAGACGAGAATGGTCAATTGCTTGTCAGTATCCGCCGAATCCAGTACCGAGCTGCCTGGGAAAAGGTTAACGCCTTGCAAGCCGAGGATGCCGTCATGGAGGCAGAAGTCGTCGCTGTCAATCGTGGTGGAGCCATTTGCTTAGTCGAGGGCCTTCGCGCATTTTTGCCCGGCAGTCACTTGGCCGGGCAGCTGCCCACAGATGATTTGGTTGGACAAAAGCTGCCATTGAAATTCCTGGAAGTCAACCAGGAGGGAAACAAGCTTGTCGTCAGTAACCGCAAGGCTGTTGTCGAACAACAAATGGCCGACCTCAGCCGTGGTGACCTCGTCTCAGGACTCGTCAAGGCCCTCAAGCCGTACGGTGCTTTCGTCGAAGTGGGAGGTATGTCTGGATTGTTGCACATTTCTCAGATCAGTTATGACCGCATTGATGATCTAGAGAAGGTTTTGCAACCCGGTATGCAAGTCAAGTGTATGATCATCGATCACGACAAGGTTAACGGGCGCATCGCTCTTAGTACCAAGACATTGGAGCCCGAACCTGGTGATATGTTGAAGGACCCCGCCATGGTATTTGCAAAGGCGGAGGAGACTGCCGAGAAGTACCACCAACGCATGGAAGCAGAGCGCAAGGCACGAGAAGAAGCTGCAAGAGACATTGTTATGGGATTGGGTGATTCGTTGGATGATTTGGACAGCGGTGATATGGATGACGACACATCGGATCCTCTTGCCGACGTTTCCGACAGTTTGGACTCTCTTCTCAAATAGGGCCGCTCTTTCTAACCTTTTCTTTTCGCGCAATTCTTATAAAATAATAATAATCACAATGTCAAAATTGTAGGTGCAAATTTAGTCAGACAACGGTAGTCTAGTCTAGTATGTTTGCAAGGCTTCCATCCCATGCTACTACTAGCTGGAATAGTAGTATTAGAGATAAGGATAACGTCTGATCTTCAAACGATTCTGAAAAATATCAGGCCGTCATGACAACAACTTTATGGTAGTCGTGCATTTCGACTTGAAACTGCTTACTCAAACTTAATTTAAAGTATAATCGTCCGTAGTTATAATATCACAACCTGAACTAAGCCCAATCTGGAGGATTAATCGACGATGCATTCAACAAAGCATGTTGCCCGCTTTTGCAGCCGCGTTGGATTTGCAGCAACAACAAGAGGCAGCAGGCTTGGAATAAATATCCGATCGCCTCCAATCCATTCCATAAACGATATTCGGGCTACCTCTCGGCGTTCTATGAGCTCGTCATTTGCTTCGAACAAACATGATAGTGGCACAGTAGAATCTCCTGATGCAACAGAGGAGGTGCCCAATATTGTCAACGAAGGGTCAGCGATATCTGTCGTTTTCCCAGCGACAGATGCTGCAATGGCGACCGAGTCGCTTTTTCTTGCACCCTGGTTGTGGCACAGCGACCCAACATATATTCACCCTTCCTCTGGACAGAGGCTAAGAAGACTGAGTCAATATCCCGGATGGAAAATTGCCAAGGCAGAAATAATAATATATTCGAAGGCTGCAGCAGCATCACAAGAGAACCAGAGTTCTTCCGGTGCTACGGTTCCGAGTCCTGCACCTCCACCTGCGTGTCTTCATTCGATTGGCACAGTTTACAGCACCTTGGATCACGACAAAAATCACTGTTTGGCTGCTGACACTGGCAGTCCTGGTGGATCGTCGTCGTCTGCAAAGTTATTGAAGATTACTTGGGACAAGCAATCTTCGAATGAAACGAACAATGAACCAAACGTGTCCTTTTACGACTTGAATTGGCTGCAACGATGTCGGAATGATGACGTTGCTCGAAGGAGTCGCGTACAAAGGACACAAATATCACCCACGAATGCCCTTGGTCGACATGCAAGCTGTCCAACTATTTTGGAAGTGAACTATTCTGATTTGTTTCCCTCAAACGACGACGATTTTCAAACTGCCAATAAGAATACCCTACTGGAGTTGCTTCACGGAATATCCGAGCATGGGGCTGTCTTGATTCGACAAGCTCCGCTGGGTAATTTTGTTAGCTACAACGATCAAGAACCTACAACCAATGACGAAGATGACAGGTCGGCTGCAGTATCAAAAGTTGGACGCGCGCTCGGAGGTGGTGCTCTCTCCCACGGAGCTCTGTATGGCGACCTTTTTCATGTTCGATCCATGTCCAAAGCAAACAATATTGCCTATACTTCTGTGGCACTCGGTCCCCACCAAGACTTGGCGTATTATGAATCAAAACCTGGACTGCAGCTTTTGCATTGCATTCGTAATGACCAACAGCGAATCAGTGGGGGAGAGTCGGTTTTGATTGACGCCATTGCAGCGGCAGAGTATCTTAAGGTAGTTGCGCCTCAGCATTTTCGTACCCTCTGTCGTTGCCATGCCACCTTTCTCAAACAGCGAGAAGGTGCTGATATGCAGTATTCGCGGCCTCATATTGTCATGGGAGACATGGAACAAGTGGTGGCAGTTCATTGGAGCCCACCATTTGAAGGGCCCCATATAACCATTTCGCAAGACGATATGGAAGATTATATCATGGCGTATGCTGCATTTGAACGATTGCTGGATGATCAACTGTTTGATTCCTCGTCATCATCCTCTTCGGCTATCCTACCGCCAGATCTGGATGATGCTCTTCAAGCATATTCTCGCCATTATACTTGGGAACGATCCCTCGAGCCGGGGGATATGCTAGTGTTCAACAATCAAAGAATGTTACACGGAAGACGTGGTTTTGAGCTCTTAGAAACAAGTAGAAGTTCCGCAGACGATGAACATCAAGTCCACCGGCATTTGGCTGGATGCTATACAAATATTGATGACACCATTAATACGTACCGTATGCTTCTTCGCAGCCGCCCTGACCGCGAGGATTGGGTTATCCGGTGCTTTGGTAATGGGACCGGTGGCTCCTTGTAGCTTTCATCGCTAACGGTATCTAAAACTCATAAGAATGCAAAGCGCGTTGCCATGCATTCATCTATTAATGTACATTTTTATAGAGTTCTTTTCAGTATGAGTTGTACAGTAGAGCTAATCATTCAGTGTATCGTGTAATTGCCTTTTCTACTTTCCTTCCTTTATTCTGCCCAAGTCGAACGGAAGGTGCAAGGCTGCCCAGTAGGTTGGGTATTGACGCTTTGCACTCATATTATTCACAAGTGTAGCTGGTATCACGGAAATGGCAGAACTCAAGACAACTAGGGCATAAAAACCAAAGTTGTACCTGCCACTTGCAAACAATACGGCATGAGCACCTGCAGGAGGGTGAGTGACTCCACACTTAACCATAACACCGATTGCCACGGCTGGGCCGATAGCTCGCCGGAGCCACACGGGGAGAATAGATTCTGGAATATACGTAAATGCTAATGATACTGCCCCCGCAACGGCTTGGCCGAGAACAACGTTGCGTGGCTGTGAAGCAGCAGCTGCTGGAAGTCCATACTGCAATGTCATCAATGCGCCAAAAGGACCAATCAATAAGAAGTAGTCGTTGTCGGAAAGAATTTTGTAAAATTCGTTCAAAGGGGAAAGCACCAACAAACCACAAAAGGCGCCAAATATGGTCCACAGTGATTGGCGGAAAGTCATCGCTGGTGGTACTTGCAAGTTTCCTCCCTTACACTTGTGTAACCAACCACGGAGGACCTGATGTACTCGTTCCATAGTTCTTGTTGACCGCGGTGGAACGTCGTCCATCAAGATGGGACCCTCGACCTTATCGGCATATTTAGGAAGAGTTTCAATATCTCGGATACCAAAAAGAAACTCTTTCAGAGACTCGTCTGTTATTTGGGACATGTCCTTTTGATATTCCATCATATTTTTGCAAAAGCGATTGAATATCTCTCTCTTTGAACGCCTTCGTGCTTCAATCGAGGCACGTCGGACCTCGGATAGAGCAGCTACGTGTCCCACCATTTCAGCGGCAGCTCTCAAGTACGCATCATTGGCAACATTTTCAATTAGACTACCGGAAGCTAGCGATCTGGCATAATAAATAACCAGTCCTTGTTGGGTACGAACATGAAAGGGTACTCCTGTCGCCCTCCCCAAGCCAGCAGCCACGAGCTGCTGAATTCTATCCGTCTTGGGCAAGTCTGGTTCTTCAATAATTGACTTCAAGTCGCGCCAAAACAAAGCAGGTGGATTGTGATGAAAAGACAAGTGTAGCAATCCTTCGATAGACGGGCCGGACGGTGTCATTGAATGATTGTAGTTGTGGTGCTGGTGTGAATGAGGGTGCATATCCTTCAAGTTTTCCGTCGACCGATGTCCCACTGACAAGCTATCTGACCGATGCACAATTCCTATATCCCTATCGTGCCGTTCAGCGGTTTCGGACCATAAAATACCAGGAACATCTACACCCGGTTGTACTGGAGGCGGCATTGTGGCTTCTAATTTCTGTAAACGAGAACTGACCTGGGATTGGTGTAGTTTTGAATTGTGCCACCATCCTCCGTTGGGACGCACCAGTTCATCGTCTTCATTCAACAACCAAACTTCGCAAGCCAAAATCCCAGACGAATATTCCCCAGCATCACGGACGGCCCGAAACAGACGACGATCGTCGATGCATAATTCTTCGGGATCAGACACCTGACTTGCCAACTGTGAAATCACACGATGATGATGATGATGATGATGATGATGATAAGCAGTTCCTTGATGTTCATCGTCGTCGTAGACTGCAGTCTTGGTGGCAAATTGCGTAGAATCTTTCTCGTGGTTATCTTGATTCATGGTCTCTAAAGGACCTGCTGTGTTTTGCTTTTCTGCGTGTTCTTCCATGTCACGAAAAACAAAGGTTTCATCCTCCGAATCGTCTTCGTCTTCGTCTCCCCGACGGTGTTCTCGTGTATTACCATCGGTAGGAGGAGCAGCATAATCCAACGTTAAAGGTGAAACAAGATCATTAGCACTGGTACTGCTGCCATTGTCAAAATCTGCATCCATCGATTCGTGTTTGGTGTCAAGGCCAACAGAAGTGGTCAAGGTGTTGTCGGGTGCTTTATTCGAAGACATGATGGCATCAACGTTCATCCACCAATGAGGATCTGCTACTGCAATAAGAAGTGAGATAGGACACGAAGAAGTCACTTCGGCTCTGCATCTTTCACAAATCCTACTTGAAGTCTAGTATGGTAGTAGTATACGAGATTCAATAGCTTTCTGATTTGAATGTTGTAGACTACTACCACCAAGGACGAGATTACAGATTACGAGTTCGGAGTATTTTTTGCTTGTTGTGAAGATTATTGATGATTGATGAGAAAACTCTCTCCGGAACGGCAAATTAAGCCCAGGTGGACTACGGCAGTTTACCTTGTCTTGTCTCCTGTGATAGGACTCAGGAGTTAGGTCTCTCTCTATTAGGTCGTGTGCCTATGCCTGCTCTGTATCCACACACTAGTC
>Ga0100391_1006725_pt1 | contig 10292 bp, 14 predicted proteins | sample CryGeymeta201515_FD_81541 | JGI IMG/M metagenome (GOLD analysis project Ga0100391, IMG submission 81541) | Groundwater microbial communities from Crystal Geyser aquifers in Utah, USA - Crystal Geyser metaG 2015-15 | ecosystem: Environmental > Aquatic > Deep subsurface > Groundwater | place: USA...
ATACGCAACACGGAATAAATAATACACCAGGTCCATGGTTTCTGAGATACCAACCTTTTTCTTATCGCCATATCTACAATGGACTGGGAACAAAATCAGAGCTTATCAATCTTATTAACATTGCAAAAAAGCATAACATCAAAATTTATGCCGATTTATTATGTAACTTCATGGCTAATGAGGGATGTAATCGTGGACTTAAGTACCCCAATTTAATGACAGAGCTACCTGACAACCCCGAATACACGCTAATTGGCGCTGAACTAAACTTATCCGTTTTTGATGAAAATGATTTTGAACCGGCACAATACATTAAAGACTGGAATAATGTTGATCAAGTTCAAAATGGGAGATTAAGTGGATCTGATACTGACTTGGGACTCCCGAAGTTAAAATGCAATGATAATGTCATTGCAACACAAAAAGCCTATATTGATGCTTTACTTGATATTGGGGTAACTGGCTTTAGGATTGACGCGGCTAAGCACCTAAAAGAGCATCACTTTCATGCGCTAGTTAATCACATTCCAAACGACTGCTATGTGTTTGGTTAAATTATTACGAATGGCGGCAGGAACACTGATGAATATGAACGTTTTCTTGCTCCTCGACTACACGCTCCGATCAAGTATTATGACTTTCCATTTTTTCACACGGCATTTAGACTAATCAAAGAAAAAAACTTTGGTCGTCTAGAAGAAACTCTGGCAAGCATCGACGACGTAGGCGGAAAAGGAATTGCTTTTTACACCAATCACGACATCAACTCAATTTAACCGGAAATTCCCATTATGGTTAACGCACCAATTGCATTGTTTTGGTGCAACAAACACTCCAATTAAGAATGCCATCTCAACCGGTTTATCCGTCGTGTTTTTTGTTCAGCTAAATAACACCGATTTCCTTGCCTACTTGCTCAAACACTTTTAAGGCGCGAGTCAACTCTTCAATCGTGTGGGTTGCCATGTAGCTTGTGCGTAACATGCAGTCTTTAATTGTCACTGCTGGTGGCACCACAGGGTTAGTGTAGACTCCTAACTCTAATAAACGCTTTTGGGCATGTACGGTCAGGTATTCATCGCGGATGAAAATAGGGATAATGGGTGTGGTACTACTACCAATATCAAAGCCCAGTTCACGAAGACCATTTCGCATGAAAGTCGTGTTTTCATTGACTCTTTGCTGTCTATCTGGCTCAGTCAACATAATATCCAACGCAGCCGTGGCCGCAGCCACACTGACTGGGGTCATTGAAGCACTGAATATTAATGATCGTGCTTGGTGACGAATAAAATCAATGACTTTCGCCTCACCCACCACATATCCGCCAAGTGAAGCAAACGATTTACTGAACGTACCTGTAATCAAATCAACCTGTTCGTTCAGACCGAAGTGATCAACCGTGCCCCTACCCTGGTTGCCAAGGACACCAGAACCGTGCGCGTCATCAACCACAAGAAACGCCCCGTTCGCCTTACAAACAGGCACAATTTCGTTTAAGGGGGCTAATTCGCCACTCATACTGTAAACGCCATCTATAACCACCAGCTTGCCAGCATCATCCGGTATCTTACTGAGCACCACGGATAAATGGGCGGCGTCATTATGTCTAAAGCGCATTAGCTTAGCGCCTTGTGCCACCGCCATCATCGCGCCATCTATAACGCTTGCATGGGCTTCTTTATCAATAATAACGTAATCACCTCGACCCGCCATTGCACTGATCACACCAAGATTGGCTTGGTATCCAGTCGTAAATGTTTGCGCATCGTCCCTGCCGTAAAAATCCGCCAATGATGCCTCAAGGGCTAAGTGCTCGGACAAGGTGCCATTCAAAAAACGACTACCGGTACAGCTCGTACCATTTTTGACTATTTCATTGACACAATTAGTGATCAGCTTTTCATGATGCGTTAATCCCAAATAATTGTTGGAACCGAGCATTATCATTTCGACATCTTTGTCTAATGGCTGAAAATAGGGATAAAACCCTGCCTTGCGAGAGTCTTCGACGCGTGTATAACCTTTAACTTTATCTAATAATATCATCCATAATTCAGCGCCCTCCTTCAGCTTCCACTGCAAGAAAAGTCACTGCTCCTGTTTTAATGTTTTGTCACGTATTAAGACGTGACGAATTGTTGAGTGTTAAAAAATATTAGCATAATAGGCTGTCCACACCCGTCCCCAAACAAATGCAGTTGTCTTTGTTAACGCCGTTATATTTTTTGATTTCAGTGTTAGGATATATACATCGTGAGCATGAGGCTCGCGACTAACTCAAAGGATTGTTCGTTATGTTTATGTGGAAATTTATTGGCTATGCATTTATTGCTTTTATTCTCTGCGCTATCGCTATTTCAACCAACCAGCATGCGCAACTTGGCACAGCGACCAATTTAGGTTTGGCACTGATTTCATCAGGGGTATTAATGTGTGGGTATTTGTTTATTAGTTTTCGTAAGTTTACGCAGAGCAGCGGTAGTCAAGCCGCGTAGGTCTTAATCACGACTTAAAACTCAAACCAACTATCTGGTTTTTTATCGTAATCTGGAAGGCTTAAATAACGCGTATTGACATCAAACTCAATCTCTTCGTCATCTTCGTCTTCTAGCAGTTCCGAAATCTTAACCGATAACTCAGCCCTGTCTTTAAAACAATAACTTGTATCCCCCACGTGAGCGACATAGATCGGCTTTTTAGATCCAACCTTACGTAGGGACAACTCTTCAATTATCTGCTGTTTTAAGCGTTCCAAAGAGACCGTTTCTTCTGTCTTAATATCCATCTTATTCAACCACCATAGCTTCATTACGCATTGCCTTAAGCAGAATTTGTCCGAGAGGATTCAGGAACGTTTCGCCGTTTGACATGCTTAGCACTAAAGACATACGATTTATCATCGTCATTGCGACCTCGCCCTTGTGCTCCTTGGTTCGCAATGAGCTTTCTTCTGCCATGCTTAAAAGCGAATTAACGTCATTATGCAATTCTTCACCAAATGCTTTGAACGCAAGTTCGGCAACGTCAGCAAACCACATGTAGGCACCGGTACGCTTTGTCTCTTCAGCATATTTGGTTTGCATCAATTTAAGATACAACTGACCAAGTGGTGTCGTGCGGTAATAGCGACCATCGTTAGGCACAGTTACACCTTCGTTTAGCTCAATCATTTTCCTTCCGGTGAGTGATTTAACCAATCCACTTAGGGTTGTATCTTTTCTTTCAGTCAAAGCAACGTGAACGCCATGCTCATTGGTGTTTGCGAAATAAAGGATCTTTTCTTCAGTGAATTTACGAGGGTATCTCATATCTAACCTATTGGGTGAAACCTACTATGAAACAATATTATCATAATGATAATTAAAGTCAACTTTCATCTGTCGTTATTATGATAATTCAACTTCTCTTATTGCGTTTTCTCTCATTGCATTAAACAATATCAGCCCTAAAGCAGTAATGGTGGTTTCCCCTCCTTCCGCTTTTTTCTTTAAAGTAAGCTGATTCATTATTTTTATAGCCGGTTTGTGCTCCCTTGTAACAAATGAAGCCCCTGCGCCAATTAAAGCAAGTAACGCACCTACCTGTTCATACATATCTTCACCGAACGCATCGTAAGCAAGGGTTGTGGTTTCAATGCCCAGCGCATCGCGAGCGCCTTCATTAAATCTGAAGAAATCAGGTGCACCTCGACCCGTGTACATCCCTTCGTAATCCCCTTTGTTTTCTTGCGCAAATCGTTTTTGTGAAAGTTTCAGATACAGTTTACCCAGTGGAGTAATTCGATAGTAGCTGCCGTAATTATGGGCTAACGGCTCTTGATTAACGGCTATCAGTTTCCTCCCACAAAGAATACTAACCACCTTACGCAGTGCGGTGTCTCCCTCGCCCCAGGTGGAGACGTAAACACCACGTATTCGACTGTCAGCTAGGTAAAGTACTTTTTCTAGCGTATAAACGCCGTCGTATATCGTGAATCGCATACTGTTACCTCACTAACATATTTGAATTGGCCTCAGCGCTTCGCTTGGGCGTTTTCCTTGATCAACTTCAGACAATTGCTTTTACAGCTTAATGTCTTTGCAAGGGCAAATGAAACAGGACTTTGTTTCTTCCAATCTTCTACGCTGCTGAATTTCTTGGCCTCAGCAAACACATCAGCTCTGGTTTTGGGTTCGACACTACCATTAATTCGTCCATTAACTTTCATATGTGCCGTACATTCCGCGTAACATTTGAACCTAAAAGATGCCTTACGAGCGTTGTTTTGAAACTTTCGCCATTCTTGTGGTGAGCTAAATCTTTTGGCAGAGGCCAAACACGCCTCTTTGTTCCATTTTGGTCTCATATGGCTTATACAGTCTTCGTAAAAATCACTCACAATGGCAGCATCAAATGAGTCTCTACTCGATTTCATCCACACATCGATTGAAGAAAAACTTTTCCCTTCTTTAATGCAAGACGCTCGTGTCCATTTTTTGGATTTAACAGTTCCAATCTGCGCAACTTCATCTTTGGTCATTTCAGCAACCGTTACATTTACATTGTTCTCATCCTCACCGTTAGCGTCTGCGAGAAATCTTTTTAATGTTTGGCTTCTATTTGTTTTTTTTCTGCCGTCATTGGACTCTGTAACAGCGTCAGTAACAATTTGATTATTTTCTTTGCCCATTAAGTGCGTTAGACACTCAAGTAACCAACCCTCTTTCTTCGCTAGGTTAAACGTTGCCCTGCTGTTTAACATCCACTGAGTTCGGCTAGTGCATTTTGAGGCAGCTTTTATACATTCGTCCTTTGTCATTTTTTGTATCTCTGGACGATCTTTTTTGGCTGAATTAAGATGAACTAAACACAGCTCTACCCACCCCATTTCTTTGGCATGAAGGTAAGTGCCTCTGCTCCCTGCTATCCACGCTTGCTTTGATGGAAAAGTGGAGGCCATTTCTATACATTGCTCTTGGGTGAATTTTTTCTTTATTTTAGCGCTTTTAATATAATCTGATTTGTCAGCAAAGTCAGGGTGCTGGCCTATTGGGTTTTGGGGCTTACGTGGCGTCAAGCCAAGTCTCTCTTCTTGCGAAAGCTCAGGGATATCAGCCAACAGGATATCTAATACCGCCTGATCATCCTCTTTGGCTTCCTTTATTATTTCATTTGCGAGTATTTCTTCAATGCTCGCCGCAGTGGATTGATTAGGAGTGGTTTCCCTAAGAAGAATTAAAGCTGATTGATATCGGGCTGAATTATTGAGAATATCATCAATTGTCAGCTCAAGCGCTTCACGCAACAACGCATCTTTTTTCTCTAACAAACTTCGTTCTTTGGCTATTCTTGCAGGCGTTATCCGAAAGGCAGCTCTTAAAAAATCATCTTTGCGTGCAATGGCATCAAGCTCAGCCTTACCTCGTTCTATAATTTCAAAACACTTGGTCATACACCCCAAGGTAAGCGCTGCATGGGCGGCATCTGGATCGACTTTATACCAACTTTCAATACTGTCATGCCCTGCCGCCGATCGAAAACAATCTACTTCGTCTTTAAACACCTGAAATCCTTTAATTTTGGCTAATCATCTATGAATAGCGTAATACAATTCGTTAATAGGTGATTACTTGGTGATTTAAGTAATCAAAAAAGACTGAAACTAATCACGTATGAGCAGTATCACTCTTAACTGTGCTCGCCTTATCATAAGGCTACATAAGCGAACATTAAATATACATCCAATGAGATTGTTTGACAATCAAATGTTTCCAGTTGGACACGTTATTTGTCGCTTTATGATACCATTTGTTTGTATAAATGATTGACATATTTGTCATTTTGAAATATTATTGCAGCATCAAATAGAGAGGTATTTATGCGCAATCCGCACATTATTGTGGAAGGACTAGATGGAGCAGGTAAGGGTGAAGCCATCAACACCATATCCAGAACACTTTCCGCTATGGGGATCAATTACAGTCCAGTTAGGGAGCCAGGAGGCACGCTATTGGCTGAGTCTATTCGTACTGAGTTTAAAAAACAGTGGAAAGAAGTGGTCGCCCCCGAAACGGACATTATGATGATGTATGCTGCCCGTCAGCAACTTTATACGAATGTGATAATACCTGATCGTGATCGTGGGGTCGCTATTGTTCAAGACAGAAGTTGGATGACGACATTTGCCTATCAAGTCAAAGGGTCAGGTTTGGTGTCTACTGAGTTCTTTTGGAAATTCCACAACCTGATAATGGAAGGCAAACCCCAACCTGATTTGGTTATATATTTAGACATTCCACCTGAAGTGGGATTTGAACGCATCGCAAAAGCCAGAGGTGACAATAGCGCCGACCGACTGGAATCATACAAAAAAGAGTTTTACGAGAAAGCACGTGCAGGCTATCTTGATTTAGCGACATCAGGAACCGTCCCAAACATGGTGGTTATTAATGCCAACCGTGATATTGATGATGTGACCTTGGATATAATGAATGCAGTTATTAATGCGGTAGTTAAATAATGCAATACACAGTGGAAAACGCGTCAGACAAAGCAAAGGCTTATTGTGATAAGCACCCTGGTTGGCAGCGCATTTGTGATATCGAAGACTCTGACTCGTTGTCACTTAAATTTAAGGAACTTCCTGTCAGAGTTCAAGCTTCATGGGAAGCGTACTATCCTAGCGATCCAGAGGGTGCGTGGGAGGAGTTTGGCTGTGGTGTTAGCCGACATCCATTTAAATTCATTTGTGGTGCTGGTGGCGTTTACAGCAACGTATTGGATGTTCCGCTTGGACATCAGTCTATGATGATATTCAATACAAGCAGAACGCGTAAAAACGGCTATTCGTATCGTTGATAAGGAGCCGTAAAGTTTAACTAACACAGTGATATTTAACAGGCACGTAAAGTGCCTTTTTTATCGCGTTTTTCACGTCTCTTTTAGACATATCCTTAATGCCAGCAATATATTTGTCTTCATCCAGAGCAGCACTAAGGTATACCTCATACTGGTTATCCCCCATGGGTACCATAAGGCGTCGATAGCTGACTCTAACTGTCTTTAGCTCACCGTTTTCGGCATACAGATGGTAGGCATGCCCGTTATCATCTTTGCTTACGATTAGGCGTTTCGTCCCACAAAGAGCACCATCAGAGTTAAGTACATCTTTGGCTTGTAACCTAACTTCACCGGTATAAATACGATCCTTAGTGTACTGAGACCCAACAGTGACAAACGACAACATGCTTACTGCCAACACTGAAACGATTAGACACCCTTTTGACATTCTCATTAGACACTCCATCTCTACCCACTTATACTATCAGATAACGCCGTGTATTCGACGGCAAATCACGTTTAACTAAAGAAAGTTTTAATCGCTTCTTTTGTTTTTTTGATTGACAAATTATCATAATGAAGTATCATTGACTCATTCAACACACACAAGGCGAAAAACATGAGATTATATGATTTGAATAATGGTATAGAAGCAACATACTCGCATAACGATCCAGTAATGGCTTTTGCGCAGTATTACGCATCAACCAACTCGTTGAACACTCAATTTTCTGCCAATCCAAAAGCGGTGGCAGATAAAGTGCGCGGAAGGATTAGAAAAGGACAGTTTGGCTATCATATGGATGGCTTATCCATCCCATTCGCCAGCATTAAACAGTAGGACTGACATATGTCTAAATTAATAAAGTGTATCTGGATAGCGTTCAATCGTAACGGCTCTATCTGCTCTAAATCAATCACTGTGCCTGACGATATCAATGATGACGGTTATGGACACAAGTGGGTCGAGATGACGACAGTGCTTGATGGGCAAGTCTACAACGACAATGAAGCTATCTGGGTGTCGTTTAACCGCAGTGGCAGCATATGCTCTTCATCAACCTTCCCGCCTTCAAACCATCTTGATGACGGGTATGGTAATAAGTGGGTTAAAATGGTGCCAGTTATCCTGCCTACTACAGAGATGGGATCAGATGTTGAGGCATCCGGCATCCGTATTGACTTCAAGTTAAATGCTGAAACACAATCTGTGGGTGAGCTTTGGGAAAGCCTCGCTAAATTGGCACAAGGGCGTGTGGACGACAACAAAAAATCTTCGGTTTACCCATTGGATACACGGGAAAGACAACTTAAAACCGCTAAAGCGTTGATTGATTGTTTGGATAAATCTCACGAAGCATTAAAAAGTCAATAAACCCTATTAACAATGGCTATCTCAAAATCTCATTTATTTTGACCTAGCCTTTTCATTTTGATACTCTTATGTTTCAGCAGTAGGAAAACATATGCCAAGAAACGTTGTCATTGAAGGGGTCTCTTACCCGTCTATCACGCAAGCAGCTCAATCGCTTGGGATCAGTCGTCCCACGTTGAGCAGTCGCTTAAAGGCGGCAAAATCAGGAAACCCTATTGATACGACCCCAGTTGACAGCACGCTGACAGTAATGGGCAAAACCTTCTCTAGCGCATCAGAAGCCGCTAATTACTTTGGCATTAAGCTTCCTACCTTTTATAGCCGTTTAAAGGCAGGATGGCAGGGGAATAAGCTTGTCAGTGCAGAATCACACCAGCACAAAGGGAAATCAGTTCTTGTTAAAGGGAAAGCTTTTTCAATGGTCAAAGACATGCTGGAATATTTTCAAATAGATCAAGCCAGTTACAATGAATTGCTCAGAATGGGGATCAATCAACCTGACGCTGTAGATGTATTGCTATCTCGTAAAGAGTACATGAAAGTGAAAGTGAAAGTGAAAGTCAAAAAAGCAGCATAACAACCCAGGGTTACACCATAATATCTACGTTACTGCCTTTTCTCTCCCAATCAATCTGATTAATCGCATCAATACCGGTGCGGTGAAATATATTGATATCCGCAGTCCCATTCATTTGGGCGTTTTTTTCGTTATTGTGCGCCATCGTATCGTCTGTTTGATTCTGTAGATCTTGAGTGGCCTTGTTGGATGCAATAGCCCTAACCGTCTCTGTGGAGATTTCTTGGGGTTTACTTCGAGTACCAAAGGTAGCTTGATTTAAATCACCCATATAACTAATGAACTGAATAGAGGCGGCGACAACGTCCACGGGACTTTCCTAAATTGATTTTTAACTGAACCATTATCATATTAAAATACAACGACAAAAACAAGATAAATAAATCATTATTTAATATTATGATTGACAAATATTTTCATTTTGATAAGATTGCGACATTGAATATTTGAGATAAAAACATGACAACAACACAACTAAAAAACAATAAAGCATTGGACAAGTGGCACTCTCTTGACCTATCAAAGTCTGAGCAATTTAATGTACTCAAATACCGTGGGCATATCATCACCTTTGAACACAATGGAGAAGAGGTTGTTTGTGTTGTTGACGGTGACGAGTGCGGCGTTGAATACCTTCCGTTTTTCATTACAACTGAAGTGGCCGCAGCACGCTATCTTAAGGATTTGTTTAACGCTTTCAAAGAAGGTCAATACGAAGGTGGTGAAGATGTAAAGCGCCAATTTGCCTCTGTGCTTGGTGCCCCACAGAAAGACACGGTAGACAAATTGCAGGACGAGATTTCAGAGTTGAAAAGCCGACTCTACAACAAAGGCCTTTAGATTAATGGCTTTTGTTTTATGTGTTTCTCATCATTCCTATATGTGTTGAAAGCTCAATTAGGTGAAAGAAATATAAATTTATTAAACGGAAAAATTGAATATGATACTTTCAGAAGACATAAAGCCTTTTATGGAACGCAGTAACTTCAACTCAAAGAAGTTTATTGAAGAAGTTTCAGAGTGGATTTGCGAGCATGGCGATGAAGGTGTAAACCCATTGTTGGCTACTGCGATTTGGCTTGCTGAAGAATTTGATAATAAATAATATCTCTGAAAAAAAGTAAAAGTCACTCTTGATTTTAGTATGGGAATAGCATGAAAAACAGATTTTATTTAGCTTGTCTAAGGGATAATGTAGGGGAAAATGTCGCCTTTCATTCAGCTAATGGCAATGGATACCCAACCAATGTCAGTGAAGCTGAAATTTACACACTTGAACAAGCTCAAAATGCTTGGGAAAATGGTAGAGGATTCGATCAACCAATCTCAGCCGACCATGTTGATGCGTTAACCGTATGGAAAGTCGATTGTCAATACATCCCTATTGAAAATACTCCATCCATACAGAAATAATAGCGCTTGGCACCGATACCAGATGGAAACACAACAACCTGCAACTGATGCATCAACTTAGCTCGTGTCACAAGGTCAACAGTATTAAGCAACGATGAAAATTCA
>Ga0100391_1006731_pt1 | contig 10287 bp, 7 predicted proteins | sample CryGeymeta201515_FD_81541 | JGI IMG/M metagenome (GOLD analysis project Ga0100391, IMG submission 81541) | Groundwater microbial communities from Crystal Geyser aquifers in Utah, USA - Crystal Geyser metaG 2015-15 | ecosystem: Environmental > Aquatic > Deep subsurface > Groundwater | place: USA...
GTACAAGTGCCACACTTTCTGCAATCTTGCATGTTATCCCACAGAGTAGCACCCTCGTCTGGCCGACTTAAGCAGTCATCAGCTGCAGCTGCCAAGCAAGTATTGAAGATAAAAAGCAGGCAGAAGATGGTTGACAATAAAATAACAAATTTTAAATATCTTTTCATAATTTAGAAATTAGAAATTGGAAATTAGAAATTTTTTTGCCGTCAAGAGAAGCTATCATTTTAAAGTAATTTTTTGTAGTTAATTATTGTTGATATCTATTGTCTGTTGGACTCTTCTGGCGCCGAGATTAATAATATTTTCTATTTTGTCCTGGCCAGCCACCACGCTGTCAATCATTTCGCCAATAATTTTTTCCATAGCGTTAGCATCAGCCCCCTGGTACCAGCTTTGAGCGGTTAAAACTTGTTCGGCAAAAATACCAATATCCATATCATCAATTTGCTCATTAATTAAAGAACGCAAGGCAGTCGGCCGTTTGGCTGTATTTAAGTAAAGCTTGGCTTGCTCGGCGCGGGTGGCAAACTGGACAAAATCCCAAGCCTCGCTGGTATATTTGCTTTTATTAGAAACTGTTTCCACCCAATAATTGGCAAAATTAATATTTTGCGGGTTGCCTTCAATTTGCGGCAGTTTGGCAATGCCTAGATTCAATTTCGGCGCTTGAGCGCGGATTTGCGCTAGATGATAAGAGTAACCGAACATCATCGCTAATTTGCCTTGAGTAAAGAGATTCAGTGAATTGTCAAAATTTTTATTCCAGCTATAGACTTCTTTTGCTGGATTGGCGAAGTCAGTATAAAAACGTAAAGCTTCTAACCCGGGCGCGTATTTTTGTTCTTTAAAGGTTGCTGGGATTTTGTTAAAAGAGACATTACCTGAATCATCAAGCATAACTGTGCCGTTTTGCATCATTAAAACAGATAGAATATCGCTAGATCTCTCAATATTACTGCTGCCGCCCAAGGCCGCGCCGGATTGGATAATTTCTCCTTTGGTGTCTTGCTTGGTCATTTTTTTTACATCCTGCTGGAATTCAGTATTCCAAAAAGCCGGCGGCTCGGTAATGCCCGCGTTATTTAATAAATCCTTATTATAGTAAAGAACTAAAGTGTCGACGTAAAGCGGCAGGCCATAGACTTTTTCTTCAACTTGGTTGGTTTTAGCATCGACTGTTTTCATTACTATGTCATTATAAACAACATCAACAAAGTTATTTTTAATTTCTTTTAAGGTAATACTTTTAGTAGTGCGCAATTCGGGAATAACCTCTTTTTTAATTGTACCCTTAGTAATTGGATAAGCCATGGTAATTGTTGCCGGCATTGGTTGTATCTTACTTTGGTATTTTTTCAGCCAAGTGTTATTAATAGAAAAAATATCTGGTCCGCGGTCTTCGGCTAAAGCATTAATTAGTTCCTGTTCATATTCACTATAACGCAATTTGCGGTAATTAATAGTGATAAAAGGATGCAATTCTTTGTATTTGGCTAGTATCTCCTTAAAGGCGTCAGGTCCGTCCCAAACCCGCCAATAATTTAAGGTAATCGGCTGCATCGCTTTCTCGGTTTCTTTGCTAACCAATTTGCAACCAAAGCCAGAGGTGGTTATAAAGGTAAAAATTAATAATAATATTACTATTTTTCTTTTCATATATGTATTTTTTGTGTTTAAATAATTTGGTAAATTTCCAATTTCTAATTTCCAATTTCTAATCAATGACCAATTCCCAATATCCAATGACTAACAATAAATTATTTTTTAGACATTTTGTCATTAGGCATTAGAAATTTTATTAGAAATTTAGAAATTAGAAAATTAGATATTAGGGGCTGGCATTAGAAATTATTTAGAGGTTTTAGCTACTAATATTATAACATAAATTAAAGAGTAAAAGAAATGCTGGCATTATTCCATCTTCGGCCGATATTGTAGGGCTTCGGCAATATGTTGAGTTAATATTTTTTCTTCATTAGCTAAATCAGCAATCGTGCGGGCAATTTTTAAAATGCGAAAATAAGCGCGGGCCGATAGATGCATTTGATCAACAGCCTGGCGCATTAAATTAACCGAAGTATTATCCAGCTGGCAAAACTGCTTGACTGTTTCCGACGACATTTCCGAGTTGGTGATAAAGGGCAGATTGGCGAATCTGTTTTGTTGGATGCTTCTGGCTTGCTCGACACGAGCCTTAATTTCTGGAGAAGTTTCGCTGCCGCTAGTTGAAGTTAATTTTTCAAATTTTACCCGAGGAACTTCTAGATGCAGGTCAATGCGGTCAAGAATGGGGCCGGAAATTTTTTTCTTGTAGTTAATTATCTGCAGCGGCGAGCAAATGCAGTTTTTTTCACTATCGCCGGCAAAACCGCAAGGGCAGGGGTTAGTGGCAGCAATCAAGATGAATTTTGCCGGAAAACTTAAATTACTAGCCGCGCGGCTGATATGGATTACCCCATCTTCCAAGGGCTGACGCAGGTTTTCTAAAACTTGGCGAGGAAATTCAGCAAATTCATCTAGAAATAGCACGCCGCGGTGAGCTAAAGAAATTTCACCTGGCCGCGGCCAAGTGCCGCCGCCAACTAGAGCCACGCCAGAAGCAGTATGATGCGGCGAGCGAAATGGCCGCGAGGTCATTAAAGCGGTATTTGGCGGCAGTTCGCCGGCCACCGAATAAATTTTGGTTAATTCTAGGGCTTCCTCTAGGGTTAAGTTTGGTAGAATTGAAGGCAAAGTGCGAGCAATTAAAGTTTTGCCTGACCCCGGCGGGCCGCTCATTAGCATATTATGGGCGCCGGCTGCGGTAATTTCCATGGCCCGCTTAACATGCTCTTGGCCTTTAATATACGCCATGTCAAATAGAATTTTGACATTGGCAAAATTAAATTCGCTGGCTGGCACCGCAGTTAATCTTTTGTTTCCCTCTAGATGGTTAACTAAATCAGTTAGATTATTGACGGCAATAACTTCTAGACTGTTCACCAGCTTGGCTTCTTGAGCGTTAGCTGTGGGCACAAAAATTGTTTTAATGCCCTTGGCTTGCGCCATCAAAGAGATTGACAGAACGCCATTGACTGGCCGTAGCTGTCCGTCTAAAGCTAATTCGCCAATAAATAAATAGTCAGACAGTGATCCAATGGGAGAGATTCTTTTAGTGGCCTTGAGGATGCTCACCGCAATCGGCAAATCATAGCTCGGCCCTTGCTTGCGCAAATCAGCCGGCGCTAAGTTAACCGTTACTTTAACTTTAGGAAATTTGAGGCCCGAGTTTTTGATGGCGCTCCTCACCCGTTCCCTTGATTCAGACACGGCCATATCAGGCAGTCCGACAATTGAAAAAGCGCCTAAAGGGCCGCTTGAGGTATCAGCTTCAACTTCTATTAGTTCCGCATCTAGACCGACAACAGCCGCTGATAAAATTTTTGAAGACATAAGAGCTTAGTTAAAAGTAGAAAGTTATAAAGTTGAAAGTATTTATTCAATACTATTCCAAACGATCTCAAAGATTGATTTATAAGTAGTGGCAACATCATCGCTTTCTATCACTACGGCTGATAGTTCGGCTTTATAGGAAAAAATTGCGATTTTATTGCCATAAATTATATTGTTAGTGGGGAAAAGATTTTGTTTATTAATTATTTTTATTTGATGATTGTCCGGCAGCTCGCGCTTAGCGTAAGCTAATGATTTTTCATCGGCCTGCAAAAGCTCTCGCGCTTGAACCCCTCTTTTTTAATTAGATCAGCAAAAGCCGCTGTTAGGCCCGGCAATTTTTTATCAATAGCGCCGATTGAGCCATATAAATCAATTTTTTTCTCTTTTAAAATTATATCATATAATTCTCTAAATTTCTAAGTAGAAGCTAAATAAAATTAAAAGGAGGTGATGAATAGTTTATATGGGCAGGAAAACATAAAATGTTACCTGCCCTTTTTCTTTTAGGAAAGAATAAAATGTAAAACCTTACCTCTAACCCCTTCTTAGTAAGAAGAGGGAAAATACAAATATAAATCCCCCTAACCCTGCCCGCTCGTGCCTCGCAATGGCAGGCGGGCCCCCTTATTAAAGGGGGTAAAATACAAAAGGCAGAACTAATTAGTTCCGCCTTTTTATATAAAAAATTTGGTTATTTTTTTTCCAAACCGTCAACTCTTTGTCTTAAAAGGTTAAGCTGATTTTTTAAATCATCAACTTCAAAGCGGTAAGCCACATTGGACATTTTTAATTCAAGATTTTCATGGTCCTCATGAAGCCCTTTAATATCAGCTTTTACTTCTTTAATATCCGCGTCAATTTTATTAAAACGATTGTTAACTTTATCAAAACGACGTCCTACATTATCAAATTCACCCTTAATGATACCCGCTAGTTTGTCAATTGTTATATTGTCTGCCATATTTGCATGTTAAATATTTATTGTGTCTATATTATACTTTTTCGTTTTTAGCGTGTCAAGCAGGGCCGATATAACTCTAAATTAATTAAGATTCTTTTAAAAGCGTTATTTAATGACCCTATTTTATCGGTTGTTCTGATAATTGTTCCTGTTATTGATTTTTGTTTCATCCAGTTTGATGCTTAATAGTTTGGAAATGCCGTCGTCGCCCATAGTGATACCATAGAGGATATTGGCGCGGCGCATAGAAGCGCGATTATGGGTAATAAGAATAAATTGGGTTTTATGCGACAGGCCGTCTAATATTTTTGCCAGCCGTTCTGAATTAGCTTCATCTAATGAGGTGTCAACTTCATCCAGCACAACAAAAGGCGAAGGGTTTGAGCTAATAATAGCGCAAATTAAGGCAATGGCGGTCAGAGCTCGCTCGCCGCCTGACAGCATGGCTACGGTTTTTATTTTTTTGCCCGGCGGAGTGGCTTGTAGCTCAATGCCGGCTAGGCCAGTGGCGTTGTGCTTTTGCAAAAATTTAATTCTCTTTAAATCAATCCCGACTTTATCACTAGTAGCGGCTTGTCCATTAGCTGATACGCCAGTTTCTAAATTGTTATTTTTTTTATCGTCTGCTTCGCTAGCTTCTTCGGCCATGATTTTAATAATCTTTGCTTGCCCGCCGTTAAATAATATTTTAAAATATTCTTCAAATTTAGCTGAAATATTTTTAAATTCCTTATCAAAACGTTCTTTGATAATCAAATCCAGTTCTTTGATTATTTTTTCCAGCGCGGCAATGGCTTTAGTTAAATCTTTAACTTGTTCATCAAGAAAATCATATCTTTCTTTAGTTGCCAGATATTCCTGCTCAATTTCCGGGTCAATGCCGCCGATTTGGTCAAGCTGGCGCTTTAAAAAATTGATTTTTTCTAAAGCTAAAGTTTGGTCAACCGGAGCGCTTACCTGGTGCTCTTTAATTTCTTTTAAATTGCCATAGTTATTTCTGATTTCCGTTTCTAAATCTTCCAGCCGCGTTTCCTGGCGAGCAGAATTTATTTTTAATTCATTAAGCTCGCTAAGTAGGCTATTAATTTCCTCTTGCAGACTTTGCAAATTTTTTTGCCGGTTAAAAAGCCGGCTTCTCCTTTCTTCTTGGCTGGTATTAAAATTATCAATTTTTTCTTTTAGCTCTTTAATTTTTTCTACTAGCGGCGCCAATTTCTTTTTTACCCCGTTTAGAGATAAATCTCTAACTGGGTTTATTTCCTCTTTGGCAGTTTCGCTGTCGCCGTGAGCTAGTTTTTTGCCACCAGCTAACTTTTGGGAAATCTCGGCTAGTTCCTGCTCGGCCTTTACCCCTCTTTCTTTAATTAGTTTTATTCTCTCGCTCCAGGCTAAAATTCGTAAATTACTTTCATTTAATCTGGTGGCGGTTTCTTCTTTTTTTCTGGTTAGAGCAATCAAATCCTGCCTGACAATTTCCAGATTATCTTTTTCTCGGCTGGCTTCAGCTAATTTGATAAGTTGGTTAATTTCTTGGCGGATTTCTTTAGCCAAGGCACGAATTTTTACTAGGTCATCTTTAATTTCTATCTCCGCTAGCTTGTTAAATAATCTTTTTAATTCTTTTATTATTTGGCTAGTTTCATTGCCAGCGATAAATGAACCGCTATTGATTAGTTTATCATTTAAACGGTTTATTTTGTCATTGGTATTACTTTTTTCCTCTTCTAAGACGCCTAATTTTAGTTTTTCCGAATCAATATTTTTAAAAATAATTTCAATTTTTTCGTTTATCTCTTCCAATTCTTGATTAAGCTCTCTTTTTTTATTAGACAGCCAAGCTAGGTCAAATTGTCCGCTAGCTTCCAGTTTAAGCTCTAATTCTGCTTCTAACTTGGCTAATTTTTTATTTAACATATCGCGCTGGTTTTCTGCTTGCCGCAATTTTTCTTGCCATTCTTCGTAGCCAGTGGCAGTGGCGGCCTGTTTTTCCAGTTGTTCCAGTTCCTTGTTTAACGGCGCCAATTTTTTTTCCTTTTCTAATTTATTTTTTTCCGCAACCAGTATTTTTTTATTGGCTTGGCTGAATTTATCATTTATCTCCTGCCACAATTTGCCGTAATAATTAAGCTGGACTTCTTTTAGTTCGCTTGCCAGCTCATCGCGCTTTTTTAATTTGTTAACCTGCCTAGTTAAACTCTTGAGACGAGGCTCAATTTCACTTAAGAGCATTTTTGCTTGATTTAAATTGGCATAACTATTAGACAGCTTGTTTAGCGAATCATCGCGTTTAATTTGAAATTGCTTCACACCGGTTGCTTCATCAAAAAATTCTTTGCGCTCGGCCAGTGAGGTATTTAAAAAACCCTCCACCATGCCTTGGCCAATTACGCTATAAGTTTTTTGGCCAAAATTAGTTTTGGCTAAAAGAATTTGGATATCTAATAAACGAACCCGGCTGCTGTTAATTAAATATTCGCTATTGCCGTCGCGGTAAAGGCGTCTGGTTAAGATAATTTGCGAATAATCAAGCGGCGCTTGACGGTCTTCATTGTTTAAATGAAGCGAAACTTCAGCCATACCCAAGCGGCTTTTTTTGTCAGAGCCGGAAAAAATAATATCTTCGCTTTTTTTGCCGCGCAAAGTTTTCATACTTTGTTCACCTAAAGCCCAGCGCACCGAATCAGCCACATTAGATTTGCCCGAACCATTAGGTCCGACAATGGCGGTAATGCCACGTCGGCTTTTATCTAACATGCCAGGAAAAACCAGCAGATTTTTATTGGCAAAAGATTTAAATCCTTGTATTTCTAATTTTTCTAAAAACATATATAATACTAATATATTAATAAATATTAATGATACGAATAAATACGAATAATTATTAATTAATATTTTTATTATACAATAATTGTGATAAATAAAAAAGCTGGCAGAAAAAACTCTCCTGCCAGATATTTAGATTATAGCAAAATTTTTATAAAACAAAAACACCCCCTGTCTTAACAAGCGGGTGTTTTTGCGCATCCCCATGCTTGCCTTATCACCGAAGTGGTAAAGCAGGAAGGGGAGCTGTGTTAATTAGTCAGACTTTTTGTAAGCTGTTTGAGGGACTGTCGCCGAATGCCATATTCGGCATAAAATTCCAAATTTTGGTAAATTTTTCTAAAAATTTTTTTGCTAATATATTTATATTCCCTCAAAAATTTTTAAAAAAATTTCCTCAAAATTGTAAAATTTTCTGCTCGAAAGAGCATTCGGTGACAGTCCCCTAATCAACACAGCTTCTTTTTCAAATAAAAGGCATTAACCCTTCTTTTATTTACCTCATTTCATAGCATTACTTATTAATTTTTTCCTCGCTTTTTTAAAGAACAACTTTGCGGAATTTATTTGTTTAATCCGCAATTATATCTTTATTGATATATTATAATTTAACTCCAGCTAGTGATTTTTTTCTGGCAATTTAGAGCGGCGGTATTGGTTGTTTTAATTGCTAAAAGGGTATTAAAAGAGTTATTTTTCAATTGAGGATTAATTAGGTCGTTTTGTTCTAAAAAATAAATTTTTTGATTTAATAATTGCTGATGTTCTCTGGTTGATTCTAAGGAATGGTAAAGCAGGCTTAAGCCTTGAGCGTAAGCGATGACAATAAAAAAAGCAATGGACAAACTAAAAGCGAGCCCAGACCAACTGAACTCCTGTTCCACTGCTTTCTTTTTTATTTGGTTGTAGTAGCGCCAGCCAATATGACCTAAATCAAAATTAGCGGCTTGAGATCTGGAATTTGACATTTGATTTTTATTTTTGTTTTTATTTGTTAGTTTTATAATTGAACAATTTTACCGATAAAATTATTTTATTATCTAATTACATTTTAGCAAATTTTTAGCTTTTTGTCAATCGGCGGAATTTTTCAATTGGATGTAGAGCTTTAAATATTCTTTGGCTGATTTGTCCCAAGAAAAATTTTGTTTCATGCCGTTTATTTGCAATTGGCGCCAAATTTGCGGCTGATTGTAAAAAATAGTCAGAGTTTTGTCCAAAGTCTTATATAAGATCGGCGCCGAATATTTTTTAAAACTAAAACCAACTTTATCATTTACCGTGTCAGCCAAACCGCCGGTAGCGCGTACCAGTGGCGCTGTGCCATAACGCATGGCAATCATTTGGCCCAGTCCGCAGGGTTCAAAATAAGAGGGCATTAAAAAGATATCTGAGCCAGCATAAATTAAATGAGCTAATTTTTCGTCAAATTTAATTTGCGCGCTAAATTGCTGGAGAAATTTTTTGGCCAATTTTAAAAGTTGCTCTTCATATTTTTTTTGGCCAGTACCAAGAAAAACAAATTGGCAATTTAGCTCTAGTAGTTTGTCATTAATTAAATCCAGTCCTTTTTGCCAAACTAAGCGGGAGATTAAGCCGACTAAGGCAATGTTTTTATTTTGCGGCAACCCCAACTGGCGTTGTAACTGTGCTTTGTTAGCCACTTTTTTTTCTAAAGCTTCAGCCGAGTAATTAAGTTTTATCAGTTTGTCGGTTTGCGGATTAAAAAAGTCGGTATCGATGCCATTAAGAATGCCAAAAAGCTGTTTTTTCCTTTTGGTCAAAAATTTTTCCAGCCCGGCGCCGTACTCTTTAGTTAAAATTTCTTTGGCATAAGTCGGACTAACGGTATTAATCAAATTGGAATTTAAAATACCCGTTGCCATATAATTCTCCGTTTTTGTTATTCCTTGGTTGGCTAAATTATGGATAGTATAGAGCGTTTTTATTTGTTTAAAAAATGATTTGGTTTTATATTTAATTTTTAAAAGCTGGGCCACGGGCGCGGTATGCCAGTCGTTCAAATGAATTATGTCCGGCTGAAAATTTATGGCTTCAAGGCTGGGCAAGATCATGCGCGAAAAAAAGGTAAATTTTTTAATATCTGCCGACCCGTCGGCTAGCATTGTAGAGTAGATTTCTTTTTTTTGAAAAAAATTATGCTCAATTAAATAAACCGGCACAGTCGAATCTGGCAAATTGGTTTGCCAAAGATTTATTGCTGTGCCGTTGATTTTTATGTTTTGTTTAATCAATTTTATTTTATATTTATTTTTATCTATGGCGCCGTAAAAGGGTATAATGACGCGCGCGTCCAAATTTAATTTAACTAAAGCCTTAGGCAAGGCGCTGATAACATCGCCTAAACCGCCGACCTTGGCGATGGGAGCGGCTTCGGCCGCGGCGATTAAAATTTTTAGTTTTTTATTTTTTGACATAATCTAATATTTTACCCTGTAATTTCTAACGGCTAAACGGGGTTAGCGGGGTTCATAAATCATTAAGTTTTTAACTAACCACCAGATAATGTTTTGTTCGGCCATTTCTTGTTTAATAATTTTGGTTAAGTTATTATTTAGCCAAAAATTTCTTCGCTTAAATTCTTCCTGCCAGTATTTAGGCGGCTGTTCATTAATATGCCCGATACTTTTTGGTCCCTGGCCGGGTCTGGCCGCGCTGAAAGAAATAAAACTTTTATTTTAGATTTTTTTGGCATTATATTTTTATTTCACCTATCCATTTAAGTATTTTTTTAGTTAAATTATTATCAGGAAGTTTTTTAGTTTCAATAATTAAATAAGGCAGGCCAGTTTTTTTGATTTCTTTTAAATATTCTTCTTGTTGTTTTATATACCATTCCGGCTTACGCAAGATTCTTTCATAATGCGGGTAAAGTTTTAACCGGTCGCCGATTCTTTTTTTAATAATTTTTTTATCAGGCGGCAAAGTTATGAAAATTATTTTAAAATCGAGTTTTTTTAATTGTTGTTCAATATTTTTATAATTTATTTCTTGCCGGCGGTGCAGGCGATTATAAATAATATCAGACAAGTGAAATTTTTCTA
>Ga0100391_1006732_pt1 | contig 10287 bp, 4 predicted proteins | sample CryGeymeta201515_FD_81541 | JGI IMG/M metagenome (GOLD analysis project Ga0100391, IMG submission 81541) | Groundwater microbial communities from Crystal Geyser aquifers in Utah, USA - Crystal Geyser metaG 2015-15 | ecosystem: Environmental > Aquatic > Deep subsurface > Groundwater | place: USA...
TGGGGCGGGGGGGTTCCCACGCCAAAAAGGTAAAGAAAAAAACCCATATGTCGGGGGTAAAACCAAAAAACTTGGCCAAAAATTTTTGCCCTTCCCTGGTTTTGCCCCCCCCCCCCCCCCCAAAAAAAACTGGAACGTCTAATTTGACGCGGATCACAACTACGGCACCCGCAGGGCGCCAATACCCGAGGGCAACCATTAGCCTGTGCCTATTGCCTCCAAATACGAGACTGTTGGCATCTTTGGAATAGTATTCCGGAGTACGAAGCATTATAATCTAATAGATCAGGCCAGTGCAGGGAATTTTATCTTAACCTTATTGATAAGGTTTTACTCACCAAAAGTCTGCGCAGCCACAACTTACGGAGAATTATCAAAATACGGCAATAATTATTACCATTACAATAGCCTTTTTTCGGGAATTTCTGACGAGCCGCCTTAATAACAAAAATTCAACTGCTGCAGCTCTCAAGTTATTATTCATTGTAGAATGCAAGTATCCCCAGAACTGGTGGGTCTGAAATACTACTACCAGGTAGGTAGTAGTAGTACCACGTATGGTATCTAGTAGGTGTGATAGAACGACTCCGCCCAGTCATCACATCTTGAGCTTTCAAAGGTGAGGCTGGAAGGAAAAGTACTATGACAGTCTACTACCAGGTACAGTAGTAGTCTAGTAGACTATCAAATCTGCGTTGACAGTAATAATGGCCCTCGTAAAACATACCGATTAGAACACGTACTACGTACATATCGGTAGAGGTTTTCCTCTCAAGGTGATCTTTTTTACCATCATTACCTCTACCAGTGCTTAATCAGTACAGAAACTACTACTAGCTACTGTAGTACCTGTTACCTGTTACCTGTTACCATGGTAGTACGGTAGTATCTTGGAGGAAACGGCCTGGAATCCGCAGTGAACTGGTAGTGAGCTGCTCAAGATCAAACGCACCAGTAGAAGTATTTGGTAGCAGGTAATGGCAGTCTAATTTTAGTGGTATCTCACGTGTGTCTGTCTTCGCAAAACAATCATCTTCGCCGGGCATCGCCGACTTTATTAATGAAGGGACTTCGCCTTCTCCTTGTTCGTACCCTGGTACTGGTACCGGGTACTGGTACCAGGTACCTACTACTCTACCACTACTACCCTGGAACTGCTGGTACCAGTTAGTACTACCTGGTAGTACTCGTGAGACTGGTAGAGGAGTCGTATACAGGTACTAGTAGTACCTGGTATGTTTTTGGCTGAAGTTGTTTTTCGTTCGATTGTGAATTAATTGACGGTTCGCGTGGTTTCATTCATTAACGTGAACTTTAGAGCTTTTTGAAACGAAGGCCTGACCAGAGGCCTTAGATGCATTCGCTGTTTTAGCAATTGGATACTTAAGAAAGCCGGAGCCATGAAAGCAAGATTGCCAAATCATAGTGCAATATCACGATCATCTAATTTTTTACGACTTCCTTCTGTTCTTTACGTTCATCGAATAATATGGAATAGTAAATCATACAGTACCTGGTAGACATATATCATTTAAATTGTGTTGGGACTTTATTACCAGGTACTGGTAATAAGAGTACCTGGTACCGAGTGGTAGGATGCATTCATGCCAAAAAAAAAGAGAAACGCTGGTTACCAGTACTAGTAAGTCGTTTAGTTGGGATGATCGCACCAAGCTACTAGTTCCTACTACTAGTAGCAGTAAGTAGACTACAGGTAAAGTAGATGTTATCAGTGTTTTGGAGAAATCAAAAGAGTTGTCTCACCATTTTTTTTAAACGTTATTTCTTAGTATGTGCCTTCTCACTATGAACTTAATCACCAGCATCACTGATTCTCCTCTCAATGGAAGGCCCGCCGCTTCCCCGTCTCTTACTAACAACAATACTGGCAACATGCGCAATAATGTTGATAGCAATGGCTTCCTCCCTGACTCCTTCGAGCCCAACGAAAAAGAAGTGATTCTGGGTAGAGGAAAGCAGGTTGGTTCTCACCCTGGTAACCTTCGATTCAAGGAAATCGTCTTAGCTCACATTGAGGAGTACTCTGCTGCTCAAACGAAGGCCCTCAAGACTTCCATTTTATCCCAAATTGTCAAGAACATCCGGGATAACTCTGAATACAAGGCCGGTTTTGTAAAGCAAGACATGAAGTCCGCCCGCTGGACCATTGCCGAAGACAGTGCGGCTCGTATTGCGACTGCTCAGGTTTTCCGAGATGCTCTCCACGAGAATTACAAGAGCAGTAAGGTCTTCAAGCAACAGCGAAGAAATAACCGCAAGAATATGGCAAAGAAGCAACGGGAAATGCGGGAGGCAATAACAGCCCAACAAGGCTCAGCTAACATGCAGGGTTTTCTGCCTCCTCTAACGTACACTACGTCCTCAGCTGCTGTGCCAACAATTCATCCGCTGCCACTGCAGCTGCGACATCAACAAATGCTGACGGGGCAGCAACAAATGCAGCAGCAGCAGTGGTCAGCAAAGTGTACCCAAAGACAAGCCGGAGGAGCTCAAGATCAGATCGCGGGACACCTCAGCACAGTCCTTGCAAGCTGCACTCGACGGACCAGTGATTCGCTGAGTTCCTATAGTGAAGCATCGGCAGCTCTGCCGAACGTTCCAGCCCCTGGCTACGGTCAGTCTTTAAGTATCGCTGATCCATCGTCTACGCAGGCTGACAACGACGGCAGTTTTCAGCCTGTAAACATCAACAATATCGATACTATGTCAATTCTTTACAATCACTTTGGTGTCGCAGGGGACGATTCAACAGACCCCTTTGAACCCACGCCAATAAGCGAAGAGGCCAATACTATCTCCGAGACCTACGGCCGCATCCCGCGGCAACTGTAATATCTGCTACCCACGGCAAAACCCAAAGCTTAACGTAGACTACTGTAAATCAATGTTCCAAAACTTACTTATATGCAATTCCATGGTAGACCCCGTGCTTCATCTGTGCAAAACATTGCAAGTGTTAATTCGATCGTGCAACGAACTGCTAGCCTAATAATGAACGCAACTAAATAAAGGATAACTTTCCACGTCAAAACCCTTTTTATTTTACGGCGATAGTTCACCTTTTTTATAGAAAAACTCTACCCAGCAGCTGCTAGACCCTACTCCTGCTGCGAGGAGACCAAGACAGAACTGCCATGAGGTCGAGCACACATTCCTAATGTTTCAGAATTGCAACAGGGCTACAGGTACTGCTTGCCTAGATTAAATTGAGGCTTCGAAGCAACCATTGGCTTCGGAAGTAGCGATATCATACAAATGTATACCGGTTTGTAAAGTGTGACTTGTCTTTTCTGAATCAGATTCTTTCTGGGATAGCTCGTGTCGATGCATCAACCGATGGTCCCTTTTAGTAGAGTTCGAGTTGAAAACATTCGGCCAAAGGAGGGCCGTTCCTGGTTTAGAATCAACGGTAATACCTAATTGTGGGAACGATATCGTTTGGCCATGATCCAAAAAGACAACCAGGGACAACACACGAGGGCCGCCGATCTTTTCCTCTTCTCCAAAGCCGTGTTTTGGTTTCCTTGCTTCGCGATTTGTTAGTTTTGGGATGTGTTTATGAATTTCCAAGCTTGCTACGTAGTTGACGGGGACGGAGAAGCTCTGTGTCAAGCGCTGCAGGAAACCAGATGATACAGCTTGCTGCCGACAACCCGAAGCAAAAGAACAGGAACTCACAACATCATTGGACTTATTTTCGATATTTCTGGAATGATAACCAAGTGACTCTCCCAAATTTAGCCAGCGAGTACACTCTTCCGTTGTTAAAAAACTGTCCAGTTTAAGAAGCCACGGCGATTGTGATAGGTCCGACGTAATGTGTATCTCAGATGACGACGACTCGGCACTTGGTCTGGATAACGCCGTTGTTTTGTGGTCGGAATTTGCGTGTAGGCGCTCAAAGAATGGGTTTAGCCGGCCAGAACGAAATGATTGATGCAGCCCACTGATATTAGGACACAGCGTCGTGATGGTTGCATTGTCGTTGTTTTTAGTAGAGCCCTTCGTTTCGTCCTCCATCAGTACGTGACAAGATCGACAGGCTGGGGCACATCCTCGGGTCATGTAGCCGGGATTATTTTCACACTCATTTAATGACGCCCAGAAGGAGCATAGTGGTTCATGGTTCAAACATTTGTCTGTAACGTTTTCTGGCAAAGACAATGTTGCATTCTGCTCCCAGTATTCTTTCGTAGCTTGAATGACTGCCAAGGTTTGCTGCGCATCATCACCGTGTGCTATCTGTCGAATCCCAATCGTGGTTGTCCAATTTACAAGTTCTTGTGTTTTGTTATCTACTTGAAGCGGAACCGAGTGTTTGCTTTTGCAGAAATTGCAGCTTTTCTCGCAGAACTTCTTCATGTACAGGGGATTATTGCTGCACTCGCCTTTCTTGACCCACTGGGGGCACTCTATTTTTTTATCGATGCACGTATCACAATATCCACAAGAACGGGGGCAATATTTTTGCATGACAACCGGATTTTCTTCGCATTCCCTGAGACTCGCCCAGATACTACATCTCTTTGATGCATCCGAACAGCCTTCCGTGCAAGAAAGGTGACAGTTCTGATCCATGTAGGGCTTGTTTTTGAAACACTCGCCTGCTTTTTCCCATTCAGAACAGTTTTCATTCTTATCACAGATTTTATTGTCTTCATTGCACTTCCGATATCCCTCTTCCGCCAGCACACTTACATGCAGAAGCGCATACAGCAAGTACGCGTTGCTTGTGCTGCAGAGACGGTGCACTCTCATTGTTTTGAATGTGATGAACCAGATTTAAAAGTTTGCTTCACTTCGCAACATTCCAGGGTTTGATCGAGAAGTTTTAAAGATCAAGTTGTCTATGCTATCTTTACCTTTACACCCAGTAGCTTTTGTATTGACGTATTGACAGAATAAGAGGTTTGTTATTTTTACTCTTAATCGAGGTACCAGGTACCAGGTACCAGTTACAGTAGATGATCTATCTGTTCATTATTACCGGTACTTTGCTGCTAGCTATTAGAGTATGATGACACAATAACATCAATTGATTTGTCTGTCCCTCATCCGATATTACGCCCCCGCGTTGTTTTCACGTGTTACTGGTACCATACTACTCAGTACTACTGGTATTACTACTAACAACTAGTAGCAACTCCGAGTAGTATAGACTAGTAGTAGACCTGCTGGTACCTAGACTACTAGTAGAGACTGCTACTACCGGTATCGAGTAATGTACTCGGGCAGACTTGTACTTTAAAATGCTTGACTCCCTATTGGAGTAATAGAGTTCTGTAAGACCACTCATTCGTTTCTCTGTTAGTAGTTGCTGGCTACTACTCCGAGTAGTAGTCGATAAGGAGGCGGCAGGCTGCAGGCTGGTCGGGGACGAGAGTTGCCTCGGAGACGTCCTTCGATTGTCACTTAATACTGGTGCAGAAGCCATTGATCAAGCTGGCCTGGCACTTACACGGTGTGCGCGTAGGAATAGAACTTCATCGAGAATGGTCTGCTATTCAAGTGACCCGAATAAAAGTGGTACCAGGGTAAGCGATAAGTGTGAAAGGCCCGTGGAGAGATGTCGAGAAAACAGACAGATGGCCACCAGAATCAGTAAAACCCATTAACCATTCACTGTAAAGAAAAAGCAACTCCAGAGTCTAGCTAGACTAGACTACTACAATATCTGGTACCTGGTAGTATATTATGAGGCGGTCATTTTAATGGACGGAAGAATATGCATAGTTCGCGCATCTTTTTTATACTCGTGCAAGAATAGAAGAAAAAGAAGCCAATCCACAGCAAAAAAAGCGCATACTTTGGAGCGCATCTGTTTCAATTACTGTAGATAGTATGGTAGTAGACTACTAGTACTGTAGCTAAAAAAATGAATATCTGTAGCTAGCTAGAGCCAAGATGGATGCTTTGTGATTCGGTTCCGGTATCAGTCGTTCTGGACGCAAAGTGTCCAGGATGCCTGAAGGGCTGAAAGGAAGCTGAAGCCTTCTTTTTCGTTTTTCTAACATTGCCATGAAGCAAGCTATCACTTAGAAACCAGTAGAGATTATTATGAAGCCAATGCCGTGAAATAAATTTTCTGTAAAACCCGTTTTATTTTCATTATTGAAAAGCAGCAACGAACGAACATTCCTTCAAGTACCAGGTAGTACGATTACTCCTAAGTAGTGACTCTCCGGGCTTCTGAAAGGCAAGCAATCATTAATACCAGTGGTAAAAATCACTGAACTTTTCGGTGTCATCTTTCTATGACCAAGAAGAAATAACGGCTTCTCGTTTACTACCCAGGTAGCTGGTAGTACCAGGAACCAGTACCAGATACCAGGTCCTGGTAATGCTCTACCGTAGTAGTACTGGTAGACGAATTGCGAAGAGCACGATCCATTTTTATCAGCCGGCTGTGAACGGCTGGCTAGCTAGACATAATTGAGTTGACAGACGGATAAATGACTGGGGCAATTTTCCGAGAAATTTGAGCGACATCGGCAAACATAAAGTACTGGACGACCTAGTCTCATAATATTATTTACCTGAAAAAAAAAAACCAATTAAAATTCAAAAGCTTTCCTGGAACACGAAAGATCTATCAAGACCTATCAACTTTTACTATCCAACCATGAAGAGGTCCGATCAATTGCGCCGCACCGATGCCAGCACCTGCAAGATGACGCCCGAGTTCTTTGAACCTGGACCATACGAGATCCTGATTGGAAGAGGTCGACGATGCACTACTCATTGGGGCAACCAGCGATTTCGAAGCATGGTGCGCTCCGAGCTCAGTGCCTACTGCGCCGCCGCTGATTGCAAGCGTAGCAAGTCTGTCATCATCGGGCGTGTCCTGGAAGATATCCAGAGGCACAGTCCCCAAGCTGGCTTTATCAAGAAGGATGTAGCGACTGGGCGCTGGCTAAGTCTTACGCCAGCCGCTTCGAGAGTCGCCATCGCTCAAGCCTTTCGAGATGCCCTCCAAGACAGTTACCGCTCAAGCAAACACTTCAAGCAGATCAAGAGAAGTATTGCCAAGAAGACTCAGCAGTGCAGAAATCAGCAGAACACAACAGTGACACCTCAAGTATCACCAGAAGGCACAGAAAAGCCCGAATTTGAAGGAGACTTTGATGACCTTGACTACATTGACTTTGATCCTTTGCCGCTACTCGATTCAGCGCCCATGGAAGACGAAGTTATCTATAATGATGCATTTCGTTCACTCTTGGCAATATTGGGAAGGGAAAATATTGACTTTCAGTGCGATCCTTTCGAGCCGCGTCCCATTGCCGACTCTCGCATCCAGGCATCCACAGGCCATGAAAATAAATGCAAGGTGCCCACGTTTAGTAGTACTTCTTTATCCAGTGAACCCGTGGATCGTGATATCCGGGCAGCCATGTGTGCATAATGAGACAGCTGAAGTGTTCTATTAGTAGCAGGCCACGTTTATATTTTAAGCTTTGCAGAGATTCCTAATTTCGACAGTACATAGTTGTATGCTTACTTTACATTTAATGATCGATTATTTATCTACATAAATTTGGTTGACTCTCTCTGCACGGTTTTATCTGATATATGCAACACATGGGTGTAGAGCTGTGAGCAACGCAACTCCACATTAGCATTTTTCAACAGGCAAGTCGATTACCAAAAACCATGATATTTTCCTGAATAAGCCTTGCAAGTTCTCTACTTCTCTACACGACCAAGAAGGAATAAAAAGTAGACATTTTAAGTATTCATTCTAAATTTTTTTCTTGTTTCTGTAATTGCGGTTCCAAGTACTCCAATTGTAGATAGGTTCCCGCGCGCTGTCTCGAATGTTTCAATGGCGTCGAGTTACATCGGTCTACCGATGACATTCAAAGTAAACTCTCAGTGATCAATCAATCAAGGAGGAAATGACAAAACAATGCCGGCGGAAAATAGGAACTGGCCATGGCAATTGATGTGCCTTGTATGTACCGTTTATTTGCTTTCTGCGTAAGTACAATCCTAACTGCTACCATGTGACAGTTAAACGACCAAAGAAGCAGATTCAGTTTATCCTGCGATGCAAGGTGGTACGGTGCGACCGCTCACCAGAGCACACCAAAGCAACATAATACAGCTACTATCGTACCACATTGAAGAAATGAATTGAATAATAGAATGCTCTATCTTCTATGGTCAGGTCCCTTATATGTATTCCAATGAAAATGTTGTATGAATCAATCAATAAAGAACAAAAACGTGGAAGGCGCTCTTACAGTGTACCATGCACCAACCATCCAATCACGACCGCCTTCCGTTTCTCAGGCACAAGAGGCAATCTTATCGCCATCATCATCATCATCAATGCCGACACTTATTTGCATTGGTCTCTTCGGTATGCGTTCGTCTTTGTTTTCGTTTTTGACAACTGAAAGATACTTGGTGTTGTTACTATCACTATCACAACCAGCATGAGGTTTCTGTACAATGTCGGGCCAGTGCGTTTGACAAAAGTCTTGCCACACGTGCACAGCTGCTATACTTTCATTACTATCATTCATATCCGTCTCTGCACAATGTTGATGATTATGGTGGTGTAGATATTGTTCTTGCGAGGCACGATATTCGGTTCTTGTGTTGGTGCATTTTCGACCGTAAATAGGATCTCTTCCCCACCTATCGTTGAGTGGTAGACGTACGTGTCGATCATTCCACAAACACACGGGTCGCTGATGCGTTACAATGGTATTGGACTTTTCTAACATTGCGTCGAGAGTGTGCAGTACCGTGCCACAAGGTTTACCGAATCTTCCTTCTTTTTGAAGAGGCCACGATACCAACAGAGCACATACTTGGTAGTCCTTAACGACTTGAGCCATTCGGTCGACACAATTTTGCGTTAACGTGACGCGTTTGGACGTGCTACTATGGTTGTTGTTCTTATCGTCGTTGCCGTGGCAGATTCTCTCGAGACGTAACGGTGGCAAAGTTTGTACGGGTTTGCGTGTTAATGGATGAGGTGCCACAACCATGCTGATACGATCTCGACAAATGTCTAACGCCAAGACATTTTGCAGTTTGGATGAAGTATTTCCAACTGCTGCTGCTGCTGCTCCCGGAGAGGCCCGAACTTTCCAATCCAATTTGTTGGCCACACGATGAGGTGCCGCCAAAAAGTTCATCAAGTTCTTCGAGGGCATGGTGATGTTATTGTAATACTACGATGTTATGGATGTAGGTGCGAATTGTTTTCACTTTCTGTATTGCCTTGGCTTCCTACAAGGGAATGGTTATAGGTAGATAGATTATGAAAACAGTGGAATCATGTGGTGGTGTTGGCGATTTGTCTTCAAAGAATTGTTTTTTTTTAAAGGTTTTCAGATTTTTGTGAAGGTTTGTTCGTTCCCAACTTTCGTGCGGAAGATTGGTTGAAAACTCTTTTTTACTGTACATACAGTTGCCGTGAAGGGATTCGAAGAAACACTGAAAAAATAATAGCTAAATAAATACTACACTGTACTGGTATAATAATAGTCGTAGTATCAAGCAGTGGTGCCAGGTAGTAGTACTCCTATCCATCACCGCCACCAGGCCATGTAGTAATAGTGCAGTAGTAGTACCACCAGGTCGGTCTAGTAGTAGTAGGAGGAGTGCTTTCCTCTTTCAGCAACTGCTGCTTGGAAGCCAGGCGGCACAAAAAGTTCCGGCCGAAGATTCATCACCACGAAACATCACAATAGTTCTACTAGCTAGTACTACAGTACGAGGTAGTAGTAGTACTAGTAAAACTTTTCGAATCATTCAAAATTTTATGGGTTTCGACATCATCATCAAGTTCCGATGATAGCTTCGTACAATTTTCTCATCAGCAGATGGCGTTGTCACTGTGGAGTCATCGGAAGCAAGACCTTCCTGCTAAAGTTGAAGCAGAAGGCGTTACAGGCTGCCTCCTTCAGTAGCAAGAGGTAGTGAGACAGCAAGATAGCTACTAGGCGGGTCGCTCGGCCACCACTACTACCTGTAGCTGGCAGGTCACCTGTTGTTGATGAATGGCTTTTATTACCTGGTACTCTACTACTAGTAGGAGAGGTATTATGCTCAACCAAACACTTTGACACGACACTCAACTGGTGGAAGATCGCCTACTACTACTAGCTAGCTACTAGTCTAGTCTAGTACTCCCTCTGTAAACGTTTACATGCGGCATTCGGGTTCAACAGCTCCAAAAACTATTTCAGTTAGAAATCAGTTAAAATAAACCCAAAACACTTAATCCTTACTTTATAAGCTATCCAA
>Ga0100391_1006733_pt1 | contig 10287 bp, 3 predicted proteins | sample CryGeymeta201515_FD_81541 | JGI IMG/M metagenome (GOLD analysis project Ga0100391, IMG submission 81541) | Groundwater microbial communities from Crystal Geyser aquifers in Utah, USA - Crystal Geyser metaG 2015-15 | ecosystem: Environmental > Aquatic > Deep subsurface > Groundwater | place: USA...
CGCCTCGGAACGGAGAAAAGGTTGGCCCTAGTAAATTGCCGAGTTTCTCCAAACCACCCTACCTAGCCGAACGTAGCCCTAGAGAGCTGGCATAGTCGAGAGAACGCGGTAGCGTTCGCTCGTGGTGGTGAGCACATTGTATTCTTTGGCCTAAATGGTGGTAAGACCATTCGAATCCTGAGCCCTGGTAAAAATGGAGAAAAGTCGGTACGTATAATTCCGCAAAGGAGCACGGCAGATAAACTCGAATGGATACACCCTTGCAGTCTGTCTCACCTAAATTGTTATGATTACTCGAGGGTCTAGAGCAACTATCAAACACTGAAGCTAGATGGATTCAATTCCGCCATCTCTGAAGATATTGCGGCATACGATGATTTTGCCTGGATTCAATGGAGCGAAATGGATCTGTTTGTTGTCGCATCGTCTACTGACTTCAAAGTTGCCATCGTGGACGTGTCTCAATCCAAGCCAACTGTAAGCTACGTCACGCTGAGCGACATGGCATTTCCGGACGACGACTCCCCTACAGATCGCCAGGTCGAATGGGTGGAAGGTACCGATTTCGTCTGGGTGAGCGGCCGCGTTGAAAAACAAATTTACGTGGTTAATATCCGCGAGCAGAAGCTCGTCAAGACCTTCACCAATGTGGAAGCCTTCAAGTTGGTGTCTGTCCGCAACAAGCGATTCAGTCATCTCGCGAGTGATTTCAGCAAGCATTGGATGGAGAATGGCGATGGGTTGAATAGCAGCAAAGATTCGGATGATGCCTTGTCAATTGTCGCCTTGGCCGTTTCTTGCATTGCACTTGTCGCCGTGCTCGCCAACTTTTACCTTTCGCGAAGCCAGAAGGAAGCCTCGTCCAACGAGTCTTTGGCGGGCAAGAAGTCCGAAATTCCTCCCAGTGTTGCCTAATTGATTTCGCAGTAACTCCTTGGTGTTGTGTGTAAACTTATGCATTGATATTGAAAATAATAAGTTGTCCTTAATATCCAAATTATTGACCCTCTATTTCTTCTTTTGATTCCTTTGGACTTGAACTTTCACGCGACCATGTAATTAAAGTAGACGGTCGCATTTTAAAGGTATAATAGGGCAATTTATTATTTTACACAGTGAATAATCCGCAGGAGCTCGCTTCACCGGTGACGAGTTATATGCAGGAGCAGCCGCAGTCGTCGCTACACGAAACTGCATCACAATCGACAATGAGACTTTCCAGCCGCAAGTCGCAGATCGATTGAGGCATGGTGCCGGTGAAATCGTTATTCTGAAGCCACAAGTGTTTTAAAGCGCGAAGTGACGAAAATGAAGCGGGGATTTTTCCTTTCAAACTGTTATCATTCAAGTAGAGCTCAGTCAACCCCCTCATCTGGAATACTTGTTCAGGCAGCTCTCCTTGCAGACCAGCGGAAGAAAGATCGAGCCACTCAAGACCTGTTAGCAATCCGAACTCAGAAGGAATAGCTGAATTGAAGTAGTTGTTGCTGAGTCCAATAGTTTTCGCGCTCGTCAAATGACCTATTTCGCTTGGTATGGCACCAGTGATTAAGTTATAGTCAAGCCGTAGACTGATAACAGCGCTGCCAGTGCCTGCCAGAAATAATTCTCGAGGAATTTCTTCCGTAAAAAGATTATGCGAGAAGTCGAGCTCTTCAATTGTGTTCATGACCTCCCACAGCTCTACAGGAAGAGGCCCCATGAGTTTGTTGTTGTCCAATTTAAGCGTCTTGATGGCATCAAGTTTTCCCAACGAAGAAGGCAGATAGCCACCAAAACCGTTTTTTGACAACACAATATGTTGCGCTACCTTCAAATCTCCGAGCGAACCTGGAATATTGCCTTCTAAAGTGCCGTACTCAAGCATGAAAGTCTCCAAGTTGTCGCCGAGCAATCCGATCTCTGAAGGAATGTCACCTTCAAACGAGTTGAAGGAGAGATCTAGAAAAGTCAGGCTGGTCAGCAAACCAATTTCAGTTGGAATGTTGGAGTCGAAGACGTTGCTACGGAAACTTAAAGCCTGAGCATTTGTAAGGGAACCGATATTCGTTGGAATGGCACCATCTAATCGATTACCCTCAAGCGACATGCGCTTTAAAGAACCGCCCGTCAGCCCGATTTCGGTAGGTAGGTTCCCAGTCATGGCATTGCGCATCACAAAGAAATCTTGTAGGCTATTGAATAGGAGGAGAAAACGATAATTATTTGTTATCAAGTTCAGAACAAACATTTGCACTATTATCAGTCAAAACTAAACAATGAACGTACCTCGCCATCACACCGACTTCCGTGGGAATTCTGCCAGTAAGACCACAGTCTGGAACATTAATTACAGCCGCAGTCGACCATAATCCAATCTGTGTTGGCAGCGACCCGGCCAGCCTGGCGTTGTCGCCAAGCGAAAGCACCCACATGGAGGATAATAGACCAAGCTCTTCGGGCAGTGGCCCATTCAAGCCATTGGCGACAAGATCGAGGTTGTCAACTTCGCCATTAGGATTGCACACCGTGTTGGTAGATGTACTATACCAGTCGCAAGGACTAACCGTGGTAGAGAGCCAATTTGACTTTTCTCTCCAAGAGTCGCCCTGAGTTGAATAGAAGAGTGAAGCCATGGCATACCGCTCCAGGCGCTTCTCTGTCGCCAAGGAGGAAGCCCCGGTGTCTGCGAGATCCCACTTGTAGGCTTGTGATTGAGGTGAGTTCTCGTTGGCGAGATTTTCCAGGGCGTAGGACGGGAGCTTCTCGTACAAATCACCAACAAGCCAACCCGTTTCGTTGAAAACGTAGTTCATATCTGGAAGGTTGAAACCCCCAATATCTCCTCGATTAGGGCGTGGATCCACCAAACATTCACACTCACAGTAGCACAAGACCTTGTCACAATCAACGGAAATGCTCTCCAGACTTCCAGACTCCTTGAGCTGGCACAAGGAAACAGGAACAGTTCCATGAAGATTGTTGAATTCAAGCGCTATGGATTTCAAGCTGGACATTCCTACAAAGACATCTGGGATGTTACCAGAAAGAAGATTATCCGCCAGAGATAAAGTGGTGATCTCCTTGAGATTTCCAATAGTCGATGGGATCGGACCTGTAATGGATGTCTTTTCGATCGAAAAGGCGCGCAGGAATCCCATATCGCCAATCTCCGTAGGCAGAGGACCTCCAAGATTCGGATTATTGCTGACAAAGAATCTACCGACCTTGCCAAGCTTGCCAATTTCGGTGGGAAGAGATCCTGTGAAGATATTGGAGCCAAGGTCAACGATTCCGAGCTGAGTCAAATCACCAATCGACTCGGGAATGACACCCGAGATCTTGTTTCCACTGAGATTGAGTTCTGAGATACCTTTTAGATTGGAAAAATTAGCAGGAAGTTGACCTACAAATTCATTCGAAGACAGGTCCACTTTTCGAATCTTAGACAGGGACCAAAGCTCACTCGGGACCGGGCCAACAAACGAGTTGCCGCTAACGTCCAAGTTGTTAAGTTGCCGTAAACGACCGACCTGGGTGGGAAGGCTGCCGGCAAGCTGGTTCTGGCTCAGATCAAGCGTCACAAGGTCTGTCATTAATCCGATTTCCGAAGGTACATTTCCAGTAAGAGCATTATAGCTCAAGTCCAGCATTTGCGTTTGGGTCATACCGCCAATGGCAGCACTGACAGGGCCCGAAAATGTGTTGTTCGACAGTAACAACTTTTTGATACTCATGCTTCCAATATCAGGTAAGGCTCCAGTAAGGGCATTCTGATTCAAATCAAGCTCCTCGATATTTAACAAGTTGACGAGGGTGCTCGGTAGTGGGCCATTGAGGTTGTTAGCGCCAAGATCTAACACCTTTATATTTGAAAAGAGGCCCATTTCGGATGGAACCTGCCCTGTCAATCTGTTCTCGCTAGCCTTGAACATGCGAAGATTAGAAAGGCCGCCGACTTCTGAAGGGATTGGGCCTTCCAGCTGGTTGGAATTCAGCCACACTCTTAAGACGGTCGATAGATTTCCAATCTGAGTTGGTATCTTACCATGAATCTTGTTATTGTGAATGTAAAACTCGGACATTTTGGTCATGAGTCCGATCTCAGTTGGGATTGTCCCACTCAACTCGGAGCCATCCAGTTCCATGAACATCATTTCCGTCATGATCCCAACAGTTGATGGAAGACCACCGCGAAGCCTGTTACCGCTCAAATTCAATTCGGTCAACCGGGACAGCACACCAAGTTCTTCCGGAAGCGAGCCGTACAGTCCATTGGCATCTAAATGAAGCGTCTTGTAGAGACCAAAGTCGTTGCAGATGCGCTGGTCTTGGAGCGTGGAGTACCATTCACACTCGCTCATATCATAAGATAGCCAGTGCGTTTTGTCACTCCAACTTCCTGCATCAAGTGAGTAAAAGAGGGTGGCTAGAGCAAACCGCTGTAATCGTTGGTCAATGTTGTAGGCTTCAAAGTTGTAATCTGCTCCCAGCCAAAAAAGGGCCTGGGCTTGGGGTGAGTCCACCGTTGCATCTTGGGAGAACTCGGGAAGACTTTCGCGCTGGAACTGTTCGAAAGTCTGCGTGTTGGCTTCTTCCGAAGGACTTACGGCAAACACAGTGTCACGGGTGATCATTTCTTCTGTGGCACCGCAGGTGCACTCGCAGAGTGTACAATCAACCTTGTCGCAATCAATATTAAGCTGAACAAGATTGCCTTCGGCCTTCATGCGGCACACCTCGAAAGGAACGCTTCCAGTCAAGTCGTTATTGTGCAGCCAAAGCACTTCGAGACTCGATAATAGTCCAAGCGTGGTGGGAATGGTACCGGTAAAAGCGTTGCCTTGTAAATACAGATCAGTAATGTTCCTCATCTGGGGACCAACGGATGGCAAAGTTCCTGATAAGCTGTTGTTTGCGAAGGCAAGCTTGAGGATCGACTCGATTTGGAAGACCTCATTAGGTATACTACCCTCCAGCCTGTTGTTGCTCAGGTCTAGCTCCTTAAGTAACGAGAGTCTACCAAGTACAGAAGGGACAGTACCGGTAAGACTTGCATTTCTGAGAGACATAAAGAAAAGGTTGGTCAACTCTCCCCAAAGTTCCGGAATGGATCCACGCATGGCAGTATTGTCTTCGAGTTCCATCCACCCCAGATTCGTCAAAAGACCAACCTCCAGCGGCACTTCTCCGGACAAACCATTTTCGCGAAGGTTTATCGATTCGTAGGATGAGTCTTCAGAGCATGTGCTGGAGAATCGCGACCACCAATCGCACTCGTGGAACTGGTGGGAGATCCAGTTTCGGTTTTGTATCCAAGAAAATCCATTCATGGCAAAGAAGAAGGTGGCCAAGGCGAACTTTTGTTGCTCCCGTTGTAAGGCGTCAAAAGTCAGCTGTCGACGAAGTCCTCCGCCTCGGCTTACACTCAAAGCCGAGGCTGCCGACATTTCTCCAGCGGTGGGGCTTTCGTGCAACCAGTTGAAAGCCATTGCTTGAGGAGACGACGGATCATCAACAATGGCCATCTGAGATTCTTGAGGCAAGGATTCAAAGACTGGACCCGATGGATTGGCAACACCGGTACTGGTATCGTAAAGGGGACGATTGTCCACGGGTTTGATTTCTTCTGTCACGCATTCACATTGGCAGTCGCATTTAACCCTGTGGCAATCAATCGTGATGCTCTTGAGATTTCCATTTTCAAACAAAGAGCACACTTCCTGGGGAATATTTCCTGTAAAGGAGTTGTTGTGCAGTGTGAGCGTCTCTAATTTGTAGTAAAGTCCGATGCTCGTAGGGATGGAGCCGGTCAGTTTATTGTTGTCTAGTGTCAGCGTCTTGACAGAACCTAGTGATCGCTTGGATCCCTTGACATCGTCGGCAATGAAGCCAGGAAGAACTAAACCATCAATGATATTTTCTTCAGACTCATCCCCTGGTGCGTTGAAATTCAATGGATCAGGGATTGTGCCGGTGAGTTGATTGTGGTCAAGAAAGAGTTCAGTAATCTGTTGCATTTGCGGGTCTTCATCTGTAGACGCTAAGCCAAATAGCTCATTGGGAATTTGGCCAGACAGTTCGTTCCTATGTAGCCAAAGACTTGTGAGCTTGGTCATACTGGCCAAATACGAAGGAATGGTTCCTCGTAATCGATTCCGGTGCAAATACAGGGACTTCAGGCTTCTTCGCAGGGATGCCAGTTCACTTGGAATGCGGCCTGTAACCCCGTTCCGTGATATTTGAATGCTGGCGAGTCCTCGTATTCGGGCAATCTCGGAAGGAATACTGCCAACGAGATCTGGATTATTGTTGAAGACCAACAAGTATAAAGTATTTGTAAGCAACGAAATCTCTCGAGGAATAGTTCCAATGAGATTATTGTCTTGAAGTATCAGCGATTCGTCGCTTTCAATCACCGTCAGGATTGGATCATCATCCCGGATCAACGCCAATGGTGATTCGGTCGCAGATTCAAAAGTCGCACCGCCTTCTTGATTTTGTTCAGGAATGGTAGTGACTGCTGGATTGGCGGCTATGTCACCATTGTTATCTTGAGGTACAATGTTGGTGTTAGAGAGACCTTCGCTTACACCGCTACCTGAAGCAAGAGCAGTCGTACTTTCTTCCTCTGCGAGCGCCATCGTCGGACTCAACGTAACAATATTTAAATCACTTCCTCGCGGTGAAGTGGTAGGATAAGGCGTTTCGGGCGAAGGCTTCATCCAGCCAAGTTGTAATTGACGTCGCAGATAGTTATGACGTTTGTTGCCGTTGATGGGAATACTACTTAGACTGCCAATGCCCAGACCAATGGGAAACGCGCTGTTGGTCCCTCCGTCAATTGTGGTTCCGGATGATGATGCCGTCAATCCATCTTCTCGCGCCTGCTCTTTTTCTCGTTGTCGCAGAGCCCCACATTGATATCCTTCCCAAACGCATTCGGTATTGTGTGACAACCAGTGTCGATTCGAATTCCAATTGCTCCCACTCAAGCTGAAGTACAGGGTGGCCAATGCAAAACGGTTGTTCTTTTGGTCATCTGTACGATTTAAATCTTCCTCTCCGTTGATCCAGGTATACGCCAAGGCTTGGGGTGCGGCTGGATTGGTTTCAATCGCCAGTTGGGTGTACTCTGGTAGGTGACGCAGTGGATAACTGGGATCATCCTCCACTGTAACAAACTGAGTACCATCCGAATCATCCTTCCACACCAAAAAGTACAAACAGAGAATAATCACGACAAAGACGACTACCAAGGCGATCATGGTATAGCACAAACACACGGCTCGCGATCGCAAATAATCAATTTCTTCGTAGGCTTCCTCGGCTTCTTGTTTCCGCTGTTGTCGCTCTTTGAGAATGGTTTGTTGCTGTTGTCTCGCCAAATCATCTTCGTCTACAAAGTCGTGATGATGATCGTCGTCTTCGAAGGAATCGGCATCACTGGTACCACCAAACTTGTTGGAAGATTTGATTTTTTTGCTGGGAACCGCCGCTTCTAGTTCTGCGTCGTCCTCCTCCTCCTCATCACCTTCATCGCCACTGGCCTCACTGTAAGCTTCATCATCGGTACTTTCAAAACGATTGCCAAAGGCATCGAATTGTGGTCTTTTAGGAGCCGCTTCTTCTTGGTCTGCATCACTCTTGACGGAACGAGTAAAACCAGCCATGAAATTCCATGTCGCTGGAGCTGCTTCCTCTTCTTCTGCTTTTTCTTCCTGGTCCTTTTTAGCAGCTGCAGCTTTGCTGCTGGTAGAACGACCTGTCTTCGCTATAGCCTCGACTGGATCAGCAGTTTCTTCCTCTTCCTCCTCTTCTTCGTGGCCATTGCGCTCAGTATCGGTATAGTCATCACTTTCAGAGAAGGGATTACCAAAGGCATCGATTCCTCGACCAGTGACTGGCTTTGTTGGTTGGTCATCATCATCATCATTTTCATCACCGTCATCGTCGTCTTGTCCTTGCTCTTCCGTTTCCTTGTGAACGGAAGCATTGGCCGTACCCGCAAACGAGGCCATGAAATTCCATGTTGCCGGAGCTGGAGCGTCGGTGATATCATCATCATCATCATCAACAACCTGTTGTTGTTGTTGTTGATGATGTTGTTGTTGTTTGCTTGCGCTTGATACTACTCTGAAAGCTTCCGTTTCACTATCGACCGCCATGCAGTCATGTGGATCGTCATTTTTGTTCGCGTACCCTGTGGCGATAACTGGCTGACTGCTACTCTCTGACGAGGGTAGTCGTTTCGTTTGTTGTTGTTGTTGTTGTTGTTGCTGCTTCATCAGTGGTGACCTCACCGAGGCTGTACTGACAGATGCACCATCTTCGGTAGAAAAGGCTTCAGAAAAGTCAACTTCACTCATGGATGGCGGTTCAGCAGTGTTGTCTTCATCGTCTTCATCTTCATCATCACCATCGTTGTCATCATCACCACCGGATTCTTCCATAACGGCCATAGTATCACGAATGATTTGTGAATCGGTTCGTGAATCGACCATAACGATACGACCTGCCGTCGATTGTTGTGCTTGTTGAGTCGTAGCAGTTGTTTGAATAGTACTAAAGGAAAATCCATCGTATTGTTCATCGTTCATGCCATGAGCAGCCGCAGCAGCAGTAGCCGGTGGTGGTAGTGGTGGTGGACGATTATCTTGTCCTCGAACAACGGCAGTGGTGGCAGCAGCAGCGGCGGCATCGGTGGCGGCGACGGTATTAGTAGTCGTAGTTGTTGTTGCTGTATCGCTGCGAACAGGAGGAGGAGGAGCAGTCACAGTTGGAGTTGTCGTTGTGGTGGTAGTGTTCTCGTAGTCGGACGTGCTGGAAGGAGAAGCATGGTCATCCGTCGTATCATCATCACCAGTAGTGAGATTGGTACTCATGATTGGTTTCTATTCTGGTTGGTGACAGTAGAAAGTGACGAAAGAATATTGTGTTGTTGGATGCGTGCGAGAGAAGCTGGTTCGACGCGACTGATTGGGTACGAATGTAAGAATCGCTTTTGAATATGATTGGTTTTTGGTAGTTTGAAGTGCTTTAATAACAAGGAGATCTGTATTTCTCAACTGACAGTAACGTTGTGTCACTTGTGTTGGTTGGTTGGTTGCTTATCAATAAATTCGTTTATAACACGAGACTCGGTTCGCTGTTTCAGTAGTGACAACAACAAAGCACCCTGGTTTGCTTTATGGATTGCTACCAGGTACCCGAGTAGACTTCGTTTACTTCACGAGAAATGGAAATCAAGGTTTTTATGTCCAGTTTTGGTCAACAAAGCAAGATGGCATCTATTTCACACTTTCATGATGAGAGTACTCTTTCACTGCGGAATTTGCTAACGAACGTCTAAAGTTGGCTTTATTTAAGAAACGAAATATCAAAAATACTAAATGGTTGAATGACATTGGGACACACAAGATTCAGAAAGAACTAACCAGCATCTTTCACCAGGTGCTGGCCGATAGATGCCTTTACGATTTCATAGTTATGGTAGTGGCAAGGTTGATCGATACCAGGTGCATCCTTGTTTGCAGGAAGCAAAGAAGCAGTACTGAGTACTACGAGTAGTAGCTACTAGGCCTGCCTAGTAGTAGTCGAGTACCACTACTAGCTACAGTAGTAGAGTAGCAGAATTGGCAAAACACTAATGATTATTATGATAATATTTTTATGAAGGCGAATGACGAGGCGAAAGTTGGCAAAGAAACTCCGCTTGATTGTGAGTGGTACGCTGAGCACCGTCTGGTGACCGTTTGTTGTTAACATTCGTTGGTGGCAACAACATGTCAAGTGTTCCTATTGTACTCTTGTTTACAGCTGCAAGCTACTAGCTACCACAGAAGCTACAAGCTAGCTTCTACTGTAGCTTTTACTTGGGCTGGAAGGTCCGCCAATTAGAGCTCATAACCTCAATGAATCCCGTGCCTTTGAGTCATGTTGCTTGAAATTTGTTGAAATTTGTTGAAATTTGTTGATATGTGTTGAAATTTATTGACACGTGTTGAAATGTGTTGAAAGCAGTACTACTACTACTACTAGGAATCGAACCCCAGACCACTCATGTGTCATGCGCGGGAATCGAACCCTGGACCACTAACTACTAGTAGTAGCTAGTAGTAGTAGGAGTAGGAGTAGGAGTAGGAGTAGTCGTAGTCGTAGTAGTCGTAGTCGTAGTCGTAGTCGTAGTCGTAGTAGTAGTAGTAGTAGGAGTAGTAGGAGTAGGAGTAGGAGTAGTAGTAGTAGTAGTAGTAGTAGTAGTAGTAGTAGTAGTAGTAGTAGTAGTAGTAGTAGTAGTAGTAGTAGTAG
>Ga0100391_1006748_pt1 | contig 10271 bp, 7 predicted proteins | sample CryGeymeta201515_FD_81541 | JGI IMG/M metagenome (GOLD analysis project Ga0100391, IMG submission 81541) | Groundwater microbial communities from Crystal Geyser aquifers in Utah, USA - Crystal Geyser metaG 2015-15 | ecosystem: Environmental > Aquatic > Deep subsurface > Groundwater | place: USA...
CTACATTAAAGAGATTAACGCTAGTTTTTCTTATTTCATATCTCACAATAACATTTAATAAGTCCGTTTATAATTATACGTAAATTCTAGCGTTCTAAATTGGGTATTGAATTATATTTGTATCATCATTAAAAAAATCAAAAAACGACACTAATGTTAGTATTACAAAGACAAGTCCTTATCGTTTTTCTTATCATTTCGTCATTAAGTATGGCTCAAAAATCGGCCGTATATACAAGTGATTTGCAAGATTATCAGAAAGCTTTAACCCTATATAATAACCAACAGTACAAAGCTGCACAGTCTTTGTTCTCCGAGATTCAGAGTACTACCGATGATGTTACAATTAAGTCAGATTGCGCGTATTATATTGCAAATTCTGCGGTACGACTCAATCAAAGAAATGCCGATGATTTAATTACGGAATTTGTTGAAGAGTATCCAACAAGCACCAAGCGAAACACGGCCTTTTTAGATGTTGCAGATTATTATTTTAAAAATGGTAAATACGCCTACGCCCGCAAATGGTACGATAGGGTTGATGAGCGCAGTATAGCGCGGTCAGAAATGGATCGTTTCAACTTTAATTATGGCTACACCTTGTATGCTACTAAAGATGAAAAGCAGGCTGCTAAATATTTAAATCGTGTTGCAAATTCTAAAGAATACGGTTCACAAGCTAAATATTATATAGGTTTTATGGCTTATGAAGGTGATGATTATGATAAAGCCAATCAATATTTCGAACAAGTTAGCGACAACGAAAAGTACAAAGAGAAGCTATCTTATTATCAAGCCGATTTAAATTTTAAACTCGGAAAATTTGAAAAAGCCATTGAATTAGCCCAAGAACAACTACCAAAATCCCGTGGAGATGAGGAGTCTGAATTGTCTAAAATTATCGGCGAAAGCTATTTTAATCTTCAGAAATACGCTGAAGCGATTCCGTATTTAAAAGCCTATAAAGGAAAAAGAGGAAAGTGGAATAATACCGATTACTACCAACTAGGCTATGCGTATTACATGCAAAATGATTTTGAAGCTGCCATTTCAGAATTCAATAAAATTATTGGAGGCAATAATTCCGTAGCACAAAATGCCTATTACCATTTAGGCGAAAGCTATATCAATTTGGGTAAAAAGCAGGAAGCCTTAAACGCCTTTAGAAATGCCTCTCAAATGGATTTCGATTTAAAAATTCAAGAAGATGCTTGGTTAAACTATGCTAAAATTAGCTATGAGATTGGCAATCCTTATCAATCCGTTCCGCAGGTGCTGACAGTCTATTTAGAAAAATATCCGAAAACGGCTTACCGAGAGGAGGTGGAAACCTTGTTAATTGATTCTTATATCACTTCAAAAAACTATGAGGAAGCTCTAGAACTTTTAAAAGGAAAAAATTCTTTTGAGAATAAAGTCGCCTATCAAAAAGTAACGTTTTTTAGAGGGGTAGAACTTTATAACGAAACCAAATACAACGAGGCTTTAGACCTATTTAAAAGCTCGTTAAGTGAACCAAGAGATCCGGTTTTTGTAGCGAAAGCAACATTTTGGAAAGCTGAAACTGAATACAACTTAAGCAATTACAACGATGCGCTGATTGGGTTTAAACAGTTTTCAGGCTTATCGGAAGCTTCAGGTTTAACAGAATATGAGCATCTCAATTACAATTTAGCTTATAGCTATTTTAAGTTGAAGGATTACAGCAATGCGACTTCCTATTTTCAAAAATTTATTGATAAAAATTCAGCAGATCAATTACGAAGAAATGATGCGTATTTGAGATTAGCCGATGGTTATTTTGTGTCTAGTCAATATCAAAATGCCATTACAGCATACAACAAAGCCATTCAACTTAACAAGATAGAAACGGATTATGCTGCCTTTCAAAAAGCGATGAGTCAAGGCTATTTAGGAAAGGTTTCAGAAAAAAATTCAGAGCTTAAGGCTTTTATTGCTAACTATCCAAAATCGGCATTACGAGATGATGCCATGTATGAGTTGGCAAATTCTTATGTAAAATCTAATCAGACCGATAAAGCCATGCAAATGTACGACCGATTAAATTCGGAATACAAGGGTAGTGCCTTTGCATCAAGAGCCTTACTGCGTCAAGGTTTGGTGTATTATAATGCCAATGATAATAACCGTGCTCTAAGCAAATTTAAACAAGTCGCGACCGATTTTCCAGGGTCTGGCGAGGCGGTTCAGGCCGTTTCTACAGCACGTTTAATTTATATTGATTTGGGTAGAGTGGACGAATACGCATCATGGGTAAGGACCTTAGATTATGTTGAAGTTACCGATGTAGATTTAGATAACACCACCTATTTAGCCGCGGAAAAACCATATTTAGATAATGATACAGACAAAGCGATTAAGCAGTTTAATAACTATTTGAATCAATTTCCAAATGGAATTCATGCTTTAAAATCGCATTTCTATTTGGCGCAAATGTATTATAAGAAGAATCTGTTTGAAAATGCCCAACCACATTATAAGTCGGTCGTTGAGGCTTCAAAAAGTGAATTCACCGAACAGGCTATTGTAAAGTTGAGCGAGATCTATTTGAGCAATTCTAATTGGTCTGAAGCCATACCAACCTTACTGCGTTTAGAACGTGAGGCCGATTATCCGCAGAACATCATTTACGGGCAATCTAATTTAATGAATGCCTACTATCAGCAAGAAGATTATAGGTCAGCCGAGGCCTATGCTGAGAATGTACTTAAAAATTCTAATTTAGAAACTAAGGTTAAAAGTGATGCGCAGTTAATCATAGCGCGTTCCGCCATGAAAACAGGTAACGAAAACAGAGCAAAAGAAGCCTATGCCGTTGTTGAGAAATTGGCAACGGGACGTTTGGCTGCTGAGGCTTTATTTTACAACGCTTATTTTAAACATAAAGAAGGACAATTTGAAGCTTCAAATACTACCATACAAAAATTAGCTAAGGATTACAGCAGTTACAAATTATTTAGCGCAAAAGGACTGCTTGTGATGGCAAAGAATTTTTACGCTTTAGGCGATGCCTTTCAAGCCACTTATATTTTAGAAAGCGTTATCTCTAATTTCCCTGAATTTAACGATGTAGTAGCGGAAGCCAAAATAGAATTAAGTAAAATAAAGGCCAAAGAAGCAAAAACAAATTCATCAATCGAGACTGACGATAATTAATCCCTTTGAAAAAAGGGATCTCATTAATTAGTATTCAGAAGGCAATCAAATAAGTACACATGAAAATTAAATATATATTTTTAGCAGTTTTTAGTTTTAGTTTAGCGTTAACATTCGCCCAAGAGCGAAACAAAGACACCATTGCAGATCAAACCGTTAATGTTATCAAACCCTATACACCAACAATTTCTGACGCCTTTAAAATTAAGGACACTCCGAAGTTGAACGATTCTAGTATGGTAAAGAAAAAGGAGGTGAAGTACAATATTTTTTCCATTCCGGTGGCTTCTACATTTACACCAGCTAAAGGCAAAGCGGCAACCGTAGATAAAGCAAAATCTGTAAAGCTCTATGACAATTATGCCTCTTTAGGATTTGGAACCTATACCACCATTTTAGGTGAAGTATATCTCAATCATGAATTGAGTAACGATGAAAATGTCGGAGGTTATTTTAGTCACCATTCCTCTGCAGGAGGTATTGATGGCGTGCGATTAGATGATAGTTTCTTAAAAACCAATTTGAATGCCTATTACTCGCAAGAGCTGAGGGATTTTTCATGGAAAGTTGATGGTGGTTTCGAAATACAAACTTACAATTGGTACGGGCTACTGGAGGATTATTTTACAGATGAGGAAGTGTCAAATATAGATCCAAGCCATTCATTTAATAGCTTTTATTTGGGTGGAAAGTTAAAGTTTGATGATGCCATTGTGAAAGATGGAAGTGCACGCTATAGACATTTTGCTGATAATCAAGATTCAGCTGAAAATCGTTTTGTGGCTCAAGCGCGATTTGACGCACCCATACAAGATGAAATTATTAAGACCGTATTTTCTATAGATTATATCGGTGGAGGTTTTGAGAATGTTTTTAATACACAAGATGAATTAAAGTACGGAAACATTACGTTTGGATTGGCACCCTCATACCAACTCACTCAAGATGATTTAACGGTTGATTTAGGTGTTAAATTGGTCTATTTAAATGATACAGAATTTGACGATAGCAAGTTTTACATCTATCCAAATATTGAAGCTTCGTATCGTTTGGTTGATGAAATTTTAATCGCTTATAGTGGTATTAAAGGAGATTTAATTCAGAATTCTTATTTTGAATTTGCTAATGAGAATCCATTTGTTTCTCCAGACTTATTAATAGTTCCTACAGATCAGCGCTACAAAGGATTTGTTGGTGTAAAAGGCAAGCTGTCTAATACCATGAGTTATAATGTAAGAGGAAATTATTTTTCTGAAAACAATAAAGCTTTGTTCAGAGCGAATAGCATTAATCTTGGTGGGTTAGGAAGAGAAAATTATCAATACGGAAATTCATTTGGTTTGGTTTATGACAACGTTAAAACGGTTTCATTTGCTGGTGAGCTAAATGTTGATTTAAATAGAAATTTCACCTTTGGAGCAAAAGGGGAATTCTTTAGTTATTCAGTGGATGATGAGGCAGAAGCATGGAATTTACCCGATCTCACAGCCTCTGTTTTTGCCGACTACCAAATTACCGAACAGTGGTATGCAGGTGCAAGTTTGTATTTTGTGGGAGAACGAAAGGACCAAGAATCTGTCGCTGGAACCTTAATATTTGTAGAGCCTGTTACAGTAACTTTAGACAGTTATTTTGATGCCAATGCCCATGTGGGTTATAAAGTAAATGATCAGTTTTCGGTATTTGCAAAAGTCAATAACATCGCCAATCAAAACTATCAACGTTGGATGAATTTCCCGGTTCAAGGCATTCAGTTTTTAGCAGGTGCTACTTATCAGTTTGATTTTTGATTGCGAGCTTCTTTATGAGTTGAGGAAAAGGGTTTGCTTTTTTTGTCGCGCGAAGGCGCAGAGTCGCAAAGTTTAAAATACATTAGTCTGAAAAAATTTTAAAAACTACGCTTTGCACCTTAGTGTCTTAGTGGGAAAATAAATCCATTTTAGTTCTTTATTGTAGCACAAATAGAGCAACCCAATTCAACAATGATATCTCTCATCAAACTTTATATACTTTGATTATCATCGTTTTAATATCAGGTATCAGAATTACCAAGGTTGGATGAATTTCCCAGTTCAGGATATTCAGTTTTTAGCGGGTGCGACCTATCAGTTTGATTTTTGATTGCGAGCTTCTTTATGAGTTGAGGAAAAGGGTTTGCTTTTTTTGTCGCGCGAAGGCGCAGAGTCGCAAAGTTTAAAATATATTAATCTGAAAAACATTTAAAAACTACGCTTTGCGCCTTAGTGTCTTTGCGGGAAAATAAATCCATTTTAGTTCTTTATTGTACCACAAAAAGAACAACCCAATTTAACAAAAATATCTATCATCAAACTTTACGTACTTTAATTATTATCGTTTTAATATCAGGTATCAGAATTACCAAGGTTGGATGAATTTCCCTGTTCAGGGTATTCAGTTTTTAGCGGGAGCGACCTATCAGTTTGATTTTTAATTTAAGGGAGTGACATTTGTTTTCAATTTATAATTCCCAAATGGTATTCAAATGTCAAGCTGAGCGCAGTCGAGGCCCAATGCTATAATTGATATAATACTTACACAGTTTAAAGTCAACCCTTATGTCAGGCTGAGCGCAGTCGAAGCCCATTGGTAAAGAAATTCACTCTATCAAGGACAACCCAAATTAAACGACCATTTTCATAAATCATAATTTGTGTTATATTCGCCTAAGAATTAACCTTCTTATGATGAAAAAATACCTACTTATATTCCTTGTGCTTTTTAGCGCCAATATGGTCATTGCGCAATACGGTTGGACGGAGGTCGAGCTGCATTTAAAAAATGGTAAAGTACTTAACGGAGAAGCAAAACTAACTATGATGTCTGCGGGCATAAATATGGGTAAGGAAAAGCTAAAATTTAGAGATAAAAATAAAAAGAACAAGTCTAAGCATCTCCCTGAGGAAGTTGATTTTGCCGTATTTACCATAAATTATAAGGAGAAAATTGATGGTGAAAAGTTTGAGAGAACACGCATTGAAAAGTATATTCCAGTTTATATAAATCAAAGACAAACCCGAATGGGCTTTGTTGAGCTTATGGTTGATGGTAAATTGAAATTAGTTGGTCGTACCGTTTCGGTGCAGACTGGTGGTGGTTTTATGCCTGCAACTGGTGCTCCAAATAGTGCGCCAATATATCAACCTGGTTTTATGGGAATTCATAATCAAGTAATGATCTTAAGAGAAGGTGAAAAGCCAGAGGTATTTAATCAAGTGAGTTTATTAAAGTCTTTTAAAAATAGAGCCATGGATTATTTTGAGGATTGTCCGGTATTAAAAACTAAACTTGAAAACAAAGATTTTGTAAAGGAAGATTTACAAGATATCGTAAAATTTTACAATTCCAATTGCAATTAAATGGTAGTGATTCTTGCCAAATAATCAAAATGTTCACCATCCATAACTTTTTCACAATTTAAACCCACCGTTAAACAAGCCGTTTTTAAGGTGTCAAAATCGAGATAAAGCCATTTCATCGGTTCTTCAATTTCACCTTTATAGCTGAGGAAATAGTCAAGTTCACCAGGATAGTTGCTATTTATGTCTAACCACATGCCACCATCGTCATCTTCGTACATATAAGAAATATCAGACGAATCGATTAGAATTTGACCATTCGGATTTAAAAGCGATTTTAAATGCCTTAAGTATTCTGAAACCTGAGATACTTCTTGAAAAATTCCGGTGCCATTCATCAATAATAGAATGGTGTCAAAAGTTTCGGTTTCCTCTAAGAGCGATTTCAATTCCACATGAATAAGGCCGCGTTTTTTACAGACTTCAACAGCACCTTTTGAGTTGTCAATTCCTTTAACGTTAAAACCTTTAGTCTCTAACCATAGCGCATGATTTCCAGCACCACATCCCACATCTAAAATTTTACCTTTTGCCAGTTGCAAGGCTTTTTGTTCAAGCTTTGGCATTTCAGAATACCCTCTAAACAAATAAGGTAAAGGCAATTCGTCCTCATCAGAAATATTGGTCCAAGTGATGAGATCTTCAGTATAAATTCCATTTTGGTAGTCTAATAATGCTTTACCTAAGAGGTCTTTCATGTGATGTTTTGTTTCTTATAATTTTCATTTTGCCTAAAAAAATTCTTCAAGATTTGTAAAGAACTTTCGTTAAATTTGTGAGATGCAAGAGCAACTGAATCATCTACCAAAGCGAGCCAAAGATAAGCATAAGGACAACAAAACCTTTTTTACCAAGTTAAAAAAGAAACCGCCCAAGCATTTAGATTATCTCATGCAAGAACTGCATGAAGAAGAGTTTAAGCGCACCGATTGCTTAGAATGTGCTAATTGCTGTAAAACTACCGGACCTTTATTTACGGATAAGGATATTGAGCGTATGGCGAAGTTTTTTAAAATGAAAATGCAGCAATTTATTGAAACCTATTTACACTTAGATGAAGAGAATGACTATGTATTGCAATCCGTACCCTGCACATTCTTAGGAGCGGATAATTATTGCTCTATATATGAGGTTAGGCCAAAAGCCTGTAGCGAATTTCCGCATACTGATAGGAAAAAGTTCCAGCAGATTTCGAACTTAACCTTGAAGAATGTGGCTATTTGTCCAGCGGCATACAACATTGTTGAAGAAATGAAAAAGCGAATTCAATTTTAAGTACCTCAAATTAGGAATAATTTTTGATGCTTTTTGGCAAATATTCGTCAAATTAAGAGCTTTAATTTTCTTAGTTTAAAGAAAAAGCAAAACCTAGTAGCTATGAAAAATGCAGTCATAAAATTAATAATTCTGGTCTTTACGGTTAACCTTTCCTTTTCGCAAGAGTGGATGACCAATTTGGAAATTGCTCAGAACTTGGCATTAGTTCAAAATAAAATGGTGCTAATGGTTTGGGAAGAGACCACTAAATACCAATATCCGGTCTTGGCAAACGACGGAAATGGCAGAATTTTATTATTAGAAAATTTATTTACAGACGAATATTTGAGTCCATTAATTTGGGAAAATTTTGTACCTGTCATAGTCAGCGAACACCGCTATGCAGAGCTCTACGAAGAGATTAAGAAAAACAGAAGACAATTATACAGAGAGAAGTTTAATGATGATTCTGTAAAAATCATGGACGTTAATGGCTACATTATAAATGTAAGATGGTCTGCCGAAAATTATATAAACATTACAACCCTTATTGAAGATTACGCTTTTAATACAGAATTTTTAGCTGCAGAACTCAGAGGCTACAGAGAGGATAAGAATTTTTATTCGGCCTATTATTTAGCTGCAAAATATATGGATTTTGCCATGTATGCAAAACAAAAAACAAGACCAGAAATCATCGATTTATCGCATATTTATATGGAGGAAGCCTTAGCCTTAATCGACATAAATGATAAACATGAAGCTTTAATACAAGCGCAACGCATTGAGTTATTAAAAATTCAAGAATATTTGCTAGACAAACGCCCTAAAAAAGTGTTGCGATCGCTCAAAAGAATGGATGCCGATGAAATTGAAAATAATAATAAAGCATTTGCAGCTTTTTTATATTACACCTCATACAGTATTTTAAATGATACTGAGAATGCTGAACAATGGAAATCTGAAATTTCTTCAGTAAATTTGAGAAAAGCTCAGCTGATCATAAATCTTAATTCATAAAGTTGGAAAGCATTATCACATATTTTGAAACCATTCCTTCATCCCACCGCAGTATCATCTTAGTTGGTGGGCTCATGTTTTTCTGGTTATTAGAAGGTGGCTTACCTTTATTTAAATACAACTATAAGAAGTGGAAACACGCTATCCCGAATCTGTTTTTCACGCTAACCACTATTGTCGTCAACTTTGGTTTAGCTTGGTTACTATTAGGTTCTGCAGATTGGGTTAAAGCCAATAATTTCGGCATTATTAATTGGTTACCGCAAATGCCGCTTTGGTTGTACGCCTCTTTAGGGGTGTTCTTACTCGATTTTTTTGGTGCTTATTTAGCGCATTATGTTGAGCATAAAGTAAAGCCACTTTGGATGGTGCACCTTGTTCATCACACCGATCACAATGTAGATACCACTACTGCTAACAGACACCATCCTATTGAGAGTCTCATAAGATTTGCATTTACTTTATTAGGAATTTTTGTGGTGGGCACACCCATCGCTTTAGTGATGTTATACCAAGCTATGTCATTAATATTTACTCAGTTTACGCATGCTAATATTAAAATGCCAAAGCAACTAGATAAAGCTTTAAGCTATTTTATGGTGTCGCCAGACATGCATAAAACGCATCATCACTTCAGATTGCCCTATACCGACTCTAACTACGGAAATATTTTTAGTGTCTGGGATCGTGTTTTTGGAACCTATATGTATTTAGAAAGAGAACTATTAGTTTATGGAGTTGATGTGTTTCCAGATGAAATAAAAAACAGTAGCATTAAAGAATTGTTGAAACAGCCCTTTCAAAAGTATGAAAAACCCACCCTTTCAGCAGATGTTGAAAATTAGTCTATATTTCGCTTTAATATTCTTACTCATGTGTGGCACATCTCAAAAGAAAATCGGTGTACAAGGCCATAGAGGTTGTCGTGGCTTACTTCCAGAAAATTCTTTACCAGCCTTTGAAAAAGCCATTGATTTAGGCGTTAATACACTCGAATTAGATGTTGTCATTACAAAAGATAATGAGGTTGTGGTCTCACACGAGCCATTTATGAGCAGAACCATTTGCTATAATCCAAAAGGCGAACCAATAGAGGAAGCCATGGACATGAAATACAATTTGTACGAAATGACCCATGAGGAAATTAAACGATTCGATTGTGGTTCGCAATTTCATCCTGATTATCCAGATCAAGAAAAAGTAAAGACCTATAAACCCTTATTATCTGAAGTTTTTGAGCTTGTAAAATCGAAAAATTCTCAGGTTAAATTTAATATTGAAATAAAATCGAAACCAGAATACTACGGTATTTTTGCACCACATCCTGAAGCCTACGTAATGCTTGTTTTAGCAGATATAAATGAGCAGCAAATGTTTGAACGTGTGAATCTTCAGTCGTTTGATACGGCCATTTTAGAAGAAATCAAAAGGCAAGCGCCA
>Ga0100391_1006750_pt1 | contig 10270 bp, 13 predicted proteins | sample CryGeymeta201515_FD_81541 | JGI IMG/M metagenome (GOLD analysis project Ga0100391, IMG submission 81541) | Groundwater microbial communities from Crystal Geyser aquifers in Utah, USA - Crystal Geyser metaG 2015-15 | ecosystem: Environmental > Aquatic > Deep subsurface > Groundwater | place: USA...
CCTTCAACACCAGTTGCGCGCCGTTGGTGCCCTGCGCGACATAGGCGTTGATCGCGCCGCCGCTGGCCTGCGTAATCCTGGCGGCCAGGGTTGCCAACGTGTCATCGGCCGCCACCGTGATCGCCAGCGGTGTGCTGGCCGTGTCTTCAGTGAAGCTGGCACCGCTGACCGTGCCAAACCGGACGTTGAGCGTGCCTTCCCCCACCAGCGCATCGCGGCTGGCATAGGGTTTGGCCACCAGCGTCTGGTTGTCGGCAAGCTGCGTGACTTCCAGCGCGAAATTGCCGCGCGGGCTCAGCCCGGCGGGCACGCTGACGCGCGCAACCGCCGGATTGGCCAGTTCGCCGCGCGGCGCCAGATCGCCGCTGCGGATCCGGTCGCCCAGCGCGCTGGCAAGGGCGGTGATGGATCCGCGCAGCTGCGACACTGCGGAAACCTGCGCTTCGATTGTTGTGCGCCGGTTGGTGACCGTTTCACGCTGAAGCGCAAAGGTGGCTGCGGATACGTCGGTCGCCAGCGCCCCGAAATCAATGCCGCTGCCCGCGCCAAGCGCCGTGATGATTGATGAGCCGGGGTTTTCCATGCCAATCAGAACGGGCACTGCGCACCGGCTTTAAGGCTGATTCTTGCGGATCGGCCGCGCGCCGTCAGACCGATCCTGCCACCTTGCCATCGCCATCAAACCGCAGATCGGCGGGCACATCAATCACCGGGCGGCGCGGGTGCTGGCCGCGCTTCACCGCCATCACAAACGCCACCAGCGCGGCGATTGCGACATACAATTCTTCGCGCACCATCTGGTTTGGGCGGGTGGTGAAATAAACCGCCCGCGCCAGTTGCGGATATTCGAGCAGCGGCACCCCTTCCTCGCCTGCAATTTCGCGCATCGCGAGCGCGGTTTCGCCGCGCCCTTTGGCCAGCACCACCGGCGCAGGCGCGAGCGCGGGATCATAGGTCAGCGCGACGGCGAAATGCAGCGGGTTGACGATCACGAATTGCGCGTTCTTCATCGCCTTGGCCACCCCCCCGCGCGCCAGATCGCGCTGGCGCTGACGCCGGGCCGACTTCATTTCGGGTGAGCCTTCGGCCTGCTTGTGTTCGTCCCGCATATCCTGCAGGCTCATTTTCAACCGCTTGCCGCGCTGCAAGCGTTGCAGCGGGTAATCGATCGCGGCGATCACCAGCAGGCCGAGCAACAGCGTCCCGATCAGACTGCTGAACGCCCCCTGCGCGAACGCCAGCTGGCCATGAAGCTGGCTGCGACCAAGGGTGAACAGCGCCGGCAGATGATCCGCCGCCCACCACCATCCAATCCCGCCGAGCAAGCCCAGTTTCAGCAAGCCCTTGCCCAGTTCGATCAACCCCTGAATTCCGAAAATCCGTTTCAGCCCCGACAACGGGTTGATCCGCGATCCCTTGAACGCGGCATTGCCCGCGTTAAACCGGCCCTCGCCCAGCAAGAGTTGCGAACCGACGGTGATGATGATGACGCACAGCCCGATCGCCATCACTGGCGGCAACAGCGCCAGCGCCGCATTGGCAATCGCTGTTCCCGGCGCAAACCCGTCGAGCGCCGTGCGGTCAAAACTGAACCCGGCGCGCGCAACCTGCGCGATGCTGTCATTCAGCCACCCCCCCAGCCCCATCAGCGCCAGCGCGCCCGCGCCGGTGGCGGCCACGGTCGCGACCTCGCGCGAGCGTAGCACATCGCCGTTCTTGGCGGCATCGGACTTGCGCTTTTCAGTGGGATCGAAGGTCTTTTCGCCCGGCGTTTCTTCAGCCATGATCCGTCGCCTCAGCCATCAGCGCGCTGTCGGGGCGATCAGCGCGGCCGACTGATCGAGCGCGGTTTCGATCACGCCTTCGAACTGGCCGACGATCACCGGCATGGCGATAATCAGCGTGGCGATCCCGGCCAGCACGCCGGCCGGCAGCCCCAGCGCGAACAGGTTGAGCGCCGGGGCCGAGCGCGCCAGCAGACCGGTCAGTACCTGCACCAGCAACAGCACCAGCACCACCGGCAGTGCAATGGCGGCGGCGGTGGCAAGGCCATAGCCCATGAACATCACGACATTTTTCGCCTGCCACGCGCCGAACCCGAATGCGCCTGCGGGCAACAGGCGGTAACTTTCGATCAGCAGTTCATACCACAGCAGATGCGCGCCGATGGCGTAGAACAGCAGGCTCAGCACCAGCCCGAAAAACGTGCCCAGCGCGCCTGACTGCGCACCGCTCGACGGGTCGATCGAGGTGGCAATGGCCAGCCCCATGGTACCCGAAATCTGCTCGGCAGCGATCAGCGGGATGGCGAATGCCAGTTGCAGCACAAACCCCAGGGCGGTGCCCACCAGCAGTTCGTGCAGCACCGCCAGCACCGCGGCAAAGCTCAGCATTTCGGGCGCGGGGGCCAGCGGCACCCAGGTCGCGATGAAAAAGCCGAGCACGATGCTCAGCAAGATCCGCAGCGGGGCGGGCACCGCCATCCCGCCGACCATCGGCGCCGCCAGCAGCGCCGCCCCGCAGCGGAGCGACAGGAACAGGATCTGCCACAGCTGCGCCTCAAGACTGCCGAGGCCGAAATCGAGGACGTTCATGGCCGCACGCTGACCCGGTCAGGCCGACAGGTCGGCGACCTGCGCCATGATTTCGCGGGTGAAATCGGCCAGCAGGCCCATCATCGCCGCGCCCAGCACCACGAACACCAGCGCGGTAATCGCCAGTTTGGGGATGAACGACAAAGTCTGTTCATTGACCGACGTGGCGGCCTGAATAATCCCCACCACCAGACCCACCACCAGCGCTGCGATCAGCACCGGCCCGGCGATCAATGCCGTCACCCACAGCGTCTGATCCGCCAGTGCGAGCAATTGTGCATCTTCGCCCATCAGACCAAACTCCCGCTAGGAAAAACTGAGGGCGAGACTGCCCATCAACAGCGCCCAGCCATCGACCAGCACGAACAACAACAGCTTGAACGGCAGCGAGATGATCGTCGGCGACAGCATCATCATCCCCAGGCTCATCAACACGCTCGCCACCACCAGATCGATCACCAGGAACGGCAAAAAGATCATGAACCCGATCTGGAAGGCGGTTTCCAGTTCGCTGGTGACAAACGCGGGAAGCAGGATCGAAAACGGCACGTCCTTGCCGCTCGCAAAGGTGCCTCCCCCGGCAATATCGGTGAACATCATCAGGTTGGATTCGCGCGTCTGGTGCAGCATGAAGGCGTGAAACGCCTGACCCGCCTGACTGATTGCAACATCGGCGCTGATCGTGCCGGCCGCATAGGGGGCGACAGCGTTGGCGTTCACCAGATCCAGGGTTGGCGCCATCACGAACAGCGACAGGAACAGCGCGAGGCCCGCCAGCACCTGTCCCGGCGGCGATCCCTGCAGGCCCAAGGCCTGCCGCAAAATCGCCAGCACCACCAGAATGCGCAGAAAGCTCGTCATCATCAGCACCAGCGACGGCAAGATGGTAAGCAGACCCATCACCACCAGCAGCTGGAGCGACATACTCAGCGGCGTATCATCGCCCGCCTGGCTGTCGCCCAGCGCGCGTTCGATCGCGGTGCCGACCCCGGCGGCAACCGGATCGGGGGGGGCGGCAGCGGGGAGGGCGGCAAACGCGACATCGGGCGCGAGCCACAACATGGTTAACGCAAGCAGGCCCGCCACGGCCGTGCGCAGGATCGGGGTGACGCGCATCATGCGCTCTCGGTCTGCGCGGTTGCCGGTGCTGCGTCGGGCCGCACCTCACCCAACCGCACCAGCCCTTGCCGGGTGCAGCCGAGCAGAATTTCGCGATCATGGAACCGCACCACGGCCAGTTTCATGCCCGGCGCCACCATGCTGGTTTCCACCAGTTGCAGGTGCCGCCCGTGGCCTGCGCCGGGCACGCCATTCAGGCGGGTTTGCAGCCAGCGGGTCAGCCACAGGCTGCCCCAGATCAGCCCGCCGAGCAGCGGCAGCAACAGCGCCAGGCGCAGCAGATATTCGACCATCGCCCCGCCCCGGTCAGAGCGCGTCGGCGGTGCTGACCGCCGGATCGGCGGGCGCAGCAGCAGCGCCAGCAGGCGGAACATCCTGCCCATCTTCGCCGACCAGGGCCACGATCCGCAGGGCAAAGCGGCCCTTGTCCGCCACTACCTCACCGCGCGCGATCACCCGGCCATTGGCGGTGACATCAAGCAGTTCGTCGGTCAGCCGGTCAAGCGCCACGGTGCTGCCTTCACCCAGCATCAACACATCGCGCAAACACATTTCGGTGCGGCCCAATTCGACCGAGAGTCGCACGGCCACATCGCCGAACCGATGAAACGAAGCGGGTTGGAATGCACTCATCGCGCGACACCTTCTAAGGACGAGGGAATGGGAACGGGCAAGCGGGTCAGGCGGATTGCCATGTGATCTTCGGCGGTGCCGATGCTACCGTGAGCGATCAGCTTGTTGCCGACCATCAACGGCACCTGCCGGCCCATCGCCAGCGGGATCCGGTCGCCGGGGGCAAGCGTCTGCAGCCGTGCCAGCGACAGGTCGAATTCGGCCAGCACCACGTGCAGCGGCAGCGGCACCGTGGCAAACGGCGCGGCCATGCCGGTGGCGGGCGAGCAGTTGGCGGCACGGGCTGGACGGGCGGTGCCGGGCAGCAGCCGGTCGAGCCGTTCAGCCGCCAGCGCCAGAGTGGCGCGCCATTCACCGCCCTGACGATTGGCAATGATAATGGTGAAGACAGCGCAGGGCGCATCAAGCCCGAACGGCTTCAGCCGCGCCGCGCTGTCGCTGCGAATAATCACTTCGCCATTCGCCGCGCCGCCTGCCGGGGGCCGACTATCGCCGTAACTGACCCGCGTGATCCCGCCAGCGATCATCGCTGCGGCTTCGTCCACCATCAATGCGGCGGACCGCGGCAGCAGTTCGGGCACGCCGTCAGCCATCCGCCCATCGCCGCCAAACGACCGGTCGGTCAGCGCCAGCGCGGTCGCAAAATCAAAGCTGAGCAGGGCGGTTTCGCCGCCCCCTCCCGCCGATCCGCCGCACCTGATCAGGCTGTTGGCGGCCATCGGCCCGATCCGCCGCAGCGCATCCGCACCGGACAGCGGTTCGGGTTCGGCGATGGTCACATCCAGCCGGTCGCCCGACAATAGCGGCGACAGATCATCAGCCAGCACCAGCGCCAGATCGCGCCGCCATGCGGCGATGATTGCGGCGCGGTCTTCGGGACGCAGGCCGCGCGCCGCGCCGTGTCCGGTCAGTTCGGCGCAATGCTGCGCAGCGGCGCGCGCGGCGACGAATTCATGGGCCATCCTCATTGGACGATGAACCCGCGGAAATGCACCGAATCAACGCCGCCGAAGCCTTCGTTTTCCTCCAGCACATCGTTGATCGCCTTGGTCAGCCGCTTGGCGAGCCGTTCCTTGCCAGCGACGTCGTAAACTTCGGCTTCGGGCGTCGCGGCGAGCTGCGCCAGGATTGCCGAACGGATCGCAAGTTCGTGATTGTGCACCCATTGCAGCACCCGCCCGTCGCGCCGGGTCGACACCGCCAGTTCAACCTGAACCAGGCCCGGCGAATCCGCGAGGTTGGAGGTGAAGCCTTCTTCGAACGAATAATAGGCGGTGCGATATTTGCTGCCGCCATCGCCGTAAACCTGCGGGGCGCCTTCCTTTTCCTTTTCGGCGCCGGGCAGGGGATACAGTTCTTCCTCGCCCTTCAATACCAGTTTGGGGGTGTCAGGTTCTTCAGCGCCGCCGCGTTCTCCGAACACGCCCATCGCAAACGCGCCGTAAGCCCCGCCCGCGCCCAGCCCAAGCAGCAGCACCGCGCCGATGATGATTTTCATCATCCCGCCCTTTTTATTGGACTTGCCGCCGCTGTCAGCGTCCTTTTCGGCTTTTCCCTTGCCCTTGGACATTGGCACTCGAACTCCCTGTTTTCGGCCTTGCCCGATCAGGCAAACACGCCGCGCTCGCGGGGATCGGCCTGCTTCGCGTCGGCCTCTCCCGCCCGGTTGGCCACCGCATCGGTGGTGCTGGGCTGGCGGCCATTGCGGGGCGCAGAGCCGCCCTCGTCACGTCCAGACGATTGGCCCATGTATGGTTGATACGATCCTTGCCCGGAGTTAGGGGAAGACCCGTAGCGATGGTCTGATGTGCCATTGTGGCCCTGATGTGTGCCCGTATTTGTGCCCGTGCCAGCCGGGTCAGACGTGGCGGCAACCGCGCGCTCGGCCAACGCCGCCTGGATTGCCGGGACAAAGCCGGGATCGCGGCTGGCCAGCACCGCGCGCCAATCCTGCTGGCCGGTGATGATTGGTTCCAGCCGCACCGAGACGAACCCGAAATCGGCATGGCGCAGGGTCATTTCCGGGCGCGCTGACCGCAGGGCTTCGCGGATTTCGCCAACCGCAGCGATGGTGCTCGCCTGATTGGGCGCAGGTGCGCGCGGTTCGGCGCGTTCGGCCATGGCTGGGTCAGCGCCGGGGACAGAATTGCTGGCCTGCGGTGCGGCAACCGGGGCGGGGGTCGGCGCGGGGGTCGGCGCGGGGGTCGGGGCGGCCTGGGTCGCAGATCCAGGCGCAGACGGATCAGCCAATTGCGGCGCAGCAGCGGACGGGTCGGCCGGTTCAGTCAGCAGCGCGGCGCGGTCGGGCAGCGCAGCGTTTTCGACCGCTATTGGCGGGATTCCGGGCTGCGTCACAGCGCGAGATGCAGCCCGCGCAGGCGTGAGCGCCGCGGGGGGCGGGACGGCGGCCAGCGCTGCTGTAAGCGCGATTGCGGGTGCGATCGGCGCGGGTGCAGCCGCAGCAGGGCTGTCAACGGCTGGCGCGGCGGCGGCTTCGTCGGTGTCCTGCCCCCCGGTATCGCTGGAGGCGGCGGGTTTGGCGGTGGCATCTGGCGCGGGTGGCACCGCCAGCGCAACCACCGGCGGCGCAATATCGCGCGCGGCTGCACCAGGCAGATCGGACGCGGGCTGGGTCGCCGCCCCCTCACCATCGGCGCGCGCCGCAGCGTCTGGCAAGGGTGCGCCGCTGTCCGGCAAGATGGTGCCGCCCGGCAGGTGGGTGGCGGTCAGCCGCAACGCTGCAACCGGAACGAAGGGCAGCGCCGGGCCATCGGGCATTTCCGCAGGTTGGCCCGCGCTTTGCCCCGCACTTTGCGTTTGCCCTGGCGGCATGGTGATCGCTGGTGGCCCCGCTGGTGGCCCCGCTGGTGGTATGGCCGCGTTCAGCAACCCGGCAAAATCAAGCCCCGCGCCGCCGTCGCGCGGCGGTTCGCCAGTTTGCAAGGTGGCTGGTGATGGCGCCGCCAATCCGCCCGCGCCGCTCAGGGTGCCGGGGGCGGCGGATGGTTCGGTCAGGAATGGGATCATCGCATCATCCTTGTCGTGGGGATCAGTCTCCGCGTTTGAAATGCAATTTGCGTGCCATCGTGCTGGCTTCGTGCGCCTCGGCCCGCCGGGCCTTGACCAGATCGAGCGCCGCACGCGCCTCGGTGGCGCGTTCGGCCAGGCGGCGGCTGCGGGTTTCGGCCAGCGCGAGCGTTTCTGCCTGCCATTCGGCCTGCCGCGCCGCATCCAGCGCTGCGTGTCCGGCGGTGGCGGCAAGCTGCGTCAGGCTGGCAGTGAACGCCGCCCGTCCGGTCAGCGCCGCACCGGTAGTCTGGATCGGCCGGGGCGCACTGGCGGCGACCAGCATCCGGCTGCGCGCGGCAAGCGCGTGGCTGCGCGCTTCGTTATCAAGCGCCTCGGCCAGTCCGCGCAGTGCTTGTTTGCGGGCGACCTCGGCGATCAGGCTTTGCCGGGCGATCAGCGCCAGCCGCCGTGCCTCAGGCATGGGCGGGCTCGCGCTTGGGGGCCATCAGTTGCAGCAGCGCGGCGTGGCTGGCGGTGAGCGGTTCGGCGCTGCCGCGGGTCTGGGTCAGAAACGCGTCGATCACGCCCGACAGCGCCAGCGCCTCGTCCAGCAGCGCATCACTGCCCGCACGGTAAGCGCCCATCAGCACCAGATCGCGGTTGTCTTCGCGCGCGGCGATCAACGCCCGCAAACGGCGGGCAGCGGCAGCCACCCCAGGCGACACCAGATCGTCCATCACCCGGCTGAGCGAAGCGGGCACATCAATTGCCGGATAATGCCCGCGCTGCGCCAGGGCGCGGCTGAGCACGATATGCCCGTCCAGAATCGCGCGGGCGGTATCGACCACCGGATCATTGGCATCGTCGCCGTCCGCCAGCACGGTGTAAATCCCCGTTACCGCCCCGCCGGTGCGCGCCGAATTGCCCGCGCGTTCGACAATCCGCGTCACCGCCGCCAGCGCGGACGGCGGATAGCCGCGCGCCGCGCCCGGTTCGCCCAGCACCAGTGCCAGTTCGCGCGCGGCGTGGGCGACGCGGGTCAGGCTGTCGAGGATCAGCAGCACGCGCTTGCCTTGGGCACGGAAATATTCGGCGATCGCGCTGGCATATTGCGCCGCGCGCAGCCGCAGGTTGGGGGCATGGTCGGCGGGCACGGCAACCACCACGATCCCGCCGCGGCGATGCCCGGCCATGTGGCGATTGACGAAATCGGACACTTCACGCGCGCGTTCCCCGATCAGCGCCACCACGGTGACATCGGCGACCGCATGGCCTGCGATGGTATCGACCAGCACCGATTTGCCGACGCCTGATCCCGCCATGATCCCCAGCCGTTGCCGACCCCCATGGTCGCCAGCGCATTGATCGCGCGCACCCCGCAATCGAACGGCACGTGCACGCTGGCGCGTTCCAACGCACCTTCGCGCTGCCCGGCGAGCGGCCAGGCCTGTTGCAGATCAAGCCGGGGGCCGCCATCAATCGGTTCGCCCAGCGCATCGACCGCGCGGCCCAGCAACGCGGGGCCAACCCGCACTTCGCCCGGATTGCCCAGCGCGCGCACCCGCGCCTGCGGACGCAGCAGCATCGCATCACCCAGCAGCATCATCAGCGAATGCCCGGCCCGAAATCCGATCACTTCGGCGAGGCATTCTGCGCCTGCGTCATTCTCGATTCCGCCCAGCGAACCGACCGGCAGCGGCAGGGCCGCGACCTCGATCAAGCCGCCGTCGCAGGTCACCACCCGCCCGGTCAGCACCGGGCCACGCGCCACCGTGGCGGCGCGCATCCGCGCCAGATCCAGCTGCAATTCGGCGATCATCCGCGCACCGCCGCCGCAATCGCGCGGCGCCATTCGGCGGGGCCATCGCTGACCGCACCATCAGTGCTTTCAATCTGCACGCTCCCGCGTTCCAGCGCCGGATCGGGCGTGACCTGCCAGCCGCCCAGCGCATCATCGCCCAGCAAGGCCACGTCATCGGGGTGGAGATGCAGCGTCAGCGCTTCGGCGGCCGCGCCAATCCGGGCCGCTGCTGCAGCACAGCGGGCCGCCAGCACGTCCTTGTCGATCACCGCCCCGGCCAGCGCCGCGTCGCACAGCGCGATCACCGTTTCGGCCAGATCATGGCTCAGCGCACTCTGCGCCGCTTCGTCCAGGGTGCGCAGCGCCAGCCGCAGCGCGCGTTGGCGCGTGGCGGCCGCTTCGGCCTCGGCCTGCATCGCAGCGCGGCCAGCAGCCTCGCCCTCGGCAAAGGCGCGGGCGAGCGCGTCTGCCGCCAGGTCGGGCGGCGCAGCGTGGGGGTCAGGCGGATCGGACGCAGGCAGCGCGCGCTCACCCGTGCCAAACGGTGACGTCGCACGAAATTCGGCCGGATCGCCGAGCATCGCCAGCCAGCCAGGCTGCACACGGGGCGGGGCGTCCAGCGCGCCCAGCCACTCAGACGAATTCGCCATTGCCGCTCCCGATCACGATTTCGCCGGCATCGACCAGCCCGCGCGCAATTTCGACGATGGCACGCTGCGCGGTTGCCACTTCGCTCTTGGCGAGGCGGCCGCGCAGTTCGATCTCGTCCTTGACCCCGTCGGCCGCGCGGCTCGACATGGCGGCGAAGAACGGTGCGCGGTCGGCTTCCTTGAGCCCTTTCAAGGCATCGACCAGCTTCTCGCTGTCGACATCGCGCAGCAGCCGGCCCATCGCCATCGGATCGAGCGCGAACAGCATTTCGAAGGTGAACAGCTCCTCCTCGATCCGGGTCGCCAGCGGGGCATCGCGGCTGGCGATGGCGGGCAGCACGGTATGGCGCAGTTCGCCGGCCGCCAGATTGATCAGGTTGGCCGCTTCGCGCGGGCCGCCCAATGTCAGCGCCGCAGTGCCAAAGGTGGTGCTAATACGCTGGGTCAGCAGGGTGTCTACGGCG